>Ga0207100_1137_pt1 | contig 16322 bp, 13 predicted proteins | sample Alteio_BWMinHeat_82_FD_153520 | JGI IMG/M metagenome (GOLD analysis project Ga0207100, IMG submission 153520) | Enriched cells from forest soil in Barre Woods Harvard Forest LTER site, Petersham, Massachusetts, United States -... | ecosystem: Environmental > Terrestrial > Soil > Temperate forest >...
CGGAAGCGACTTCATCGAAACGCTCCATCTGCCAAAGAGACCAATAAAGGTCTTTGAGCAAGCTCGGGTTTCCAGGCCTGTAGGCCAAAAGCTTCTCGTCGATTTGGGCCGCCTCCTCATAGCGGCCCGCGCGAAAGCTTTCGACGGCTTTGTCCCGGTGGGGTGGGGGCGGAGGCCGTTGAAGGAAATCTTTGGCGGCGGGGTCGTCCGGTAAAACGGCCAAAATCCGGGAAGCCGTTTTTCGGGCTTCGTCGTAATGCTCCGATCTCCACAAGGAGAGCGTCAGGTCCCGAAGAACGGAAACATTCCCGGGGTCTTGCGAGAGAATCTGCTGGTAGACCGCGACGGCTTCCGCGTAGCGGCCCGCATGGAAGTCGGTGTTCGCTTTGAGCCGCAAAGCCTGCCGGGGCGTTTTCTCCGTGAGGGTTTTGGCCTCCCGGTCGTTCTTATTGATCGCCAAAATCCGGGAAGCCGTCTTCCGGGCCTCATCGAAATCTCCGATTTTGCACAAGGACCACATGAGGTCTTTAAGGACCGAAACGTTATGAGGATTCTTCGCCGCCAGTCGCTTGTAAAGTTTGATGCCTTCCTTCACATGACCTGTTTGCAGTTCGGTGCTGGCCTGGGCCCGTAAAACCAGGAGTGGGGCATTTTCCATGACGATTTTTGCTTCCGGGTCGTCCTTGCGGATGGCCAGAATCTGGGAAGCCACCGTGCGGGCTTCTTCGGAACGCCCCATTTTCCATAATGACCACATGAAATCCTGCAAGAGACCCGGATCCTTGGGTTCTAAAGCGATGGTTTGCCCGTAGAGTTTGATGGCTTCTTCATAGCGGCCCCGGTGGTAGCTATCAACGGCTTGAGCGCGCAGGGGAGCCAGTTCAACGGGCTGGCCGAGGGCTGTCCCCCAGGGAAAAATCAGTGTTTGAACGAGGAGGGCGGTGACCCAGCGTGACCCAGCCATAAGCTTCGCATTCACCGCGGCGCCTGGGCAAACTCTTGAACGTCCGCGGCGGCGGGAGCGGGATTCATCACCAGAGCTTCTTTTTGTTGTAAAGGCTCCTCGGCCTCCAGCTTCTCCACCAATTTCTGCCCGGTCCAATTCCAATCAGCGTGAAGCCAAGCCACCCGCCCGTGCCCGATGATAACCGGTTCTGAATCACGCGATTCGATCACCAAGCCGGACGCGCCATTATAATACCCGACATCCCAACAACCCGATCTTTTCATGGCGTTCCACACATGACGACTCACACATCGCCTGTCGCCGTTTTTCAGCGCCTGGGGATCGGTCACCCACACCGCTGGAAACTTGTATTTCGCGAGCAGGGGCGCCACGCCCTCAAATGTCTTCCGGTCACCGGGGTCAAATAACAGGACCGCGGTTTTCCGGGGCAGCCCAGGCCCGAAAATCAGCCGGTGATGGACCTCGGACAACAAAGCGACATGATAGCCCGCGGCCGACATCGCTGAGAACCAGGCGTCCGCTCTTCGCTCGATGGAAAACCGGCCTGCATCAGCCGGCGGAATATGAATCAAAAGGAACACATCGACCCTCCTGTTGGAGGCTGTGAGCGGGTTCGGGTGAAAGACCGGAATTGGAGGCCGGACGAACATCCAATAGAGCAGAGCAAAAAAAAGGAGACCGATCCCTCCCAGCCAGTGCCATGCGTAGCGCTGGTTTTGCGCCGCGGAGGAGGAACTCACCGGGTCCCCCAATGATTTTTTCTCATCGTCGCGATCGCATAATAATTCTGCAAGGAAAGGATGCAGATGTAGAGCCCGGCAAACGCCAGCCCGTAGTACCAATAGCGCGACCGGGTGTGGTAAAGGTAAATGAGGCAAAGAAACAGATAGACGAGAAAAACGCCCGTCAAGTAGGGAAGAAAACTGGCCGATGTGAGCAACGGCAAAACCACCAAGGCCCATAAGGCCACCAAGGGAGAGATCAGCGTAATCACGATCCCCAGATAGTAAGAGAGGGCGGCGACGGGGTGCTTGCGGTACATCAAACGCACGGCGACGGTCGTCTCGCGGGCCCACGACTTCTTCCAGCGAAGCTGTTGGCGCAAGAATTGCATCCAGGTCCGGGGAGTGTAAGTGAGGCAAACGGCTCCGGCGTGATAGATGACCTGATAACTCCTCAATAGATAGTTCGTCAGGCTGCGGTCGTCGCCAAAGGTCGCCGGGGTCCCCATAAACGTCTGGTTCAACCAGGAGGGGATCGCCTCGAGGACGGCGGAGCGGCGATAAGCCGAAAAGGCCCCCGGGCAGCAGGTGACGGCGCCGAACACGCTCTCCGCCGCTTTCATGACGCGGTGAGACACGTAGTAACGCACCGATTCCATCTTGGAGATGAAATTGTCGGGCTCGACGGCGGCCAGGACATGCCCGGAAACCGCCCCGATCTTTTTACTTTTGAAAGGCTGAAGAATCCGGTAAAGACTGTCGGGGGCGATGTAGCTGTCCGAATCGACATAGACCAAAAACTCTCCCACAGCTTCTTGGGCCCCGAGTGCCATGGCGTGCCGTTTTCCCTTGTTTTTCTCGAAGCGGAAGATCCGCAAGCGGGGATACTGCGCCTGCAACGCCTCCATGGCTTCCCACGTCTTGTCCGTCGATCCGTCATCGATGGCTATCACGTCCAACAAATCGGGAGGATAATAAGCCCGAAAACAGTGGTGAATGGTCTCGGCGATATGGGCTTCTTCATTTTTACCCGCGATAACGATTGTCGCGGTGGGGAAATAACCCTCGTCGGGAGGCTCCTTATAAAAGAAGGAAAGGACAATCCGCGAAAGAACGAAGGCCGCCGCCGCGACACTGTAAGCCTGCAGCCAGGGGTCGTACCAGAAATAAAGCAGGTTATTGACCTTCAAAAAACAAATAACGACCGCTAAGAGTGCGGCCGCACAGGCGACCCCGAATTTCTGAAGGCGCGAGCTTGCCAGCGTCAGCTGCTCATGGACCAATCTTTGGAACCGGATGCCGTAAGCTTGTGAGGCATTTTTCAATCCCCCGATGCGGACGACGGTCCCGGAAATCAGACAACGCTCGGACGACTTCGATCCGTTCACCTCCGCCATGCTGTTCCAATCCAGCGTCACCTGCGCCCCAGGCCGCAAGGGATGGTTTTCTTCGATTTCGAGACACACCCCGGCGGTGCTCGCGTCCCGGACCCGGCTGCGGATATTGAAATCTCCGATTTTAACGGTGGCGTCTTTTAAACACCCAAAACGAAGGTGCCGGCGACGCTTCCGGGTCGCTGTGACGACCTGAAGATCGTTCATGTCAGAGCCGGACGAGGTTAGAGGCCTGCGAACCAACCGTGATATTGCGGGTATCGATCACCAGGGGAGCATTCTGCAGGATTTCCGTGGGGTTAAAGGTGTCGTGAGCCGTTGTCACGATGACCGCGTCCATCGATTTCAAAAGGGCCGGCGAATACGGCTTCCCACTGAAGCGATGGCCCTCAATCTCCACAGTTTTCACATGGGGATCATGGAAGCCCACGTCGGCCCCGAGCCCGAGCAGGAGATGCATCACGTCAAGCGCGGGAGATTCACGGGTATCGGAAACGTTGGCCTTATAGGCCACGCCCAACAAAAGAATCCGCGAACCGTTGACCGCTTTTTTGCGCTGGTTGAGAGCCAGCACGGTCTTCTGGACGACGAAGTCCGGCATGTGAGAGTTGACCTCGCCGGCCAATTCGATGAAGCGGGCCGGGAAATTAAGCGATTTCATCTTCCAGGAAAGGTAAATGGGATCGATGGGAATGCAGTGCCCCCCCCAAGCCCGGCCCGGGATAAAATGGCATAAAGCCGTAAGGCTTCGTCGAAGCGGCCCGAATGACCTCCCAAACATTGAGATGAAGCCGGTCGCAAATGAGGGCCAATTCGTTGACAAGACCGATATTAACGGCCCGGAATGTATTTTCGAGGATCTTCACCATCTCAGCCGCTTCCGCCGAGGACACGGAAATCACCTGATCGACGATCTGGCTGTAAAGAAGAGTGGCCAGGTCTCGACACGCCGGCGTAATGCCGCCCACCACCTTGGGGGTGTTGGTCAGGTGAAACTGTTTGTTGCCCGGATCGATCCGTTCAGGAGAGAATGCCAAGAAGAAATCCCTGCCGGCTTTCAGACCCTGCGCTTCAAGGATGGGAAGCATGAATTCCCGCGTCGTGCCGGGGTAGGTCGTGCTTTCCAAAACAATGAGCTGCTGGCGATGCAGCCCGCGGGCGATCGCTTCCGTGGCTTTGGCGATATAGGAGATATCCGGGTCCTTGGCCTTGCTCAGGGGAGTGGGAACGCAAATGATGACGACGTCCATCGCGCCCAGGCGGGAGAAATTCGTCGTCACGGTGAATCTCTTTTTCTCAAGAAGGATCCGCACTTCTTCGCTGGGCACATCGGCAATATGAGATCGTCCTTCCAATAAAGTACGGATTCGCGAGGGATCCACTTCAAACCCCGCAACCGAAAAGCCGCTTTTTCCGAACTCCACAGCCAAAGGCAAGCCCACATATCCCAATCCCAATACGCCAATTCTGGCTTGGCGCGTTTCTATCTTGGATTGAAGAGCGGTATCTTCCGAGGGTTCTTTTTTAAGAATATTTGAGACGTTGAGATTCATGGTTTCTCCTTAATAATGTGTGGCTCAGTTTACCTTGGATGCGTAAAACCGGTCGGAGGTTGCGGGAGAACGCCCACAGTCTTCACGGGGAGACTAATTCCAGGCTGAAGAAAAGTGAGGCATTTTGAGGCCGGCGATCTTGCAGATGGTGTTGTTCGCCAGATTAAATTGCAGTCTCGAACGTTCGTTCCAGGTTCCCCCTCGCAGTTCCTTTTGAATCTCCCGGGTGATCTCAAACGATCTCCAACCTCGCTTCTTATATAACTCAGCGTATCTTTTGATCCACCCGTTGCGTTGCTGAACGGGCTTATCAACCTGACGCTGTCGTCGAACTATGCTTTGAGGATCATAAGCTTCCGCCAACGCCTTAATGAATTCAACGCAGATCTTTTGCTCCTGGGGCGTGGAAGCCACTTGCAGATTAAAAGAATGGTTCCCTTCCGTGAGACGGTTATCAGCCTCATATTTAAAACAATCAATCAGTTCGCTGTGTCTATGGAGGAAACGCTGTAGATTCACCCAACGCCTTTCGCGCACGCCGCTTCGAGGACGCTTGGTTTTCCAGACGGGCAGGGCCCTGCGGTAGCTGTCGTTCGACTTCTTTAAGGCGTCGACAAGCTTCTGGAGGGTTTTTCCTCCCTTTACCAGCTCATAGGTGACTCGGAATTGAGTCGGAAGGTCCGTTTTAGAGGGAGAGTAAGCGTAATGTTTTGTGAGCGCGCCGGACACTGTCTTGGAATAAACCACCCAATCATTCGATCTTCGCTTCGAGTAACGTCTGGCTTCCAGGTTGTCCAGAAAAGAACCCAAATCATTGATAATAAAATAATGGGCACCCATGTGGAATCCAGCCTCAGGCCGGGCCCTTCGCGCTGTTGGTGAACCATGTCCAGAAATGCGGATCTCCAACACCAAGCTCCCAGACGTCGATCTTCCGGATCCCTTCTTCCTGAATGACGCGGATCTGCGCCTGCAGGGCGGCCTGATCGGGAAACCAGACCTCATGAGCCGTTCCATTCTCATCGATGTAATTGATACGCATCGTTTGGCTATCGGGATCATGGAACGGCCTGACCCCGCGCGATTGGACAATCTGGATCGCTTTCGCGTACTGGATAAACCGGCCCGGGCCGTCTGCCGGCCAATCCCAGCCGAATTGGGTCAGGACCATGTGCAGTTTCTCTTTGGGAACTTCGCTGGCCGCCAGGTGAGCCATGACCCTGACCTTATCAAGCGGAGCCGAAGGGCCCGGCCTGCTTCCGCCGTAGGAAAAATAGTAAGTCATCATCCTGAGGGCATCGACATGGGGCGCGATGGCCCGCCAGTCAATGGCTTGCCCGCGGGGGCCGTCATCATCGTTGGTCTTTGGCTGGCAGACGACCGAGAGCAGTTTCCCCGGAGGGAGCGCCGCCCTCAACTCCTTGATAAATTGGGAAAAATAACCCCGGGTACCTGCCAAAAGGGATTCGTAATCAATATCGATCCCATCGGCTTTTGAAGTCAAAGCGACGATTTGACGAATGTGCCTGGCCCTCTTCACGGGATCGGAAACGATTCTGAGGACAAGCTCGCCATTATGCTGTTGAGGCGGATTCGTTTCTATGTCGTTGACGATGGTCACGTAGACAGGCCGCCCCAGAGCGCGTTGGCCCATCAAATGACTCAGCGTCTCATCGACCCAGGGCTTGGCCGGACGGATGTCGTCCTTGTCGTCAAAATCGTAGGCAAAAACGCAGATTGAGGTGAAATTCTTTCCATAGGCATCGAGATTCTCTTCATGTTTGGTCTGATAAGTGAGCCAACTGCCGGCCTCCATCGCCCCATCCGCTCGCGATGCAGGGACTTCCTCGGCGCTCGCCTCGGTCGCACCCCGGCTGAGATGAGCCGTTGACAAAAGGATCAGATTCAATCCGATGATTGTTCGTCCCCATTTTTTAACCATTATGAATAACCTCTGGGTCTTAGAAGCCTCAAGGCGGGTGGAAGTTGCAGGGTTGGTTGTCGCGTGAGCCGGCGGCAGGTCAGCGAAGAAGTCGTCGAACGTGAGTCAAAAACTCTTGAGGAGCGACGGGTTTTCGAATACAGTCATCGACTCCAAGCCCAAATCCGCGGTTCACATGCTCCTGATTTCCCGCCGTCGTCAGCATGACGAACGGCATCTTGTTGAACAATGGGTTCTTGCGCAGCGACTCCAGGAGCTTAAATCCGTCGGTTTCTTGAATGTCGATATCGATCACAACCATGCTGATGGGAGTTTTGGACGCCACCGAGACCGCGGCGCCGGCATCGCTGGCGTGGAGGACGCTTAAACCGATGCGTTCCAAATGGCGTTGAACTTCATAGGCGATTTTGTCATCGTCTTCGATCAGCAATATCTTCTTTTTTGAGTTCGTGTGCTTGTCCGTCTCAGTGATCACCCGATTCCGGCCCAACGCCTTGGCGCGATAAAGAAACCGGTCGGCATAAGCGACGGTTTCTTCAACTGTGGCTCCTTCCTTCACTTGCGCGATCCCGGCCGAAAAAGTGACATGGAAACTTTGCCCCTCCGGTGTCTTAAAAACTTCCGCGCTCAAGGTTGCAAGGGCTTTGTCGAGGGCAAGCCGGGCGCTTGAAGAATTTGTGTTCAGGAAAAGAATGACAAATTCCTCTCCCCCCCACCGGGCTAAAAAATCGGAAGCGCGCAGGGACCGGGAGATAATGGAGCAAACCCGGCGCAGGACCTGGTCGCCCGTGGGATGGCCGTAGAGGTCGTTGACGGATTTGAACCGGTCGATATCAACGATGGCCAAAGCCAGCGGATCTTTGCCTCGGGAAGACAGAGCCGAGGCCCGAGAAAAAGCCTGCGCCAGCGCTTCTCGATTGGGTAAGCCGGTGAGCGAATCTCGCGATGAACGCTTGATGTAATCCGCGGTTCGTTGGAGATGGGAGGCGAGGGCCATCGATAAAGTGGAAGGATCGACGGGTTTTGAAAAATAAGCGTCCGCCCCCAACGCGAAACATTCGGTTTGCACGCTGGGTTCTTTTCTGGCGGATAAAATAACGATTGGCAAAGACGATGACGTGAAGCGCTCTCTTAAACGGACCAGAAAATTTCTCCCATCGGCATCCGGAAGCGCAATATCCAGGAGAACAAGGGCGATGTCCTTTTCCTCAAGAATCTTTTCCGCTTCAGACACCCGGCCCGCCACGAAAACCTCCCGATTCGGCTCCGCAAGCCGTTCTTTGAGAACCTCCGTCAGGAACTGATCGTCTTCAATAAGGAGGATTCCGATTTTCTTTGAAACGTCATCGGAAACGACCGCCAACTCCCGAAGCTCTGCAAGCAGCGCATGAAGCCCCGCCGAAAGATCCTCATCTTTCATCGTTTCCAGGGTCAGGATGATCTTCTTGACATCAGGATTATCGTAGGCGTCGCTGGATACGTAGAGAGAATGGGTGATCCTGCGAATGGCGGCGAGAGCCTCCGGCGCGCGATCCCGCAGCCGATGCTCGGCATCTTCAAGAACGCTGACTCGCGCTCTGAAACCTTGTTGATATAAATTGTGAAGTGTTTCCATCGCCATTGACCTAGGGGCTCGCCGTGAGGGACTCCGCGTATTCCCGGAAGCGTTTCCTCGCCAACTCGAATTCCTCGTTGATCTCTTTTAAAGTATTTTTAACGCCGTCGAACCGGCCCGCATGGGCCTTCGACTCCAGGTCTCGAAAAAGAGAGCTCAGGGAAAATGCCCCGATCATTTCATTGAGCCCGGAGGCTGTGTGTGCGATAAGCCCCATGTTTTTTGCCTCCGCGGATTTTACGGCCTCGGCAAGCTCCGCCATATGGACCGACATGGCCTCCAAATAAAGGAAGATCAGCTCATGGGTGCTTTTCTTGGTCCCATCCGACAAGGAACCAAAACGATCAAAAATCATCTTGAAATCGTTTCTTGTTTTCATTTTACAGTCACCCTGAAAGATTGAATCGGCATTTTGAACTGAGATGCGCGCATCAAGAGCAGGGTTGCGATTTGTTTTTCTCCCTCACAAGCAGACCGACACAAGGCAAAGACCTACATTAAACTCCGGCGCTTTCTCACCCAAAATAAGCCCACCGCTCGTTCTCGATTGAAATGGGAAGTCCTATCCTCAGGTATCGATCCGAAAAATACAAAACCGGAGGAGGAAAAATGGATAGTGTGATGGAAGTTCAAGACGCAACCCCCGATTCAGCATGGATAAAGGATACGCTGAACGGCAATCAGAATGCTTTTGGCTGTCTGGTGAAGAGGTACCAGGACAGATTCCTCGCCATGGCCTGCCGCATCCTGGGGAACAATGCGGAGGCCGAGGATGCCGTGCAGGACGCCTTCCTCCAGGCCTACCGTCATCTGTCTGACTTCCAGAATAAGGCCCTCTTTTCCACCTGGCTTTACTCGATCGTGCTGAATCAGATCCGCAGCCGGCTGCGTCACAATAGGATCTTGCGCTGGACGTCCCTTGACGGCAGTCCGGACACGGACGAATACAAACCGCTGCAGATCGCCGAAAAAAGTCCTTCGTCCGATGTTCTCCTGGAACAAAAACTCCGGCTGGAAGAAATCCAGAAGGTGGTCAGTTCCTTCCCCCCCCGGTACCAGTCCGTCTTCGTACTGCATTACTTTCAGAATCTCCCTCTCAAAGACGTGGCGGTCCGATTGAATCAGCCTCTGGGAACAGTCAAATCATGTCTTCATCGCGCTCGAAAACTGCTGTATAAGCGCCTGGGGCGCCGTGCGGGGATGACTCAGGGGGAGGGGCGGGTGAATGGGGAGCCGGAAACAGGACGAATGGAGTAAAGTTCCGGCTCTCTACCCGCGGTCGGAAAACTTCTGGGATTCTTGAACCCATTGGATCGCGTGATGAACCAGACGGGCAGAATCATCTAAATTCAGCTTTTCCTTGATGCGATCCCGATACCCGCCGACGGTTTTAAAACTGACGCAGAGCTTTTCGGAGATTTGCAGTGTTTTGAAACCCCGGCCGATCAACTGGAAAACTTCCAGTTCGCGGTCGCTGAGGTGCTCGATGGGAGAACCGCCCGATTCCGCATGGCCGTCCGCCGCCTTTTGAAGTATCCTCAGATTGAGGTCCTCACTCACGGAGATCCCTCCCCGGATAATCTGCCGAATCGCGCCCAATAACTTTTCACAGGCTTCACTCTTCATAACGTAGCCGCGTGCTCCGGCCCGGAGCGCCCGTTCGGCGTACAACCCTTCATCGTAAGCCGACAAAACCAGCACCGGCAGCTTGGGGAAACGAGACTTGAGCATTTTAACCAGCTCAAACCCGTTTCCATCCTTCAAGGAAAGATCGACGACCGCGATATCGAATTTGGACTTTGACAAAGCTTCCAACGCCTGATGTGCTTCTTGCGCCTGGCCGGCGACCGCCAGATCCGCTTCGCTGTTGATCATCTGGGCCAACCCTTTCAGCAGGAGGGGATGATCATCCACAATAAAGACCCGTTTCTTGGCTTTCTCTGCAAATGAAGAACGACTAAGGCCGATTCCCTGTGCAGGAGTGCGCATTTTCAGAAGAGATTGAGGAATGGATTCCTCCCTGATCTGTACCCGGCTTCCGCATGACTGGAAATCATATATTCATTATACTATAAAAATAATAGAATTATTAATGTATAATACTTTCAGTCAATGAAAGATCCTGATTCTGCGTCCAATCCCGTGGGCCTTCCGGCTTCCATTCCGATTGTGGGTATTGGAGCTTCCGCGGGCGGTTTGGAAGCCCTCACGGAACTCCTGAAGCAGCTCCCGCCCGATACGGGTCCCGCTTTTGTCATCATCCAGCATCTTGACCCAAATCATGCCAGCAATCTTTCCAGCCTCCTCGCCCGGGTGACGAAGATGCCTGTCTCCCAGGTCACCGAGGGCATGCCCGTGAAGGCGAACCACGTCTATGTTGTCCCCCCGAACTCCTTCATGCGCGCTCAGGACGGAATCCTGAAACTGGAGCCTCGTCAGGAAATTCGCGGAATTAATATGCCCATCGATCATTTCTTCCGCTCCCTCGCCCAAAACCATGGGAGTCGGGCGATCGGCATGATTCTCTCCGGGACCGGATCCGACGGGGCCCTGGGATTGGAAGAAATTAAAGACAGCGGGGGTATTACCTTTGTTCAGGATGAAAAAACCGCGAAATTTTCCGGCATGCCGCACAGTGCCATCGCCACCGGCGCCGCCGACTTTATCCTGCCGGTGGAAGGCATCGCCGAAGAGCTCGTTCGGCTCTCTCGCCATCCCTATGTCGCTTCGCCTTCTCCGATCAACGAAGAAGAAAAACCTCAATCCCCCACATCCACCCCTCCCGATCCTTTAAACCTGATATTCCGTTTGCTGCGGATGACCACGGGGGTTGATTTTTCCTATTACAGGAACAACACCATTCAACGCCGGATCACCCGGCGCATGACGCTGCGGAGGATGGAGCGGCTCGAGGAGTACGCCTCTCACCTCAAAAATCATCCGGATGAATTGAAGGCCCTTTACCATGATCTCCTGATCAAGGTGACGGGCTTCTTCCGCGATCCCGGGACCTATGAAGCGCTCAAGCAGACGGTCATTCCGGGTCTCCTGAAAAACCATCCCGCGGGAAAGCCCATCCGGATCTGGGTGCCTGGCTGTGCCAGCGGCGAAGAAGTCTATTCCATCGCCATATGTTTTATCGAATGCCTTGGCGGCAAGGCGGCCGACACTCCGATCAGAATATTTGCCACCGACGTGGACGAGGAAGCCCTTCAGAAAGCGCGCGGCGGTTTTTACATAGAAAACATCAGCCTGGATGTTTCTCCGGAACGTCTCCGCCGTTTTTTCTCCAGGGTTGATTTGAATTACCGGGTCAACAATTCCATCCGGGAAATGTGCACTTTTGCGAGACACGACCTCTGCAAGGACCCGCCCTTTTCCAACCTGGACCTGGTCAGCTGCAGAAACTTGATGATCTATTTTGATCCCCTGATGCAGAAGCGGATCCTGCCCATCTTTCATTATGCCCTGAATCCCGAGGGTTTTCTCACGCTCGGGACTTCGGAAACGATCGGGATATTCTCCGATCTTTTTACCCTGCTGGATAAAAAACAAAAAATTTATTCCCGCAAAGCGGGATCGGAGCCTGCCTCCGCAAACTTTGCGGCGGGAGCTTATCGTGCGGAAGAAACGAAGAAGGCCGGGGCTGCGGAACGGAGGGATGAACCGCTTCGGAGAGAAACCGATGCCTATAAGGAAGCCGACCAAATCCTCATGAGCGACTACGCTCCTTCCGGCGTCCTGGTCAATGAACAAATGGATATCCTGCAGTTTCGCGGGGAAACGGGCCGCTATCTGACGCCCGCCCCGGGGAAGGCGCGTCTTAACCTTTTGAATATGGCTCGGGAAGGCCTGCTCGTGGAAATCAGCACCGCGATTGAAGAAGCCAAAACGTCAGGACGTCCCGCCCTTCGGAAGGGGATCCGGCTCCACCACGAAGGAAAAAAGTTAGAGTTCACCTTAAAAGTGATCCCGCTCAAGTTACCGGCACCCCCCAACCATTTCCTGGTCCTGTTTGAAGAGCCTGCCGCGACTCTCTCTGAAGCCAACGGGGAGGGACGTTGGGGAAATCTCTCCCAATGGCTCGCCACTCCTTTCCAATTTCTTCGTCCCGGATCCGGCCCCGTCACGATGGACACTGAACCTGAAGAAAACCGCAGTTTAAAACAGGAATTGGAATCCACAAAACGTTATCTGCAATCGACCGTTGAAAACCAGGAAGCCACAAACGAAGAACTGAAATCGGCCAATGAAGAAGTCTTGTCGAGCAATGAAGAATTGCAAAGCACCAATGAAGAACTGGAAACCGCCAAAGAAGAACTGCAATCGTCGAATGAAGAGTTGCATACGACCAACGAAGAAATGCAGCGCCAGAATCTCGAACTGAGCCAGGCGAATGACGATATGAACAATCTCTTCAGCAGCGCCAATCTGCCTGTGCTCATGCTCGGAAAAGACCTGCGCATCCGGCGCTTTACTCAAATGACCGAGAAGCTGCTCAATGTCATCCCTGCAGATGTCGGGCGGCCTCTGCGGGACCTCCAACTCAACTTTGATCTCCCCACCCTGGAACCGCTGCTTTTGGCTGTCATCGAGACAACCATTATGAAAGAGCTGGAAATCCAGGACCGGCAGGGCCACTGGTATTTGATGCGCATCCAGCCCTATAAAACGAGCAAAGAGAAAGTAGAGGGCGCCGTGCTTTTCTTTATCGACATCGATTCACTGAAAGGCGTCGAGAAACTCGTCCACAGCCTTGAGGAACTCAGGATCTCCCGGAATTACAGCGAGGGAATTGTGCAGACCGTGCGAAAACCCTTATTGATGCTCGACGTGAACCTCCGCGTGATCTCCGCGAACCCGGCCTTCTACCGGATGTTTCAGACCGTCAAAGAGGCGACGGAGAACAGGTGTATTTACGATCTGGGAAACGGCCAGTGGAACATTCCCGAACTGCAGGTGTTATTTAACCGGGCTTTTTCCGAAAAAGGAGAATTCGAAGACTTTGAGATCCATCATAACTTTCCCGAGATCGGACAGAAGAGCATGCTCCTCAACGCCAAGCGCATCGTGCTGGACGGGATGGGGACAGCGATGATTCTTTGCGGGATCGAGGATATCACGGAGCGCCGACATGCCGAGGAACAAGTCAAAATGGTAAGGGAAAATTTGGAACATTTGGTCTCGCAGCGCACCGGAGAGGTGATCCGGTATCAGGAAAAAGTCCGCCAGGGAGAGAAACTGGAGGCCATTGGTCAGTTGGCCGGCGGTGTGGCGCACGATTTTAATAATCTTATCACGGGCATTTTGGGAATCGCCGAAGATTTGAAAACCCGTCTCCAGAACGACCCAGTCGTCATCGATGACTTAGAACAAATTATAAAAGCCGGCCGCCGGGCCAGCGGAGTCACCAAACAGCTCCTTGCCATCGGTCGGAAACAACTCCTTCAACCGGTCGTTCTGGACATCAACAGGGTTATTCTTGACTTGAAAGTCATGCTGAAGCACCTTTTGGGAGAGAACGTTCATCTGAAACTGGAACTCGGGGAGATTGAGCGGATCCTGATTGACCGGAGCAATATGGAACAGGTGATCATGAATTTTGCGATCAATGCCCGCGACGCCATGCCCAACGGCGGGACACTGACCTTACGGACATTCAATAGAGAAATCTCTCAGGAAGATGCCGCCCGAGGAATTGGCGTCCCTGCCGGCTGTTATGTGAAACTCGAAGCTGTTGATACGGGCCATGGGATGAGTCCGGAGACCCTTGCCCGCATCTTTGAGCCCTTTTTTACAACCAAAGAGAAAGAGGCGGGCACCGGCCTTGGTCTCGCGATGGTGTATGGGATTATCAAGCAAAATGGCGGGCATATCCGCGTGGACAGCTCGCCAGGCAAGGGAGCCTCATTCAAAATTTACTTTCCCGGCACTGATGCGAAGCTCTCCCCATTGGTGAAGGCCCATCCCCGGGACGAGCAGCCAAAGGGCCAGGAAACCATTCTGGTTGTTGAAGATGAGGATATCGTGCGTCGAGTGGTGGTGAATCAGCTCCGCCGGTTAGAATATACGGTCTTGGAGGCTGAAAATGGGCTCGAGGCCTTGAAATTGCTCGAACTCCATCCAGAGCGCATTCATCTGCTGATTACCGACGTCATCATGCCGGGGCTGAACGGCCGCGAGGTGGCTGACAAAATCAGAGAGACCAGAGACGGCATTCCCGTCCTCTATATGTCGGGTTATACTCAGGAGGTGATAACGTCCAGGGGTAACTTGGACCCCGGACTCGCCTTTATTGAAAAATCCGACATACATACTCAGCTCAGTTTAAAAGTGAGAGAACTGTTGGATCCCCTTCCCCCCCCCGCATGACCTCGCCCCTCTAATAACCTTTCTGATCAAAAGAAGTCGTTGGAAAAGCCGCTTCAATCGAGGCGGCTTTCTCATTCTCCCGGTAGGATTGCCCATGGAGTATTTGTTGAACTACGCCTATCCCGACATCATATTGCTGTGCCAGCATTTTGAGCGTGATTCTTCCTTCCCATACACGGCGAATTTCTCGGGCTTGGCACATGGACAATTGGCATTTCCGTGACATATAGAATGTGCAGTGGAGGTGACAGATCTTACAGATTGACGATGAAATTCCAAGTTTTTTCGTAATGTCGTTATTCCTGAGCGACACGGAGGGTCGCACCTTCTTTGCGGCGATGCTCGCCCTCATCTTCAGGCGGCTTTGCAGGTGTCTTCTTGAAAGAGATCGGAAAGGGCGGTCACGGCTGAAGAAGCGTCGGGGCCGTCGGCCACGATGGATAGTTGCCTCCCCGCCGCGGCCGATAAGAGAAGGATGCCAAAAAGCGATTTAGCGTCCGTCTCAAAATCGCTGGAATTTAAAGTGATGTTTGACTGGAACTGTCGCGCCACAACGGCCACCCGTTCCGCCGCTTCAACGTCTCCCAGTTTTTGAGGAACCACGACAGTACAAGTTTGTTGCATGTTGCATTTTCGATGTCTGAGCACCGAAAAAGGTTGCATGGCGGGTGCGCAGGGGGCAGGGCGGCCGCAAGAGGAGCGGCCATTCCACGCGGCGTTTTTGATTTCAAGTCGTCTTGATGATGATGTTCCCGATGATGTTGGCGGCGGAGTCGCCGCGGTCGGCGGCGTTGGAGAGGTGCCGGTAGATTTCCCTCGTCTTGAGGATCATTTTCACGTCGTCCGAGTGGAAGAGGTCCACGAGCGCCTCCCGGTAGCAGTGCTCCACGAAATTCTCCCTCTTTTTGGCCTTGACCACGAGCTCGCTGGCGAGCCGGGGGTTGTCCCTCATCTGGGAGATCGCCTGGGTGACGGCCTCGCCGATCTCATAGACCCCCTGCGTCATGGTCTTCAAGTGGTTGTTGGTCGCGACCTCGAAATCGAGCATCTCCCGGATGGTGTTCTGGGCGTAATCCACCATGTCGTCCACGGAACCGGAAAGGGCGTAGATGTCCTCCCGGTCGATGGGGGTCACGAAAGAACGGTTAAGTTCCTCGATCAGCTGCCGCCTCAATTCATCAGCCTCATGCTCCGTCTTCTCCACGACCAGCCCCTTGTCGCGGGAAGGCTCCTCCATGAAATCCAGAAGGGCCTTCAGGCCCTCCTGCATCTTCTGGGCCTGGGTGAGAAGGAGGTTGAAAAAATCAGGTCGTTTCTTGAAGAAGTTCATAAAGATACTTTACCCCCTAAACATTCGGGATGAAAGCTCAAAAATCCAAAAGCCCGCGGCGCCCAGAAGCGCCGTCGCCGGGATGGTGACGAGCCAGGCCAGCACAACCTCCTGCGCCAGTTCCCAGCGGACCGCCCGGGGCCGGAGGCTGGCCCCGGCCCCGAGGATCGAGCTTGTGATCGCCTGGGTTGTTGAGGCCGGGAAACCGGCCAGCGCCGCCAGAAAGATCACTCCCGCGGAGCTCGCCTGGGCGCCGAAACCCTGCAAAGCGCTGATCCGGTAGAGCTTCATGCCCAGCGTTTTCAGGATCCTCGAGCCCCCCACCAAAACCCCGAGTGAGATGGAGAAAGCGCACAGGGTGACGACCCACCTCGGCACCTGGAAAGGCCCGCTCGCGGGGCCCTGCAGACCCCCCACAAGCAATCCC
>Ga0207100_1138_pt1 | contig 16247 bp, 18 predicted proteins | sample Alteio_BWMinHeat_82_FD_153520 | JGI IMG/M metagenome (GOLD analysis project Ga0207100, IMG submission 153520) | Enriched cells from forest soil in Barre Woods Harvard Forest LTER site, Petersham, Massachusetts, United States -... | ecosystem: Environmental > Terrestrial > Soil > Temperate forest >...
CGCCGAGCATGCGGACTAAGCGCGGGGACAACCCCCCCGGGCGCCATGTCTGGCAGGTCGGCGGGGTCCGGTATCAGTACGTCAACGTGATGCGCGAACACTTCTTTGGGATCGAGGAGGCGTGGGTGAGTGAACTCTTTAGGATTCCGATCATGGACAAGGAGCGCGCAGTTCTAGAAACCTTTATCTCACCCCGTCTCTTCGGAGGCATCGGAGAGGCGGTTTCACTGATCGAGGAACAACGCGGCAAGCTTGACGTAAAGCGCCTTGTCGCTTATGGGGTGCGTTACGGCAAGGCTTCCGTGGCCAGGCGTCTGGGATGGGCGCTTGAAAGATCGGGCGTCCCGGCGGCGATCCTGAACCCTTTGAAGCGTATGCGCGTGGCTGGCAGGGCGATTTTAGACCCGACGCGGCCGCGTCGGGGCCCTTACAACCGCCATTGGCAAATCCAAGAGAACTTGACCGGACGAGCCGCATGAAACCTCTCCGCGCAAAAATCAGCGAGGCGGCGGCGCAAGCCAAGGTTCCTGAGCATGTCATTGAAAAGGACTACGCGCTCAGCTACATCCTGGCAGGCATCTCGGCGCAAAAGGCTTTGCACCGAAGCCTGGTTTTCAAAGGCGGCACGGCACTTAAAAAACTCTTTTTCGGCCAATACCGGTTCTCCGAAGACCTTGATTATTCCACGATCAAGGCACCCAGGGGGAAGGAACTTGCCGGAGCTCTGGAAGCCGCCGGCCTCGAGTCTAAGCGGCGACTTTTGGAATACGGACCGTTCGAGGTCGTTTTTAAACGCTACGAAGAACGCGATCCCCATCCGCATGGTCAGGAAGCCTTCACTTTTAATATCCAATTCCCCTGGCATCCATCGCCGCTCTGCCGGATTAAAATCGAGATTTCACATGATGAACCGGTGATCCTAAAGCCCGAGGACCGGCCATTGATTCATGGATACGAGGAATCCCTTGAGGTGCGGGTGCAATGTTACCAACTCCCGGAAATCGTGGCGGAAAAATTAAGAACGCTGCTCCAAACCCACCAGAAGCTGGCCGCAAGGGGCTGGAACCAACCTCGTGCACGCGATTACTATGACCTCTGGCGGCTGTTCTCCATGTACGGAGACACAATCGACTGGGGCAAGCTTCTTCGAACCCTTCGGCAAAAGTGCGAACACAGGAAAGTGTCCTTTCGCGGCGCAGAAGACTTCTTTACGGAAGAGCTCCTGAGCGAGGCCAAAACTCATTGGACAGGCGCCCTGGGGGCATTCGTTTCAGACCTGCCCCCTTTCCAGAAAACGATCGATGACCTGCGAGAAATTCTCGCTGATATTGTCGAACCCAAAGACTAGTCCCCCAAGTTGAATGGGTTATTTACCGTAAGAAAGTTTTGCGCGTAAGCAAAAAATATCATGGTAAATTCGACTGGCGTAAGAGTTTTAACCGGAAATAACATTGAGAAAAACATGGACACAAAAAATATCCATTGACATGCGTAACCTTATGGGTTACACTTTAACCAGTGATTAAGAGCTTCCGGCATAAAGGGCTGGAGAGTTTCTTCTATGACGACTCCAAGAAAGGCATTCAAGCCAAACATGCGCAGAAGCTGGGGGATATTCTGGATATGTTGGACGCGGCTAAAGTTGTCCAGGATATGAATTTCCCAGGTTCAGACCTCCACCCCTTAAAGGGCGACTTGAAAGGAATGTGGGCCGTCAGAGTGTCGGGGAACTGGCGTATCACCTTTACGTTTCATGAAGGCAACGCTTACATCATTGATTACACTGATTACCACTAGGAGATAAGAATGCACACCCGAAAGAGACAGCCGACGCACCCCGGAGGCATCCTGCAAAGGCAGTACCTGGGGCCTTTGGCGCTTACCGTCACGGACGTGGCGCGTTCCACGGGCGTCTCCCGCAAGACGCTCTCCAAAATTATTAATGAGCGGGGAGCTGTGACCGCTGAGATGGCGTTGCGCTTGGCGAGGGCTTTCAAGACTACGCCGGAGCTTTGGCTGAACCTTCAGCAGAATTACGACCTTTGGCACACCGCCCACCAATCCAGCGCTTGGAAGGAAGTTAGAGCCATTGCGGCTTAAGTGCTTAATGAGAATGCAACCCAATGGAATGAACTTTTCCGGTACCGGTTCTAAAGGGGACAGTTTTCCCATTGATGGCTATAAATCGCTTTCGATGTATTCTTTATAAGTGACCCCCGGAGAACCGGTACCGCGATAGTGGGTAAAAAGCGCACAATTAATGGGGTGATTAAAACACGCAATTAAAATGAAAACCAAGCGTCCAAAGCCCCCACGTAAGGAGAACTGAAATGAAATTCATGATGCTGATGATCCCCGCCGTTTATCAAGGCGGCAAGAAGGTAGACCCGGGATTCGTGCCCGATCCAAAAAAAATTGAACCAATGGGTCGATTCAATGAGGAGATGGGAAAAGTCCTCAAAGTGGAATCGCTGAACGGCCTCCATCCGGTCACAACGGGTGCGCGCGTATCCTTCGCAAAAGGGAAAGCGACCGTGACGGACGGTCCCTCCATTGAAGCCAAAGAAGTATTGGGTGGCTATTGGTTGGTTGAGGCCAAGTCGAAAGAAGAAGTGTTGAAATGGGCACAGCGTTGCCCGGCGGACGATGGTGATGTGATCGAGATCCGCCAGATTTTTGACGCCGCCGATTTCGCGATCACAAAAGGGACATGACGATCAAGAGATTGGACCACGTCAGTGTCGTCGTCGACGACCTTGCAGCCGCTATCGGTTTTTTTAGGCGCACTTAACCGTTCAGTGCGGTCTTGACGATCCTGTCAAGAACAACCATCAGTTCATCGGTTTTCTCTTTACCCCTCCGGGGCATTATGGATTGTCATGAAGGTTTGAACATCGACTTCAAGAACTCCATCGGCAGGGGAAAGAAGGTCGTGGTGTTTTGCTCGCCCGAGATTTCGACCATCGTCTGGAGGTAGCGCAGCTGGAGAGCGATGGGCTCCTTGGCGATGACCTGGGCGGCTTCGAGGAGCTTCTGCGCGGCCTGGAACTCGCCCTCGGCGTTGATGATCTTGGCCCGGCGGTCCCGCTCGGCTTCCGCCTGGTGGGCGATGGCCCGCTGCATCTGCTCGGGGATCTGGACATCCTTGAGCTCCACGATGGTGACCTTGATGCCCCAGGGTTCCGTCTGCTGATCGATAATCTGCTGCAGGCGCGTATTAATTTTCTCACGCGCACTCAAGATTTCGTCCAGCTCGCACTGGCCGGCGACGCTCCGCAGGCTCGTCTGGGCGATTTGGGAGATGGCGAAGTTGTAATTTTGGACCTGGATCACGGTTTTGACGGGGTCTATGACGCGGTAGTAGCAGACCGCGTTCACCTTGGCGGGGACGTTGTCGCGGGTGATGACCTCCTGGGCCGGCACATCCAACGTGATGGTCCGCAGGTCGACCCGGACGATGCGATCTACCCAGGGGATGATGAAGACAAGCCCCGGTCCTTTGGCCAATCTCACTCGGCCCAAACGGAAAACCACAATCCGTTGATATTCCTGAACGATCCTGGCTGAAGTCGCGATCACGAAGACCGCTACGATGATGAACGGCACCAGATTCACAAGCGAACTCACAAGAAACATAGGACCCTCCATGGGGGCGGCTTTCGGGGAATGAAAGGATGGTAGCCCTTCCACTTTGAAAAAACAATCCTTCGAGCTTCAACCTCCGTCGCCATTTCTCCGTTAAAGTCAAAGCCGTCGCGGCATCGGCTCCAAAAGGGACAGTTTACCTATCGTTGGCCACAGGTTACTCTAAACTTAAAACTTCATATGTGGCACTTGGAAAACCGGTACCGTCACAAAATGATTGGGTCGGAGATTATGAAACTGGTCGCGAGTTCATCCGATAAGATAGGCAGCGCCTAACCGAAAATGCCCATTCATCGAGGCAATGGCGCAATACAATCCGGGGGCGATTTTTAATTTTAGATGTTTTTTGAGAAAAGCCAAAGCCATGAGAAAGAACTCTAAAAAGAACGCCCTTCCATGCGGCGTGCTGCCTGATTTGGCAATCCACGATAGTGATCATGGCCCCTGCAAAGGGAAAGTTTTTAAGATTCGATAGCTGGATCCGGCAGAAGAAAGCTTGCTTTCCATCAAGCTCACCGAAGACACGCGAAACGAACCCAGTGACACCACTTGATTCTTCTTTAGGAAATCCAAGAACCCCTTGGAAGAAGCCCCGGGACGGCGGCGAGCCAGGGTCATATGGGCCTTCCAGGTCCGCTCTTCCTGAAAGAAACCGGCTTTTGAGAAGTTTTCTTTAAGATACCCAGCCAGTAAAGCCAATTGTTCCGCCCCCCTTGTCATCCCCGTCCAAACCACCTCGGGACGGCGTACGCTGGGAAACGCCCCGAGACCTTCAAAAGACGCCTCAAATTCAGGCGTTGTCGAAACGGATTGCTCAATAATAGCTTCCACCGCGGACTGCCTCGCAGAAGCGATTTCACCCAGGAACGAGAGCGTGATATGCAAACTTTCCGGTGGTATCCACCGGCCTCCTTTCCACTGGGAAGACAAAACCGAGAGGGGGTATGTCAGTTGATCAACTGGGGGGAGAACAGCGACAAATAACCTCAAAGGAATGTCCAAACGTTCATTTTCATGTTTTAACTTCTTGGAATGAATTTACAAATTCTGAAGCAAATCAGAGCTTGAAGATTCACCTCCGAGGCCGACGAGGTTTCCCCAGTTAAATTTTTGCTAAACTGCCTCATCCCTGGTTAAAACTCATTTCCCCTATGCTCCCTCAAACCGAAGACTTATCTTGCGTCTATTTGAAACCTGCCCCCTTTGATCCTGGTACGGTCACGGCCACGGTCATATGAAATCCTCCACTGATTACCTGTGGTTTAATACCAAAAAGCGCAAGGAACTTGTCAATATCACCCGCGATATTGAGGCGTTCGTGAAGAAGTCCGGTATTCAGGAAGGGCTGTGCCTTGTGAGCGCCATGCATATCACGGCGGCGATCTGGGTGAATGACGAGGAGGAAGGTTTAAAGGCCGATTTGCTGGAGTGGCTGGAGACCCTGGCCCCCTTCAAGCCCGAGTGGCGCCACCACCACACAGGCGAGGACAACGCCGACGCCCACCTGAAGCGCACGCTGGTCCATTACCAGGCAACACTCCCCGTCACAAAAGGAAAGCTAGACCTGGGCCCCTGGGAGCAAGTCTTCTACGCAGAATTCGACGGCCAGCGGAAAAAGAGGGTGGTGCTGAAGGCCATCGGCGAATAAGAAGCCGTAGGCGCCTGGCATAACTGTCCCCATTAGAACCGGTACCGTAATAAGGATACGACGCTCGAATATCCTTAAGAAAAACGGGGGAACATTATTCAGAATGAGCAAGTCTACAATAGGGAATAAGCAAGGATTCAAACTTTGACTGAAGAGAAGACGGGGGAGATCATTTCATGAACATGATTGATTTATTTTTGGATGAAAGAGTTGAAATTGGGAAAACGCATGAGTACCTGACCATCTCGTGCATCGCATTTAGCAGCGCTATATGGCATGTGCAGTACAGGAAAGTTAAGCGGTTGGCGGAAGCAAGAAAATCCCGTAAATTGGGTGTTCTGAAGGATATTCTGGAAGAAGGAGGCGGCTTCGCAGACAAGGGTCTGTGTGAAATTCCTATTACAATGCTAAATCTCAAATACACCACAAATGACATACCAAAAATGTCGGGCAGAAATAATGCATGGTCCACATTATTTTATTTGGTTGCAGGAAGAATTATGGCATCGATTTTCAGGCAACTACCGGCTTTTCCTAGTGTAAGTATCTATCATGACCCCAAGTCTTTGGGGGAAGAACTTCAACAGGCATGGAAAAAATCTCTAAAGGATCAAACGCCTGTCGTTGCGAGATCGGTCGCTGATCAATTTAAAAAGAAAATTTCTGGGGTACTTGTTATCAACGGAATTTATGAAATACATAAAGCAGGCGATAATCGTTTTGGAAATTCAGCGCAAGCAGGTGTTTATCTTGCCGACCAGTTGTGTAGGATAGACAATGACATTCTAGAGACCATACCTTCGCCGCGGCGAGTTGAAGTTACGAATTTTTCTCCTTTCGTTTTGGAATTCTTCAATAAATTCAAACCAGAGCCAGGCATGGGTGACCCCATGCTAGTAAGTGGCTAGACGCCTTCTCAAAAGATACTTATTCCATTGCTCGACCAGCCACCGCCGCCAATTTAGGTTGAAAATATGATAGATTCTGTTAAGCTAAGATAGAGAACATGAGTGTAAAATTAAACATCCAACCCGACGCCCTGATTTCCGGGCTAATGATTCCTCCCATAGCTTTTAGAGACAAAGCCGATCTCAACGAGTTCTATGGTGAGGTCAGCAAATCTTATGAGTATGATTCCATATCGCATCTAAACCCAGGGGCTCGAATTGTTAATCAAAGCACCAATAGCGAAATCAATATATTGCCCAATAGGGTTCAAATCATCGAGCACATTAAGAATGGGTTCCCCTTTCAAACCACTAAGGAAAAAGTTAGCGACATAATTCGCAAGGTATTCCTAAAAAGATTCAAAAACCAAATTAAGCCAAGTGTGATTATCGGGTACGGAATGAAAATGTTTGCAAACATAGACCTACAGCAAGGCGACAACGCTGGCAATGATTTCTTAAAAAATATTGTGAACTTAGGCCCTGATAGATTGCGCCTTCTAGGAGAAACTCAGAAATTAGCTACAGGACTTAGATTCCACTTTTTTAGGTCAAATGCACAATATGATTTACGGATAGAGCCATTATTCCAAGACCTTGGTCATTTGTTTGTAGACCTCGATGTTCAATTCCCAGGTGGCCCGATTGATCTTATTGAGCAAAAATTTGAAGACTCAATTAAAGAAACTAAGGATTATTTCACGAATGATGTCGGGGAGTTTTTGGAATATTGGGGGAAGAAATCATGAGCTGGACTGCCGAAGCTCTTATTCAGGATCTTCCTGACTTGAACACAACAACCTACAATCTTTTCAATAATGGCTATCTAAGAATTTGGGCAGCTGATCCATTTACTGCAATTGTCCAGCAATTCAGCACTATTCTGAAAGGCGATACAATGTATTCAAAAATTCAAGATAAACGAATAAACATATTCATCGTCACAAAAAGGAATCCTAAGGAAATAATTAATGCTGTTGCAAATGCTGAGTCAAATGTCAGAGCCCTGTTGAAAAGTTTAGAGCCACTGGGCGTATGTCACGAAATTGAATTTCATATTGTCAAAGATGAAGGTCAACAATTTGGCGACGATTATAAAAAGATTTTTCCTGAAAATGATGCAGGGAAAGATGACCCCTCAACTTATGCCATCCAAACTGGAACATCTTGGCCGGGCCCAACAAAACGAGCGATTCCTTCGCTCTTTTGACATAGACAGCACTCCATACAGGGATTGGATTTTAGTCGCAGCGCATTTATCTGCGTTGCACTATGTCCAAGCCGTGATCGTGGACAAAGGACTTATTTGTGAGACTCATTATACCCGGAATGATATTGTCTCCACTGACCCCGATTTAACTCCCATTAAAACTGAGTATATAGAGCTATTCCATCACAATAAATTAGCACGATATAATCTCGTTGATTACGGCCCAAACGATTTACGCCTGAATATTATCCCAAAATTCGAGAAAATCAAGACTCATATTCTCGCGTTACCAATGATTCAACCCCACATAAGCTCCGTTTCCTTATTTGGTAAACCTACTTTGTGGACACGATTTAAAGGATTCTTTGGAGGTTAAAAACTCGTTCTCGACCATCCAAAAATTCTTAAATACCTGGCCGACTTTCTAACCATCGCCAACGATAAACCACATACTTTTCCAACGTGACAAAATCAATTAAAGAATGGCCCAAGTCAGAACGTCCTCGGGAGCGGCTCGTAACAGTACCGGTTCTCCGGGGGACACTTTTGAAGGTTAAATTGAAAGCGATTTATGACCAATTGTCCCTTCCAGAACCGGTACTGCAACAATTAAAACCTAATGAAATACCGACCACTTAGTTTCACAAAAAATCTTGGTGGTTTCGATAAGCTCCACGAAATGATCAGATCAGCTTATGCGCCGGGTATTGCAGTTGATGAGTTTAGAGCACAGATTCATGGTGTGATTGGGATATTGCCGGTTCAATTTTTCCTGGGAACGCGCATTGACTCTCGGGGGGTTGAGAGGATAGTTGAAGATTCTTTAGTCCGTGAAACACTGCGACAACCAAAACCTACCCTCATTACAAAGCGACTTTATCTTTTCGCTCTTATCTTAAACATGCCCGGACAAAGAAGAGATTCGCTCCATCGTTCCCCTGCGGGGGGACAAAACGCCTATGTGAAATCCTATTTGTATCAGGGCGATGGTTGGCTTAATGAACGCTTGGACATCGATCAGCATTTGGAACCGTGGGTAGTAAATCATGTAGCGCTTGAATCCGCATGGAGAAAATTCTGCACAAACTTTCATTACTTTTTTGAGCAATGTCAGTTTATGGTTTCAAGCCAAGGTTATGTCAGAACGTTCGCTGAATATTGGTCACCACTAGCGCTGCAGCTATTTTTTGAACGTTACCAATTGATTAATGAGAATGCGGTACTCGTAGATTTCACTGTAGCAGCTTATGAAAGTGAGGTTTACAAATTACTAGGTATACCCAAGAGCTTATTTGATGAAATTATTGATGGTGCTGCTATGGCTTATACAGAGAAACGAAGAGATTCTCTGATAGGTAGCGAAGAGCCAGCGTCCGAAAGGGGAATAGCAACAAGTGGGCCGGTGGGCAGACGCCTGCGCCAGGTCAATGGACTTATCCGATCTGGAAAAAATAAGAAAGAGCTTGAGGCTTGGTATAATGGCGTATGTCAATTCTGTGGAAATAAAGTGCTTACCAGCAATAAACGTTCTGCAGTCGAATACGCGCATATTAAGCCCCTTGGTAACCCTCACCATGGTCCTGACGACCTAACAAACATGCTTTCACTATGCCCCAATCATCACCGTCAGCTAGATAGAGGTGCAATCAAACTCAATCCGATTAATTTTCAGATTCAAGCCCCTTTTGGCTCTTCTCCTGTTTTGTTATCACGAATACAGATTTATCAAAACCATAAACTCCAAAAGGAGAATTTAGATTATTACGACTCTAAGATCTTCGGGAAAATTGAACGTGATTCCAGCTCTTAATATTGTTGCTGCACTTGTTTTCTAAGTGGGGGAAATAATGAACGATCATCCAACAGCCGCACAAGACTTAATCTCAAAGGGGTTTAAAGAAATAAAGACTATACTTGCTGATCCACCATGGCGTTTTTCAAATCGTACCGGAAAAATGGCCCCGGAACATAAGCGGCTTTCCAGATATTCAACAATGTCATTACAAGAAATTATGGAATTGCCAGTGCCTCAGATCATAGCGCCAAAAGCGCATCTTTACCTTTGGGTTCCGAATGCGCTCGTATTAGAAGGTCTAGAAGTTATGAAGCGTTGGGGGTTCACTTACAAAACCAACCTCGCATGGTTTAAAATCAGAAAGGATGGCGGCCCTGATGGAAGAGGCGTGGGATTCTATTTCAGAAATGTTACCGAGTTAATACTGTTCGGTATCAGAGGCACATCGAATCGAACTCTTTCTCCGGGTCGTCGACAAGTTAACATCATCATTTCGAGAAAAAGGGAACACTCGAGGAAACCAGACGAAATATACGACCTGATTGAGCGATGTAGTCCAAAACCTTATGTTGAATTATTTGCTCGTAACGCGCGCAGGGGTTGGTGGCAATGGGGAAATGAACTGGGAAGTTACGAACCCAAAATTCACCCCGCTTACAGCGATCATTCAGTTTCAAGTGTCATCACTGCGCAACCTCGACAAGCATCAGGGAGAAACGGCTAAGCTAAGCCCTCTTGCCTCCCCCGCCTGTCTCTAGCTAAAATTTTGGGGTGCCACAATAACTGGACCCTCCACCGGAAGTCGCCCCCGCCGACCCCGTAAAAGCGAGGAGGAAACAACCAATTCCCTCTTGGCAAGAAATCGAGCTTGATTTATAATATTGTCAACCCGAAATTTTCGGGAGACGCAGAGAGTCGCAAGACCTGACCAGAATTTTAGTTTCTGATCCCGCCCTAAGACCCGCCGCCTTCCGAAAAATTGGAATCCATTATACAAGGAGAGTCAAAGTGTCAGCATTTTGTTATCTGTGCGATAAAGAAGTTTATAGTGACGGTACCGGGGATTATGCTCCTGAAATAGATCACATCATTCCAGTATCCGTAGCCTCTTATTTGGAAGACAATCCAAATAATAAAAGATGGGTTCATGCGTGGTGCAACAGAGTAAAAGGAGATCGGAGCATGAGCGATGCAAGGGCTATGATCGCCCTGCATCGTGTTTTGAAAACTGCGCCAGCCACGTTAATCTAGCCTGATCGGTCGCCACAAACTTTATCCGCGCCCGTAACGGTGCCAGGCACCAAGGGGACGGGTTTCTGACTGGAATCTGACACCCGGCCTCGCGAGCGCTGCATCGCTGTCCAGATCGCTGGGGCATGAGCGGGAATGATATAATCCAGTATGGCAACCGTATGGACGACAACCTTCTGGGCGGTAGGCGTGGCTACCGTCCTATTTTATCTGACGGTGTTCCCTGTCTGGGCGCTTATTGAGGCGATTGGCTCTTCTAAGCTCTCAGGCCCTTGGCGCGTGATGTGGTCGGGCGTGATTTTCTTTCTTTGGACTCTTGGCGCTTTGTTTTATGTTGGCTTTGGGTCGCAGAGCCGGGCGTTGAAGAAAGCGGCCTGGGGCGTTCTCTTTGTTCCGATCTTCCTTGTTGTCGGGTTCTTGATCATGCCTAAGAACTACCAATACCATCGTTTCGTCCAATGGTCGCGGAACGGTTTTGGGTGGAACAAACAAGAAAATATCCAAATGAACTTATCGACCCGGCAATGACTCACGGTACAAAGACTGCATGAAGCATGTAGCATAGAGAGGGAAATTTTGCCATGCTTCATGCTCAATTTGGTACCAGACGCATGAAGAGGGAAATTTTTCCTGCGGAAAAATTTCAGCCCGGTTAGCTCAGTGGGAGAGCACTTGCTCGACAAGCAAGGGGTCGTAGGTTCAATCCCTACACCGGGCAAATTTTCCTCGCGGCAAATATGCATGAAGCATGAGAGGAAAATTCCTCTTCATGCTACATGCTTCATGCATATTTTTTAAGAGGAAACCTTGGAGATTCCAAAAGACGAAACAGAGTTCAAGCTTTATAAGCTCAGGCACTCCTGCACGCATGTGATGGCGCAGGCGGTGCAGGATCTTTTTCCCGGTACGCGCTTGTGCATCGGGCCTCCGGTCGAAGACGGCTTCTACTACGACTTCGAAGCCCAAAAACCCTTCACCCTCGAAGACCTCGTGAAGATTGAAACCCGGATGAAAGAAATCATCAAGGGCAACTTTCTCTTCGAGCAGACCACCCATTCCAAAGAGGAGGCCCTCGAAGTCTTCTCCAAACGGAATGAAAAATTCAAATGCGAGATGATCCGCGAGCTTCCGGGCGATACCGTGACTTTCGTCCAGCACGACACGTTCGTGGACCTCTGCCGGGGCCATCACGCTATGCGGACGGGCAACTTGAAGCACTTTAAACTCCTCAAAGTCGCGGGGGCCTACTGGCGGGGGGATGAAAAGCGCGAGCAGCTCCAGAGAATTTACGGGACGGCCTGGCCCACCAAAGACGAGCTCGACACCTACCTGATCCGCCTCGAGGAAGCGAAGAAGCGCGACCACCGGGAGCTGGGACCCCGGCTTGACCTTTTTTCCATCGAGCCCGACCACATCGGCTCGGGGCTCATCCTGTGGCACCCCAAAGGCGCCCGTATCCGGATCCAGATGGAAGAATATCTGAGGAACAAACACCTCGCCCGCGGCTATCAGCCGGTGTTCACACCCCACATCGGGCGGGCCGAGCTCTGGAAAACGAGCGGCCACATCGATTTCTACCGGGAGAACATGTTCGCTCCCATGGACGTGGAAGGGCAGGCCTACTACGTCAAACCGATGAACTGTCCCTTTCACATCGCGATCTATAAGTCCGGCCTCCGCAGTTACCGGGACCTACCCGTCAAACTGACGGAGCTCGGCACGGTCTACCGGTATGAGCGGAGCGGCGTGCTCCACGGCCTCCTGAGGGTGCGGGGCTTTACCCAGGACGACTCGCACATCTTTTGCCGGCCGGACCAGCTCCAAACCCAGATCACCGAAGTCCTGGAACTCGCCAAGGAGATCCTCTCCGACTTCGGCTTCAAGGAATACGATTTGAAACTCTCGACCAGGCCCCAGAAATACGTCGGCTCCCCGGACGACTGGCAGAAAGCCGAGGCCGCCCTTGAGGCCGGCCTCAAAGCCTCCGGCCTCCCTTACGAGATCGATCCCGGGGAGGGGGTCTTCTACGGCCCCAAGATAGACCTCAAAATTAAGGACTCCATCGGCCGGGCCTGGCAATGCTCCACGATTCAGGTGGATTTCAACCTGCCCGAGCGCTTCGGCGTGACCTATCGGGACGATAAGGGTCATGACGTGCGTCCGATCATGGTTCACCGGGCAATCCTGGGTTCTCTGGAACGGTTCTTTGGCGTTCTGGTCGAGCATTACGCGGGGGCTTTCCCGGTCTGGCTGGCCCCGGTCCAGGTGGCCGTCCTCCCCATCAGCGAAAAACTCATTGATTACGCGAATCAAATTCATCAGGAGATTAATTCGGCGGGGTTCCGGGTCGAGCTGGATAACTCCAACCAAACGATCGGGGCCAAAATCCGCGAGGCGACCCTGCAAAAACTGCCCTACATGCTCGTGATCGGCGAAAAGGAAAAGACGGAAGGAACGGTGGCGGTGAGAAACCGGGTGGGGGAAAACCTGGGAACCCTTAAACTCGCCGCGTTTTTGAGCAAGCTAAAAGAAGAGAATGAGTCCCGGCGCGGGTGCCCTGCTTCGGTCGTTGACAAAACCGTCCGGGTCTAGTATGATTTTTTCGTCAGTATTTATGAATTTCCACTTCCGCACCGGGATGGTTGGCACGCCAAACCATCTCTTTTTTATTCGAATCGACAAGGAGGATCGTCCAGATCGGTAAACCTCAAAATCCGCGAATGAACGGACAGATCCGTTCACCCCAAGTCAGACTGATCGGCCATGACGGCAAGCAGTTGGGCGTCCAAAGCATCACGGAAGCCATCAACACCGCGCAAAACGTGGGACTGGACTTGGTGGAGATCTCTCCTCAAAGCAACCCGCCGGTCTGCAAAATCATCGATTTCTCAAAGTTCCGATACGAGCGGGAAAAGAAAGCGAAGGAAGCCCGCAAACATCACCACGGCGGGCAGTTGAAGGAAATGCGGTTCCGGGTCAAGATCGGCCCTCATGATTTCGACATCAAGGCCAACGCGATCGAAGAATTCTTGAGGCGCCACAACAAAGTCCGGGTCAGCATCATATTCTACGGCCGTGAGATGGAACACAGAGACCTGGGTATGGAACTCGTCAGAAAACTCAAAGAGAAGATCGTCAAAGTCGGCCAGGTGGAACAGGAGCCACAGCTTTTGGGGAACCGGATGATCATGATTTTGACCCCCCATCACTAAATCAAATGCCAAAACTTAAAAACCACAGCGGCGCGAAGAAAAGGTTCCGGTTCACCGCCTCCGGAAAAATAAAATACAAGAGAGCCGGGCTTCGCCATTTGCTCACCGGGATGCGCTCCTCCCGCGGCCGCGCCATGCGCCGTCCGGACGTTCTGGGGAAATCGGACGCCAAAGTCATCAAATGGGTCCTTCCCTATAGGTAAGTCATGAGAGTTAAAAGCAGCGTCTACACGCGTCAGAGAAAGAAAAAAGCCTTCCGGATCTCCAAGGGTTACTATTCCAACAAGAATAACCGCTGGCGGATGGCCATCCAGCAGGTGGAGAAATCGCTCCGCTACGCCTACCGCGACCGCAAAGACAAGAAAAGGAATTTCCGGGAAGCCTGGATCACCCGGATTAACGCCGCCTCCAACGAACTGGGCCTCGCCTACTCCCGCCTGATCCACGGGCTCAAGGTCTCCAACGTGGAGATCAACCGAAAGATGCTTTCCGACTTGGCTGTCCGCGACCCCGAGGCTTTCAACGAAATCGCCGCTATCGCCAAAAGCGCGCTCACCGCGCCCAGCCGTTAATCCTCCGTTCCCCCAGGGTTCCCGTGCCTGAACCCAACCTCGACAATCTCAAAACAGAAGCTTTCCGCCTGATCGATTCCGCCGCGGACTCCGCGGCGCTGGAAGAAATCCATGTCAAATTCCTGGGTCGAAAAGGCGAGCTGACGCTCGTTTTACGCTCGCTCGGCGAGCTTCCGCCGGAGCAGAGAAAACTCCTCGGCCCCCAAGCCAATTCCCTCAAAAATCTTCTGGAAGAACGGTTCCAGGCCCGCCGGTTCGAGCTTGAAAAGAAGGAGACCGACCAGCGCCTGACGGGGCAGTCGGTGGACGTCACGCTTCCCGTCGGAACGCGGCGGGCCGCGAGGCCGCACCCTCTCACTCAAATCAATAATGAGATCCTTTCAATCTTCCAGGAACTGGGCTTTGAGGTCGCCGACGGCCCGGAAATTGAAACGGACCACTATAACTTCACGGCATTGAACATCCCGAAAGATCACCCCGCGCGGGATATGCAGGATACGTTTTATATAGGGAAGGGGAACCTTCTTTTGAGAACGCATACTTCTCCTGTTCAGATCCGCGTGATGGAAAAGCGCAAACCGCCCCTGAGGATCATCGCGCCGGGCCGCGTGTACCGGCATGAAGCAACCGACGCAACGCATTCGGCGATCTTCCATCAAGTGGAGGGCCTTGCCGTCGCGGAAAATCTCTCTTTCGCCGACCTGAAAGGGACCCTCGCGCTCTTCGCGCGGCGGATGTTCGGTCCCCAATCTGAGGCGCGCTTCCGGCCCAGCTACTTTCCCTTTGTCGAGCCGGGAGCGGAGATGCTCGTGAGCTGCATTTTCTGCAAAAAGGCCGGATGCCGCGTCTGCAAGATGACGGGGTGGCTCGAGCTTTTAGGGGCCGGCATGGTTCATCCCAACGTTTTTAACAAGGTAGGGATCAATCCTGAAAAGTTTACCGGCTTCGCCTTTGGGATGGGGGTGGAGCGGATCGCCATGCTCAAATTCGGCATCAACGACATCCGGCTTTTCTATGACAACGACCTGCGCTTTCTGGAACAATTCTAATGAAGATCTCATTCAACTGGCTTAAAGAACTTGTCAATATCCGGTGGTCGCCCGAGGAAACCGCACGACGCCTAGAAGAAATGGGGCTGGAAGTTTCCTCACTCTCTCACACAGGGGGAGACATCACGGGGATCATCGTCGCCAAAATCCTCGAGGTCGCCCCTCATCCGAACGCCGACCGGCTGAGCGTCTGCAAAGTCACAGACGGCAAGGAAACGCTCACAATTGTTTGCGGGGCGAAAAACATCGCGCCCGGTCAAATGGTGCCGCTGGCGCTGCCCGGAGCCAAACTCGCCGGCGGACAAACCATCGAGAAAAGCATCATTCGTGGGACCGAGTCCTCAGGCATGCTTTGTTCCTCCCGCGAAATGGGCCTCTCTGAGGATCACTCCGGAATCCTGATCCTGGATGGAGATGGCAAGCTGGGCCGATCCATCGAAGAAGTCTTCCCGCTCAACGACGTCATTCTCGAAGTCGAGATCACACCGAACCGCCCGGATTGCCTGTCCCACATCGGGATCGCACGGGAGTTATCGGCTATTTCAGGAAAACCGATCAGGCCCCCTCACCCTAACCCTCTCCCTCGGAGGGGAGAGGGAAAACGAGGAGGTGCATTCCCGATCTCCATTGAAAATCCACAAGATTGTCCCCGCTACATCGGCACCGTCATCAAGGGCATCTCCATTGGTCCCTCACCCGCCTGGCTCGCCCGGCGCCTGGCTCTCTGCGGGATCCGCCCCATTAACAATGTGGTGGACATCACCAATTACGTTCTCCTTGAGCTCGGCCACCCTCTTCACGCCTTCGACCTCGCGAAACTCCGGGGAAACCGGTCGTTGTCCGGCGGGCCAGAGCGGGGGAAAATCTGGAGGCTTTGGACGAGAAAACCTATGGGCTCACGCCCGAAACCCTTGTGAT
>Ga0207100_1139_pt1 | contig 16009 bp, 15 predicted proteins | sample Alteio_BWMinHeat_82_FD_153520 | JGI IMG/M metagenome (GOLD analysis project Ga0207100, IMG submission 153520) | Enriched cells from forest soil in Barre Woods Harvard Forest LTER site, Petersham, Massachusetts, United States -... | ecosystem: Environmental > Terrestrial > Soil > Temperate forest >...
TTCTAACCAGACCCGAACACCCCTACATAGCATGGAGCGATTGCACCTTCCGAGACTACATCGATATTTTCCACTGCCGAGCGCAATTCCGTCCTGATGACCTGGAACGGATCGACCAAGCGGAGGCAGCTTGGTTAAAGAACGCTCGCAGCGTCCTCTTCACAAGTAACTGGGCGGCGGAGCGTGCCGTGAGTCATTACGCGTTGGACGCACGTCGCGTTGGTTCTGTGGGAATCTTTGGCGAGATAGAATTGCCGGCACGTGATGCCTACGCTGGCGCCAAGGAGTTTGCCTTCATCTCGACCAACTTCGGGGCGAAGGGGGGGCGAATCGTGCTGGCGGCGTTTCGTGAGGTGAAAAAGCGTCACTCCGACGCCTCCTTGATCATCGTCGGCGATCAGCCCGGCGACGTTGTCGAAGAGGCTGGTGTGAGCTTCGTAGGATTTTTGCGAAAAGAGGTTCCCGACGAACATCAGCGGCTGCGGCACGTCCTCGGTCGAGTCAGGGCGATAGTGCATCCGACAGGAAGCGATATTTCTCCGTTACTGATTGTTGAGGCGGGCTATCTTGGATGTCCGGTGATATCCTCCCGAAAGTTCGGAATCCCAGAGTTGGTGGATGATGAGCGCACTGGGTTGCTTTTGGACGATCCGTCTCAGGCAAGTGCAGTTGCAGGTGCCATGTGCTGGATGCTTGAACGTACGGACGAATACCACCAGATGCGCAAGGCTGCTTGGGCGAATGCCCATGAACTACATTCCAAGCGAAAGTTCGAACAACGCTTGCTCGCGTGTGTATGCGAAGATGATCCGGGTAAAAGAATGCCGACGTAATGAAGATTCTCTTTCTCGGCCAAATCGGCCCCGGGCAGACATCCCTGATGCGCATGCGGGCGTTCGAGCGGCTCGGGCACACGGTCCGGGGCGTGCATACGACAGAGCCGTGGACGCGGGCTTCGTGGCTCGAGCGACAGATGCAGAGGCGGCTCCAGCGCGGGTCTGTGGTGGATGAAATCAACCGTTCGGTCCTCAAGCGTGCACGAGAGTTTCGACCAAACTTGGTTTGGGCTGAGAAGCAGGAGTTCCTGCGCGTAGAAACGATCGAGGAACTGCGCAAGCTAGACGCCCGATCGGTTCATTTCACACCGGATCCATATTTCTCGCTCGACTGGAAGCGTACACGGCTCATGGATGGAGCCATTAGGGCATTTGATGCGCTTGTTTACTGCAAGTCATATGAGCGCGAGCAGTACGAGGTGCTCCGCAAGCCCCTAGTCTATATGCCCCTCGGATATTGCGATAAGATCCACCGTCCGCTGCCATCGAACGATGCGCGGTGGAACTGCGAGGTCGGATTTCTGGGTGGATGGGAACCCCGACGCGAACATCTCCTTCACGCCGTCGCCGCAACCTGCGTGGATGTTAAGATCTGTGGTGCATATTGGGAGTTTCTGCGCGATGGGAGATGGACGCTCCGAAGGCACATTATCCTGCGACAGCTCGCCGGAAGAGAAAAGTTCGACTTCCACCGCGATGACCTGCTCGCTCGTTCTTGGCAAGGTGGAGAAGTTTATGAAGACGACTACGCACGGGCGCTTACGGGCTCTAAGATAGGTCTAGGATTTTTGCGGAAGGCCTGGCCAGACCAGCACACAACACGCACCTTTGAAATCCCCGCCTGCGGCAGCTTATTACTGGCTGACCGGACCAATGAGCACCAGGAGTTCTTTGAGGAAGGAAAAGAGGCTGAGTTCTTTGCTTCTTGCGAGGAATTGCTAGATAAGGTCAGATTCTATTGCAGCAATGAAGCTGCTAGAAAGCGAGTTGCAGAGGGGGGGTATAGGCGCTGCGTAGAAGGAGCTTATGCCTATGTGCATCGCCTTAGAACTGCGCTAGACGTCTTGGGGGAGTGGGCCTGAGCCCTGACCAATGCCGCCGTCAACTTTCGAGAGTCTTTTGATCCTGTACGCGCGGCGCTTTCCGATTCACCGCGGCAAGTTGAGGGTGATCAACTCACTCTGGCGAGCAGCGATTGGCAATCAGAGCACGCATCGCGAGGCGGCCTTGAACCACGGTAGATTTAAGATGTCATGCGACCTCAGCGAAATGTTGCAGCGGCAATTCTATTTTTTCGGCACGTATTTCTTGGAGAAAGATATCCTAAACTGCTGGGAGACCGCCGCCAAGGGGGCCAAGGTTGTCTTCGACGTGGGAGCGAATGCCGGAATTTACAGTTTGGCCGCACTGGCGATTCAGCCCGACGCCACCGTCCACGCCTTCGAACCCACTCCGGAAATTGCAGCTCGGCTACGCGCAACCGCGAAGCGAAATGGGCTCGATCACCTGTACGTTCATGAAGCGGCGGTTTTCAACAAGAATGGGCAGGCAACCCTAAAGCGTTTCCGCGGCGAACTGGGGAACAACGAAGGGATGAACTTCATTTCACAAGCCATCGGCGATTCTGTCGCTGAACGTGTCCAAACAGTGTGCATCGATCAGTTTTGCCAGGACCATTCTATCGAGCACGTCGATCTGTTGAAACTCGATATCCAAGGGCAGGAGCATTCGGCCTTGGAGGGGGCGGAACATTTGATCAGGGCCGGTCGTGTGGGAATCATCTTTACCGAACTCAACTGGGCTAAGAGTGCCGGGGCCACATGTGCGGCGACCGAGTCCATTCGCCTTCTCGAGCAGGCGGGTTATCAGTTCTCAAGACCAGGCAAGCGCCTGAATTGGGAGAAGGCGGGCGACTGGTTGCGGGCTTTGAGTGATGTTGTTGCTATCGAGCCCGCCCGTAGCAAGCTGTTTCCACTGCGATGATACTCTTAATATTCGTTTGCCTCGCGGCATTCCTTTGGCTGTTGCACCTTCTCCGAGCCGATAGAGTTTCGCTTGGGCTTCCGATTGCCTATTTGTATTTGTTGTTGTTGATCCACCTGCCCGGCGCGTTTGCTCATGTCGTCGGCTATGACTTCCTTGTCAACTCGGACCTGATTGAGATTGCCATGCGTTTCGCGGCGCTCGGGTCGATCTGCTTTGTCGCGGGTGTGTGGTTGGCCCGTTCCTCGCCCCCGGGAATACCAATCCTTCGGGAGGCGGATCGCCATCGCTTTTGGTGGTTTTGCTTGATCGGCGGGTGGTCTTGCATCTACGGCCTCAGTCCCCTCTACGAAATCCCCAGTGTCAGTGCTGCAGTTGACAAGGGGGGAGGGATTTGGATGCTCGGTGTGATGCTCGGCTTGCGAGCGGCTTTCCAGCGTGGCGATCGCAAACGTGTAGCGATTTGGCTCGGAGCGCTCATGGTCTATCCAATTCTGATGCTTTTGCTCGGAGGCTTCTTGAGCTACGGATCCGCGGCGATTATTATCGTCTTCTCCGCCCTCACCATTTCGACACGAAAATATTGGCAGGCGGTGGTCGGCATTACCGTCTTTGTATTTTTCACTTTGAGCATCTTCGTAAATTACTATCATCACCGTGATGACATCCGTAATCAGGTGTGGGGCGGAGCACCTCTCGACGCGAGAATCGGTAGCGTCGTTGATACGGTCAGAGATTTTGAATGGCTTGACCCAACCAACCGGATGCACCTGATCGCGCTTGATCAAAGGCTCAATCAAAACCGTTTCGTCGGGTTGGCTGCTCAGCGAATTCAGCAAGGCCAAGTGGGTTACTTAGAGGGCGATTCAGTCTGGGAGGGACTGCTCTCTCTGGTTCCACGCGCCTTATGGCCAGAGAAGCCGGTATTTTCTGGTAGTCCGCAAATCGTTTCGAAGATGACCGGCCTTCGGCTTTCGCCCACAACGTCATTTGGCGTGGGCAACGTGATGGAGTTCCAGATTAATTTTGGGATTCCGGGAGTGGTAATTGGCTTTTTCGTGCTTGGGTGGCTCATCGGAACGCTCGATCTCAAGGCAGCCGTTGCAGAAGGTCGAGGCGACCTCGGCGGGGTGATTCTCTTCTTTCTCCCCTGCGTGGCGCTGATCCAGCCGAACGGGTCACTTGTAGAACTTTTCAGTGGCTCCGCCGCTGCCCTAGTCGGGGCGTTGGTTTGGAATCAGGTATGGAAGCGCTTTGCTAAGAAGACCTCCACTATCCCAAAACGGGCGGCGGGGATGAGTGCGTAACTACTACCGTGAAGGTCCTCGTTACAAGCACGAGCCTGCTACCTGACTATGGTGGCCCAGCTTTTTCGGTCTCGAGGCTAGCTACAGCTCTGGCCGAAGCCGGGGCCAAGATTGGTCTGTGGGCAGCCGACCAGTCCGCGGCGATTACGCCATTAGTACCTGTCGGATCATCTGTGCAACGAATCATCGGCACAGAGGCCGAAGCCCTGGTCTGCTTCGGCAGAATTGATATTCTGCACGATAACGGGATTTGGCTCCCGCATAACCACCGCCTCGCAGTGCTTTCAGAAAGGCGCGGAATTCCACGGGTAGTGAGCACGCGGGGCATGCTTGAGCCTTGGGCCCGTAGCCACAAGCGGCTTAAGAAGAGCTTTGCCTGGTGGCTATATCAACGGCGGGACTTGAAGCACGCGAGTTGCCATCATACAACTGCCGACGCGGAAGCCCGAAACGTGCAACGCCTTGGGCTCGGAGTCCCCGTTGTCGCGGTTCCGAATGGCGTCGATGTGCCAGAGGAGCGGCCGTCGGTTCTCGGTTTGCCAGCTGAGAAAGCGATTCGACGTGGACAAAGAACCGCGTTATTCCTAGGTCGGATTTATCCGATCAAGGGCCTGCCGATCTTAGTTCAGGCTTGGGCTCGTGTACGGCCGGATGGTTGGGTTTTACGGATCGCCGGGCCCGACGAAGCTGGCCACCGGCAACAAGTAGAAAAAGCAGTATCCGATGCCGGCTTGAATGAAGTGATTTCCTTTACAGGTCCGATCGGACATCGAATGAAGAAGTCTGCTTTCTTCGACGCCGACCTTTTTGTGCTGCCGTCTCACTCGGAGAGCTTCGGCATGGCGGTCGCCGAGGCACTTGCTCATGGCTTGCCAGTCCTGACCACCAAAAGGACGCCCTGGTCGATTCTGCCCGAGACTGGCTGTGGCTGGTGGGTCGATGCAACCGTGGATGGTATTGCCCAAGGCCTACGTCAAGCAACAATTCTAGATTCCGACACACTTCAAGCGATGGGCGCGAAAGGCCGCGCACTGGCCATCGCAGAGTTTGGTTGGAAACGTGTGGCTGACCTAATGCTGTCAACCTACGAGTCTATATTGGCCAATGCGATGGCGTAGAACCGAGCAGCGCAGCGACATTTGTTTCTCGAGCGGGGCGAAACAGAAACGATTACCACACGACTAAAACCTGGTTGTGTCAGACGTGCCCGGATTGCTCGGGCAGGAGATTACATATTTAGCGTTTGTAGGCAGGGACCTGCCGTATGGTTGGAAAAGTATTATCTTTGCTCTCGTCCAACAAGTGGACGGACTGAAATGGAATGAACATTCTCGGACTTAACGCGTTCCACGGCGATGCGTCAGCGGCGCTGCTGCGGGACGGTCAACTCGTGTTAGCCCTTGAGGAGGAGCGCCTGAATCGCATCAAGCACTGGGCGGGGTTACCAATGCTTGCGGCAAAGGCATGTCTTGACGGGGCACAACCAGACCACATCGCAATTTCGCGCAATCCCAGGGCTCGCCTGAGGGACAAACTGTTGAGGGCAGCGCTGCGGCCGAACAAGTGGCTCAACCTCGCTTCCCGTACCACTAACAGCGTCCGAGTCGCGCGGGTGGGCGAGGAGCTTGCGGCGGCAGGAATTGTGCCGCGGGAGGGGCGGCAGATCCACTTCGTCGAGCATCATCGGGCGCACTTGGCCAGCGCGTTCTTCGCGTCGCCCTTTGAGGAGGCGGCCGTCGTCTCGGTCGACGGCTTCGGTGATTTCAGCAGCGTGATGTGGGGCATGGGAAAGGACAATCAGATAGAGGTACGAGGCTCTGTCTCCTTCCCGCATTCGCTGGGCATCTTCTATACAGCATTCACTCAGTTCCTTGGTTTCCCCAAGTACGGCGACGAGTACAAGATGATGGGCCTCTCCGCTTATGGGGAGCCGAGGTTTTCCGAACAGGTACGGCGCGTGGTGCGCACAGAGAAAGATCAATGCCGGCTGAGTCTGGATTACTTTACTCATCACAACAAAGGCGTGGAGATGACTTGGGACGGCCAGGAGCCGATCCTAGGTGCGGTATTTTCGCGCAAGATGGCGGAGGAGTTTGGCGCCCCGCGCGTGCCGAGGTCTGAGATCAGGCAGAGGGACATGGACCTGGCGGCTTCCGTACAGCTGGTGCTGGAGGAGAATTACTTCGCTCTTCTGAACTTTGTCCAGCAACAGACGGGCGCGGCATCGGTTTGCCTGGCAGGGGGCGTCGCGTTGAATTGCGTGGCCAACGGCATGATCTTCGAGCGCACGAACTTCCGGGACGTGTACGTACAGCCTGCAGCGCACGACGCGGGGACCTCGATTGGGGCGGCGTTGCATGTGCAGCATCAAGAGTTGAAGCTGCCCCGGTCCTTTCAGATGCGGCACGTATATTACGGTCCTGAGTATTCGGACATTGAGATCCTCCGTGACCTAGAGGCCGCCGGATGCAAATATCACAAACTGGCGGAGGAAGATCTGATTAACTGCACGGTGCAGGCAATATCTCACCGAAAGATCGTGGGCTGGTTTCAGGGCCGTATGGAGTTCGGGCCGCGCGCCCTAGGGAACAGAAGCATTCTCGCGGATCCCCGTCTCAAGGACATGAAAGAGATTCTCAACACCCGCATCAAGTATCGCGAACCGTTCAGGCCGTTCTGCCCTTCGATTCTAGCGGAGAAGGTCGGCGACTATTTCGAGACGGACTACCCGTCGCCGTTCATGGTGATGGCATACAAGATCAAGCCGGAGCAACGCGAGCGGATTCCGGCCGTGACGCACGGGGACGGGACTGGTAGGCTCCAGACAGTAGAGCGCGAAGTGAATCCGCTGTATTGGAGATTAATTCACAAGTTCGAGGAAGTGACAGGTGTGCCAGTGCTGCTGAACACATCATTTAACGAGAATGAGCCCATCGTCCAAGTGCCCGCCCAGGCGATCGACTGCTTCCTGCGGACGCGGATGGACATGCTGTCGATCGGTGGGTTCATACTGCACAAGAAAGAAAACGTCCATCTGAGCGAGAATCGTGCAGCATTTGCGGAGGTAGAGAGAGGGTGAGGAACCAGGATCCAAGGGCTTTAGTGTTTGTTGAGCCTCTCAATCGCACATGCACATCCTAGTCATTAATCAGTTCTTTTGGCCCGATACGGCGGCGACGGGGCAGTTGCTGACCGATGTCACGCGGGCGATTGATCCGAAGACTCACGCCGTGACGGTGTTGTGCGGGGCATCAGATTACGGCACGGTGGATACGGACTCCCCGCCGCGAGTGAAGATTGTGCGGTTGAGCGGAGTGCCATTTTCAAGAGGCAAAATAGGCCGCGTTGTCTCATATGCATGTTTCTTCGCAGGCGCGGCGGTACGGGCTGTTCGGGAACCGAAGCCGGCCGTGGTCCTCACGCTGACGACACCGCCGCTCGTTTCACTATTGGGCACCCTGCTCACGAGGCTGCACGGCTCGCGGCACTTCATCTGGGAAATGGACCTTTATCCCGACATTGCGGTGGATTTGAATCTTTTAAAGCACTGGTCCATCGTCAGGCGACTGATCAGCACTCTTGCGGACTTCTCGCGGAACCGAGCGGACGGTATCATCGCGCTGGGAGATGACATGAAGGCGAGGCTGGTAGCCCGGGGCATTCCCGAACACAAGATTCTTGTGGCGGAAAATTGGGCCGACGGATGCGAGATTCGACCGGCTCCGTTCAAGGACGGGCCGCTCGTGGTGCATTATTCGGGCACCTTCGGCTTCGCCCACGAGAAGGATACAGTTATCGCAGTAATGCGGCAGCTCCGCGGGGATAGCCGGTTCCGATTTGTTTTCTCTGGCGGGGGAGCACGGCGCGAGATACTGGAAAAGTGCTGTCGGGCGGAAGGGATCGGTACAGCTGAGTTCCGGCCGTATGCAACACGCTCTGAGTTGGGCTCGAGCTTGGCAGATGGTCACGTAGGGCTAGTAACACAGATCCCTGAGACTCTCGGGGCAGTGGTGCCGAGCAAAATCTACGGCATCATGGCGGCTGGGCGACCCGTGCTATACATAGGCCCCAATGGTTCAACACCCTCGCGCATTCTTGAGTCACACCGATGCGGGTGGCGAATCAGTCCAGGAGACGTGACAGGTATGGTCCTTCTTCTAGAACGGCTGGAACGGGATCGGGGTCTTGTGCGAGAGGCTGGAGCTCTGGCTCGGCGCGCTTTTGAGAAATTCTACGACAGGCCGATCGGTGTAGCGAGGATTCTATCTATCCTTGGTGTTTCGGACACTCACGAGGTTTCGGCCGCGGTCGCTACCGGTGAGCGCGTTGCTTAGGCTTGGGAACTGCACGACTCACTCTTGTCGTTCGCTTCCCAGGTGCCTAGCTTCGCTCTGAAACCAGGTAAACAAAGAACAATCTTGGAGCACCTCCCGTGACTATGCTCTCACGAACGACCCCTCGGAAAGCCTTGATTTCCGGAATCATCGGCTGCACAGGGCGTATTGTTTTCGACCCTTCAGATCCGGATAGGACGCCACGCAGGTTGCTCGACCTGTCGCGCATTGAAAACCTCGGTTGGCACGCCCAGATCCCGCTGGATCGGGGCGTTGCTTCTACATACCAGTGGTACCTATCCCCTGCGTCCCAGGAAGTGTCCGCGGTGGAGAGTCGCACTGAGGCGTCGGCTATCAGCCAACTCCCCGCAGAAGAAATCAAAATGGAACTCGGTATAGTGCCGTGGTTCCGAGTGTGCTGAGCAGCGCACTGGCATTTACCGCGGCCTTCAGGCGGCTGCTAGGAACGTAAACTATGTCGTCAGCCTTGAGCGGAATGTCTGCGACTTTTGCGTGCATAAGCTCCTTCAGCGGCACTGGCAGTTCTTGCAAACCGGTCGGAGTCCGGCGAATCATTTTAGTGCCGCCGATAGCAGCCCCGTGTGTGGGCCCCCCTGCCGCGGCTATGACTCGCAGCAATGTGACGCCGCCTGTGGAGTTGAGCACGTAACCTCCCGGTTTATTTACCTCTCCCAACACGTAGACGATACCCGCCTTGTTTACCACCATCGTGTCACCTGGTGACAAATCGACATTAATGCGAGACATCTGCTCAGAATCTTTCGGAATCTCAATCGTGATTGGATTTACGCCATCTCGGTGCGAGATAGTAACGGTGCCACCGGCCCTGTCGGTAAGACCGCCGGCAGCTTGCAGAACGTCGAATAGTCTATGCGGCCCAAGAGCGGAATAAACACCGGGTTTTGAGACTTCCCCTGCGACGGAAATCCCACCGCTCGTGTACTCCTTAACGAATATGGAGACTTGCGGGTTGTTGACGACGTTGTTCTGCCGCAGTTGAGCCTCGATAGCTTCCTCAGCTTCGCTACTGCTGAGGCCTGCGACACGAATGTACCCGACCAGCGGCATCGAGATGCTTCCGTTAGTTGCGACCCGAGTGTGTCCGGAAAGATCAGGCGCTCCATAGACCGTGACCTCGACCTCGTCGCCAGGACCCAGCACCGGTGCCAATGAAGCACTTTGCCCATTGGAGGGTTGCTCCGAAAGCGCCACTCTAGGTTGAGGTGCGACGTTTGACGGTTCCTCCCTTGCACTGCCTTGATGAGCACCACTTTGGGGATCGGCGGTACCCTGCGCGAGGGTCAATTGGAGCAAGCCGCTAACTACAAGCACAACGACTAAAGTCGACAATTGCTGGAGGAAACTCGGATAGCGTTGCATCACTCCTTAGGATTTTAAGCCGCCAGTTGTTCCTGCACAACTCAAATCTCATGGGCACATTCGCCTCTTTACAGGGGCGGCCCTGTTGAGAGCCGCACGAGACTCGGTCCTTGAGAACCCGGACAGTGATGTCTTGAATCGTGCATTTAAATTTCCACAGGAATATCCAGATGGGCACTGCCACCCTTCGCTCGGGTTTGGTATATTCGGAGATCGCCACTTGCAAAATGGTCGTGTTTGGATTGTCGATTGCGGAGTGTGCCCAAGCAGATCGCCGAGAGTGGAAGACAGCATTGCCTTCGCCTCGGTCCTTTGGCGCTGAGGAGCTTGGTTGACCGTTTTATACTTCGGAATCTTCGGACTGTCGTTGCTGTTGTCGTTTGTCTTTACGAGGATGGTCCGCGCGAGTGCGACCGCTCGCGGCTGGCTGTGGCCAGCGCATGATCGCCACGTGCATCAGACTCCGCTGCCGCGCTTGGGCGGAGTGGCCATATACCTATCATTCCTGACCAGTATTGCCATTGCGTGGATCACGAGCCGGTACTTCCATGAATCTATTTCAGCGATTTCCTTCCGGGCACTGCTGACCATCCTCATGCCGGGAACGCTGATTTTCTTACTTGGGATCTATGATGACATCCGCTCGGTTGGCCCGTACTTCAAGTTTGCCGTTCAAGCCATTGCGGCGGTCATGCTGTTTGCTGGGGGTCTTAAGATTCTTGCTCTGCCGGTCCTGTTTGGTAGCCACCAGTTCAGCTCGGCGATTGGGCTTCCGATTACCATTTTGTGGGTTCTGGGGATTACAAACGCCTTTAATCTGATCGACGGTCTCGATGGTCTCGCCGCCGGTTCTGCCTTGTTTTCCACTTTGGTTGTTTTTGTGGTGGCGATCTTTAGCGGGTCAACGCTGGTTTCGTTGCTGACTATTGCACTGGCCGGAGCGATCCTTGGTTTTCTAAGATTTAATTTCAATCCTGCGACGATCTTCCTCGGTGACTGCGGAAGCCTATTTATTGGATTCATGCTTAGTGCCCTGGCTCTCGAGGGAGCCACGCAGAAGGCCCCCACTGTGATCGCGGTGGCGATTCCGGTTGTTTCATTTGGGCTGCCGATTCTGGAAACCATGCTTTCCATATTCCGCCGTCTGATCAACGGCAAACCCGTGTTCACTGCCGATCGCGAGCACATCCATCACAAGCTGCTCCAACTCGGGATGTCGGATCGAAAAGTCGTAATTGTCTTGTACGCTGTCTCTGCGGTGTTTGCCCTACTCAGCCTGTTTCTGTTGTGGCCCACAGGAAGCACGCTAGGCTTGGTGCTCGCCGTTGTCGGGATAGGCGTGTGGTTTGGTGTGCAGCACTTGGGTTATCTGGAATTTGGCGAGCTCCGCCGGGTCGCCCGGCGCACGGTCGAGCAGCCGCAGATATTCATTAACAACCTCGCGATCCGCCGCGCTATCGAAGAATTGAAAGTGATTTCCGACTACGATCAGCTTTACCGCATCCTCGAAGTCGCTTTCAGCACCAACGATTTTGATGCGTTCGATTTACACTTGCATCGTTCGCCTGATGAATTGACTGAAGACTCCGGATTGCAAATAAGATCTAAAGAAGAGCCTTATCTCAGTTGGAAAAAGCCTGCTAGCCGCTTCATCCGCAAAAGGGAAAGAGGGTGGAGTCTTGACCTGGACCTTGTCGCGACCAACAACCGCCGGCTCGGCTCCATGAGGCTATATCGGGCCTACAGCACGCGTGACTTGCAGTTCGACGTAAACCTTCTAACCTCCGCGTTCCCAGTTGCTTTGGCAGACGCGCTGGACCGAGCGCTGCGCCAAAGTATGGAAATCGTGTCGTTGAGAAAAGAGAACACTACCGTAAAGGCATCGAAAGCGGGCTGAACGCTCGGGAATCCGTGGCAACGAGCGAGCAGATCCGCCATTCCAACCCCTTGCCTAGTGGTGGGGGTGTGCGGGACCGAAAGGCGGTGGGGTCCCCCGGCTTCGACCAGGAAGAACCCGTTTTAGAGATCGTCGGATCCTCTCTGCATCCTCCTTATCCTCACTGGATCTCGAGGATGACCAACGATGATTACCAGGCAGCAAGAGCTGACCGCCTCCAGGTATTAGTTGCCACACATACATAGACAAAATTGGCATCCCATGAGATTGTTCCGGTATCGCAGGCCTCAAAAGCGGTAGCTGGGGTATGAGACACGGTGACGCCGATCGAAGCTGCCGTAAGATCAGCATCGCCAGATCCGTCCGCCTTCTGCACTCGGACGGTATTGGTCGAGAAGTTCAAGGCCGGATTATTTCTTTGGGCTCCACCGAAGCTGATGCCTCGGTAGAAAATAAGATTTTCGTTCGCTTCTCCGTTCGGGCCTCTTCCGCCGAACTGCGCTATCTGCTGACCGTGTCCGCCAACGTTAATCCCGTAAATCGAAAGATGGGCGCCGTGATGCGTCGGCGTCCAGTCTTCGTCAACCTGGGTGAGAATGGAGGCTCCAGCATAGTACTGGCTTCCGTCCCAGCCCCCAAAGTTTATGCCCCCGATGCTGTCCAATTCATACCCTGTGAATGTGACCGGCATAGGGAAGGCTCGGGTGCCGCGCGATTTGTAGAAGTTGATGTAAGGAGCCCTGAATCCCGCGTCTGCGTGGGTATAGTAGTCCGCTGCCTGAGCAAAAGCGGAATGAGTGGTGATGGCAGAAAAGCCGCCGCTGGGGTCAAGTGAGAATCGCAGCGTGAAGTCTGGATTCGCCGGATCGCTGAATATAAGCGCGTGCGCTCCGATGATGTTCTGGTCGTCAGGTGGAGCGAGCAGCACTGCAGCTTCACATTCCTTTTTCGCCCGATGCGCTTGTGATCGCCCGTCGGGGCTTTGTCCGAAAGAGATACCAGAAAGAAGCAAAATGCAAAGTAGTGTTTTCATGGGCTGATTCTATACTTCGTGAACCAGCGTCAGTATGGCCGAGGCGCCATTCTCAACGCGACAGATGGATCCCCTCATGGCAGCCGGCGCACAGGCTGATCAAGTTCGAGTCGTCATCAGGGCCGTGCTGGCTGCGCAGCTGCTTGTGGTGGACTTGCAGGTTTTGTCTGGAACCACAGAGTTGGCATTGCCAGCCATCGCGGCGCAGCATCTGTTTGCGCAGCTGTTCGTAGAGCTGGTGGTCGAGGCGCAAGCGCGGTCTCTTGGGTCGAATCCGTTTCACGAAGCTTTCCCGGTCACCTCGTGCAGAAAGGCCTGCCGTTGTTCGCCAGGGAGGAATTTGAAGAACCGTGACATGGACTGCAAGGGAGCTCGCGCGAAAGCGAAGGGAAAGAGGAACTAGGGAGTGCTCCACTCTAGACTAGCAGCCCGTGGCAGAAGTGATTGGTTCACATCGCCGCACGCGAAATAAGAATCTGATGTGCGGGGCGCGGGAGCAGATGAGCGCGAGCAGGGTACGCTTTCCTGTTCTGTGCGGGCCAAAACTGCGATCCAGAGCCGCAGAAAGGCCAGCAAAGCATCCGCTGATGCGCCTTGCAGACCGCGCGGCGTGCCCTTGCCCAGCAACTGCCGCATCACCAGCGACAGGTTGAGTCCGCCATGTGAATCAGCACGCGCTTGAGAATATTTTCCCGCCCGCGTAAGTGCACCCGCCGCAGGCCGCCCGTTTCATAAGCGTGCGCGAAGCTAGGTTCCAGCAACTCTCCGCGCCGCCGCAACAGCTCTTTCCCGTGCTCGCCGCTAATCCGCCGCGGGGTTGCCGTACACCGCTTGCCGCGCCTCTGGTTTTTCTTTCCATTTGCGCTGCCCGCGATCGGGCTCCGAAATGTACGTCCGAACTTCCGCGTCCGCGAGCGCCGTCAGCGTGTCGTTGCTGTGATACCCTTGGTCGCCTACCGGCTCCAGCGGGCCTTCCGGATGCACCCGTTCGCCCACCTCTTCTATTATTAGTGGCACACGCTACCTCGGCGATGTGCTCGCCCGCCTGCGGCCGCGTTTCCAAGATCGTCGCGGTGTCGCCCGCATCTCCGGCCGCCACCGTGACCGCCACCACCGCGCCCGTCTCCAGATCCGCCGCATGTTCGGCACGCCAGGTGAGTTCGCCCGTCTTTCACCTTCGTGATGCGCGCCTCCGGATCGTGCGGATTCACCCAGTCTTCATTCGATCCCTTCTGGCGCGCTTGCGATCCAGCTTCGCCCACTGCTCCCGCGTGGGCGTCGCGATCCCCGATTCCTGCGCCAGCCGCGTCAGAAACTCCTAATCCCTGCCGTTCTTTGGTTACTTTCTTCTTGCTCGGGATGGTTGCGGCAGGCGGTTTCTGAGGGGTGTTAGAATAGATTTTTTCCAACTCGACCCGCCCAATGCGACGCGGTTCGCAGTGTTGGTCTGACTAGCGACGGTCGAAGAGCCTCTGCGAACAGGCACTATTCGACGGCTATAATGTGCGTTGAGAGTCAAGCTAGGTTTCTTCGATACCATCCGCTCATGCTTAAGGAACAAACCAGCCCTTTAGACACGGTGACGGATCCCGTGGCAGTATCCTCTTACCAGTATTGCGTTTACGGGGTAACCCTGCAAAGTGATATCCCCCTGGCTTTGTCGACAGACGGATTCGGTGAATTTGCGCAGATTGAGCTTCGGAACGCCCCAGCTTCTTGCTTCTCCGACGCTCAGCGGGAGTTACCCGCCGAGCAGCATTCGGGATCGTGGTTTAAATTCGGCCGCTTGCGCGACCACTCCAGTTATGTCAGGTGGGAAGGGTTGGGAGAATTTCTGGTTTCAGCGCGCGGCCATCAGATTACAGCCCGCCAGTTTGACGAGGCAAATCCGGAATCGTTCCAGGTCTATTTGCTGGGCCAGGCGCTATCTTTTGCACTTGTAAAGTGTGGGTTCGAGCCTCTCCATGCCACGACAGTCGTAGTGAACGGCGAAGCGGTCGTCTTTTTGGGTGGAAGTGGCTTCGGGAAATCCAGCCTGGCGGCCTGTTTCCTTGAAGCTGGATGCCGCATGCTGACCGACGACCTGCTCATTCTAAAAAAATTCGCCGGGGGCTTCCTGGCGTACCCAGGCCCTCCCAGGATCAAACTTTTCCCTAAAGTGGCTCGCAGATTCCTGGGCAACGCGTCAAACGGCGTCGCGATGAACTCTGAAACCAAGAAACTCATTTTCCCACTAGGCACGATCCGAAGGTGTTCGATTCCGGCTCCTCTGAAATCGATTTACACGCTCGCCGCCCCACGGGAAGTTTTTCGCAAGCAGCCCGTCCGTATTGAAACGTTGTCTCCTCGGAGAAGCTTCCTAGAGCTAGTGAAGAATACCTTCAACTATCGAGTGGTGAACTCCGAGCGCCTGGAACGCCAGTTCAACGAAACTGCACGCGTGGTCAGCGTCGCGCCGGTTAAGAAGATATCTTACCCGCGGGTCCTCACCTACCTTCCCGCAGTTCGGGATGCCATTTTGGAAGACTTAGATTCCCGGAAAGACGAGCAAGAAGCATGCGACGACTGAGGCGGTTTACACAACTCACAATGGCGGAGCGATGGATTCTTATTCGCGTTCTGCTCGTCGTAGGAGTGGCACGGGCTGCGCTCTGGCTTTTGCCGATTCAAGCTGCTAGGAGGGTGGTAGCGAGAGCGGCAAACGGTGCAGAGGGTGACTCCGTCGAGCATCTTGTCTGGGCGGTACGGATCGCGAGCCGCTACCTGCCCGGCGCTACTTGTCTGACGCAAGCGCTTGCGGCCCAGGCGCTGCTGACCCGTTCGTCTCCCGTCGCATGTGGAGATTGGCGTCGCCAAAGATGAGTTACACCGTTTCCATGCCCATGCCTGGGTCGTTTGTCAGGGCCAGGTCGTGCTGGGCGAGAGGCAGGGAGAACGATACAATTCCCTGATGGTTTGGGACCGACAGGAGTAGGCGAATGCCACACGAGTTTTCGTCACGCGTCACCACGGCCTCGGATGTAATGCTCCGCATCATTGGCGACGAAGCTGTGATCCTGAACCTGAAAAGCGAACTCTATCTCGGTCTCGACCCGGTCGGCACCCGCATCTGGACCGTTCTCCACGGCGCACCCTCCATCCAGGCGGCATACGAATCATTACTCACTGAGTTCGACGTCGCGCCCGAACGGCTCCGCCAGGACATGGACGAACTTCTC
>Ga0207100_1140_pt1 | contig 15972 bp, 22 predicted proteins | sample Alteio_BWMinHeat_82_FD_153520 | JGI IMG/M metagenome (GOLD analysis project Ga0207100, IMG submission 153520) | Enriched cells from forest soil in Barre Woods Harvard Forest LTER site, Petersham, Massachusetts, United States -... | ecosystem: Environmental > Terrestrial > Soil > Temperate forest >...
TATCGTGTGTGGTATTCGTGGCGGACGCATTCGGATCTCGCTCGCTCCTTACAATGACGCAAGCGATGTCAACACTCTTATCGAAGCACTTGCAAGGGCACATTCGGGATGAAGTTTAGAGATCGAAACTACGTGATACCCACCAGCAGCACGGAAGTCTCCAAACGTGCAGCTTCCCTGTCGAAAAATGCAAGTATTTGTGCGCGGAAAACGAGTGCCTGCACTCCCACGCGGAGTTGGTAACTGGTGAGGCGATTACACCAAGAGGCCCAGTCAACAAGATATAATGGGAATTGTTCGCCAATCATCAAAGGCCAGTTAAGGGCAAGGCTCGGTTGGTGAGCGGTGTCCAGTCGCCTGTCGAACTTTCTCGAACACGATTGGATTGGGGTAATCCCGTTGAATCGTCAGGTTTTGATTCTCTGGCGTGCTTCCTTTGGGACGGATGGCTGCGACAGTCCTACCGAGTTGGTCTCGCAGAACAAAGAGCACGGTTCCAACCCTTAGCGCATTCGTGGTCGGCTGCGTGACTGAATTCACCAGTGGGTCTACCGAGAAATCCGGAATCGCCATCTCAAAGTTGCCATCTGCGGCAGGGTCAATGCTGCCGACTTGCCCGAGGTGGACAGACGGAGCAAGACAATCCGCGAGATGAAAAAACCCACATAGCCAATCCGCCTCGAGTTCAGCTGTGATGGCGACTGGTTTATCCGAAGGCAACTCCTGCGGGTCAATATAGCCCGTAATCCGCACCGTCCTTAACGGCTGGCAGTTGAATTGGCGCTTGACCTCCTGTTCGAAGGTGGCTAGGTCAATTTCAAAACCTTCAAACTGGCATCCCTTCGCATAAACGGCAACGGCCATTTCTTTCGCGGGTTTGTTCTCAAATGAAGCTGTGATGAAGTACTGGCGCACATTCGGCTGTGGGCGAACGAAGCTGTAATACCCGCCGACATCGCCAACCATCTTGTACCGTATGTCCACGTCTTCGGAGTGAACGCTGGGGTCGAGGGTGATAATGACTCGGGAGGCGTGTTGTTCCGATGTACTGCCGGATTGCGCCGTCATGGTCGAAACAGGAAGGAGAGCAAACAGAATCGTTGACCAGAGCTTCAGCCTCATAAGATGCAGGTATTATCGCGCCAAAAGCGGTTGTGCTGCCGCTGGTTGGCGAGAAGAGGTCGGTTGCGCCCATTGAGGGGCTTTGAGTGTAACCGCGATGTTACGTCAACCTACGCGCCTCTTCCGAAGGTGCCCAGCGCGACTCGCTCCTCGCTGTAGATTTCGAAAATCGTATGCAGCCGTGTCATCTGGAGGAGGTCAGCCACTTTTTTGTTGACCTGAAGAAGTTTCATCTCGCCTCCCTTCTGTCGGACGGTGCTGAAACATCTCACCAGTTCGCCCATGCCACTGCTGTCCACGTAATCAACTCCAGCGAGATTGAGCAGAAGTCCTTTGTGGCCGGTTTCGGAGAAAACATGTATCAGGTCCCGCAGTTGCGTGCGGCCCTCGGTTGTCGTGAGTTTGCCAACGACGTCCACGACAATGACTCGGTCGAACTCTCGTGTGGTGATTTCAAGACTCATGGCGAGTTTGCGAGATTCTGTTTTCCCCGTGCGGGATCATACAGAGCTTGGACGTTGCTTTCGATGAAGCCAGGCGAAAAGTGATTTCACCAACTGCGTTCAACGACCTCCTTTGCCTTCACCTGAACTCTTCCAAATTACGTCCGCTCCTTGCAGGAAGTTTCGAGCAATGTCATGTCTCAACTGTTGAAAACAGGCGATGCGCTCATTGAGGGGTTTTGAGTGTAACCGCGATTTTTCGCAACTATGGCTGTTTCTCGGCGGTGAATCTCATCGTCTGACCGCGTTTCGTGCTTGAGAACTCTACTTGCATCGACTTTCCATCCCTGGAGATAACCCAACGTGACACGCCTGAGACCTTCCCGTCCGTCTTGTCGGTCTCCTCAAGCGTGTGCTCGTCAATTAGCTTCATAGAGCGGGTTGAATGGATGTCTCCGGGATCGGCGTGGTCTCTTCCATCAAGCCTGACCTCATAGCTTGCACTGCCATCAGAAATCTTCATTAAGCCAGCGGTGGTCTGAAAAATCTGAAGCGTACCAACGCGAGTTGCGTTCTTGACTGTGTCCATTCGCCACTGTCCAGAAAGCGCATGCGAGCCAGTAGGTCCGTTCCCAAGTCTGGTGAAGCCTGCCTTCCCGGTGACCGTTTCTGCCTCCATTTTGTTTGTGAAGTCCTCCATCATCTTCTGCCCATCGGGCGAAACCGTCTCGATGCACTCGAAGTAAAGTTTACCGGCCTTCTTCATCGTGAACTTGATTGCACGGTCATCCAGAATCTGCACGGCCAGCGTGTCGTAGTTGTATCCAACTACCGGGTAATCAACGCCATCCGTCTTAACATCAACTTTGGGGATGCAGCTTTTGCAGTGGTACATGCCATCGACGAATAGATAATCCTCAGACGGGCCAGAGAACTCCAATGTGTCCATCTTCATTTGCCACGTTCCGTCGAAGCGACTCTGTGCAAACGTCCATGACTGCATGAGCAGCAAGAGGGCAAACAGATTTCTCACAGGACACCTCACGCGTGACCCTGCGCCCAGCTCGCCGTCAGGGAGGGCTCATCTGCCGCCGGATGAAGGGTACATGCAGCGATTCCGGAGAGTGGGAGTCTGGGACGGCAAAAACCGGCAGAACTGGTTGTAGCTCGGGCAGCTTCGGAAAGCGGGGCAACTGCAGAGCAATTCGGGGCGGCATCGCACCGTCGGGGCCCGGGGTGGCAAGCGCCGGCAGAACAGGCTGTAGCTCAGCTTGCAGCTTCGGAAAGCGGGGCGACTGCAGAACAATTCGGGGCGGCGCGGAATCGGGTGCCGCTTGGGACGAGTCGCGTGCTGGCGCAGCACCTACGGAAGCCAGTCCGAACAGGAGTACAAGCAGGATGCCAGGGATTCGCATACTTCCCCCCTTCGTGTGATTATAGCTCCAAAATCGTAGCCCATTACATTCTGTAGGTTCGTTGGGGTTCTGATGGTATTGGGGACCGGGCCGCGAATTCGGAAAACGGATGCCTTTCCAGCGTCATTTTTGGGGTTGTTGGTGTAACGACGATGTTTCGTCAACAGCCGTGCGACTGGTAGCCCATCTATCCTAATTACCGCAAACTTTGCTGATTCCAGCCTATTGCCAAACGGGCTCGGGCTCAGCTTTCTGTCTTTCGGAGCGGGCTTGATCTTGATATTTTCAGCTTCCAAGTACCGGCACTCCTTACAAAGACATCAGTCAGGTCCTGTCGGTCAACTTGGTTGGGATTTGCTCTTACTGCATATTCCTTCACGTACATGGCTATTGCGGTGTCACCCAGCATGTAAACGTGCATGTCTTCCTCACTTGCGATATAGGGAGGAGCCTGCCCCTGAGACTTGAGAACCCCCTGTACAAGCTTGGCTTTTGTCAAATCCGGACCGGCTGGAAGCATGAGGCAATCATCGGCAAGAATCTTTTTGAATGCCACCGGGTCGCTATTCATCTCGCCTTTCAGCATTTCCGCCTCAAGTTGCCGAATCTGCTGTTCGTCCTTTTGTGATACTTCACTAGCGGTAGCTGAGACCGCTGACTTTTGCGAAAACGCGGCTGTTGCCATAATCAGGAATGTAACAGCCAGTAACACGAGGTTCCGCATCACATTGCCTCCCGGATCTCTGAAGTTTGCCAGCTCTAGAATGTTACCCGAGAACGATGTATCTAAACAATTCTTGCAGAAATTCTGCACATGAAAATCTGGTTATTGTCGAAACAAGGCGCCCTTGCCCATCGCTTCGTCCTGTCGTCGCATCATTTCCTTCTCGTCTACACCGCGTCCCGCAGCCTTCCCACCGCCAGGGCAGCAACGCCTAGCGACCGAATTTTCTTGACATCTCGTGTTTTGAGGGTAGAGTTGCCGCGATTCAAAGTCGCAGCCTCCCCAACTTTCGGTTATTGGCGCGACTGGGGAACTGTTTCTTCCAGAGAAAGCCATGAACAAGTATTTCTCACTCGTAGTTTGGGGCGTGCTCTTTTTGGCCGCCTGCGGCGGATCGCCGAGTGCTCACCCACTGCGGCTCTTTCAGTCCCCAGTATTTCGTTCGGCGATCAGTTTGTCGGCACAGCCAGCGCCGGGAACGTCATCACGTTGAGCAACACTGGCACGGCAGAGCTCAACATTGTTGGGGTGGCTACGACTCTCCCTTTCACCCAGACCAGTACGTGTGGTTCGAGCCTCGCAGCCGCTGCAACATGCACGATCAACGTAACGTTTGCTCCTGATACCGAGAGTGACTTTACCAGTAACCTTTCTATTACCGACAACGCTAAAGGCAGCCCGCAGACAGTAACGCTCACCGGGATTGGTGTTGCTCCGCCGTCGCCTTGCACTCCTCAGGGGGCCGTTTGCGGCCCCGGTATACCCGCTTGTTGCTCTGCCCCTTTCCCGCATCATTCGTTCTGCAGTAACCGGACGGGTCCTGGGACTTGTCTCGAAGATTAGCTAAAGACTCCGCCAGTTGCGCGCCGTGATGCATCACCTGCACCAATGGACCAGGCATAAAGATCGCAGGCGAATCGGCATGGCTTGTCTATCGCTGGGATAAGATTTTCTTGATGGCGGGTTGGTTGGCGCTTTTTCTGACGTTTCACACCATCGTGCAGCGGAGGCTTGAATATCTGGAGGCACTCCCTGAGGACTATGACGCCACCCCATCGCGGTCTTCGCCGCAGCCCGGTCCTGATGATCTCATTGATCTCAAACTTCCTTGATTCCTGGGGGACTCGCCCGGAATGTCCAGTGTAAAGAAGTCGGGACAGTCGTTGACAATCCGTAGGCCAACCGGTATCCGCGCAGAGGTGGCGGCGGTGATGAGTTTCAGCCGCCAGGTAGGACCTGCACCTCAAGCCCCATAGAGCGGCAGAGCTGTTCGGCAGCATGCAAGTTCTCCTCGACCGCACGCTGGTCCATAACATCATCGGTTGGGCTGATCGCAATCGATGGACCACGCGGCCATGCCTGCATCGGGAGTGCCTCAAGATACTTGGCAAGGTCCTTGCCTGGGACCTGCGCATGTTGGGGCTTGGAGCCGAGAAACGTCGTCACATTGTAGCCATCCTCGACTGCCAGCACATGCGGATTGGAGCATGCATCGGGCGGTCGGCAGTATTGGGAGGTCTGGGCTGCCAGTACGCGGTCGTGGAGATTGGGCTGTTGGGCGCTCTTCTTGCAACTCGAGGCCAGGAAGCAGAGGGCCATCCCGACAGTGAGCAAGATCAAACGTGCGGAGTGCATCGGTCGTGAATTCTAACCCAAAGCCGTTTTCGCAGTCAGCCCTGTTGGGACCATGACATCTAACACGCGGGGCCTCTCGGAACAGGCCACGCGCAACACATTGATTTTATTTGGGGGGGATATGGGGGTGCGAAAGCTTCTCCCCATGTCTGCAAATACCGACGATGGGCAAATTTTTACGCCCCCGAATTAGAGGGGCGAGGTCACCGGGAAATAAACAGCACCACCACGAAAGAGGGTGCAGCCATCACGACTAACACTATCGACAACTATGGCCGCCCTATCACCCAGAATATCTCGATTGGTGATAGCCAGGGTCGAGTGCATACCGAAAACGTATTTGGAAAGCTGCTTCCTTAGAAGCTGTAACAGAACCCTCTCCCCGGGAGGTCCGCTCACTTCAGCTTTGCGTGCTCCGCCTTGGCTTGCTTCAGGATGGGGATGTCAGGGTCGGCGTCTTTTTAGAGGCCGCCAGATCAACGCTGCCAATCGAACGCATAGATCTCCTGCGTGCCCGCATTGTGCATGACCAGAAGTGAATCGTCCGGCCCCAGGCCCATCCAGAATGGCCAGTACGGCATCTCGGGCCGACGCAGATCTTTGAGACTAGCCAGGCGCTCTGTTTTTCGGCCAGGAAGACTCACCCGATATACGGTTGCGTCCTTTGCATCTTCGAAGTAGACGAACCTGCTGTCATGGGAGAAGTGCACGTTTCCAAGGGTGGCTTTCACCAATTCCGACCACTTCTTTGTTTTGAAGTCGAAGATCATGAGCCGATGCCCGTCCTCGCTGGATGCAGTCAGGTACTTGCCGTCCGCCGACCAGGCTGGTATCCACATTCCCTCGGAGCCAGGCAGTTGGGAGACGAGGTGGGCCTTGAGGTTGAGCATTCGAATCGCCGAGATGTCTCGCCCAGCGATCCGTCCAAATGCAATAGAGTTGCCGTCCGGCGCCCAAGCCGGGTCGAGTTGGCTGTGCTCTTCGCTGAGCATCGGCTCGGCGACTCCGCCATCGAAGGGAACGATGTAGATTCGCCACGGCTTGTCGGGTTCCAGTCCGGTAAAAGCGATGCGTTTGCCATCGGGAGACCAATGCGGCTGCACGACCAGTAGAGGAGAGTAAGTCAACTGTAACCGCTCGCTGCCGTCCGCTTTGCTCCGCCACAGAGTATTCTCCGGATAGCTCACATACGTCACCCACTGCCCATCTCGTGAGAACTCGACGTGTCCTGCGGAAATTCCGGAGAGAAACGGAAGGAACTGCCCCGATTTCGCGTCGTAGCGCACCAGTTCCGCACGGTCCTGTTTACCGTAGACGAAAATCTGATTGCCCTCTTTGCTGGGTACGGGTGATGAAAAGGTCAGAGGACCCGTCGTAAGCTGAATCGGCTGGGGTTTGCTCTTGAAAGGAAAACTCCTGGGCTCTGGCAGTACCCAGATGTTGGTTGTGTTGTCGCGACGACTTTGAAACAGGAAGTACTTGCCGTCGCGGGTCCAGACGCCACAACACTCGCGGGCAGGCTTGTTCCAACCAGCCGGCAGCACTGGATGCGACCGGCTGCCGTCAATGTTCGCTTCCCAGATCGTCGTGCTGTCCGTCTGACGGTCCAACACATCGAACCGGAGACGACGCCCATCAGGTGAAAAGGACACACTACCGATGGTGGGCATCGAAAGGAGTTTGCGAGATCCGGTGCCGTCGCTGTTGGCGATGTAAAGGTCCGAAACACCCTTCACATAGACAATATGTTGCCCGTCTGGGGACCAAGCTCCGGAGGATGCGGTTAAATCACCAAGGCGATTTGGCGATCCAGTCGGGAGCGGCAACACCCAGAAAGGATTGTCGGGGAACGCGTCCCCGGAATTGATCAGCAGTTCGGATCCTCTGGGCGAAATGTCAATGGCACCGGGAAACGGCAGAGACGTTGGAATTATGGCCGTCTCACCTCCCGAAGTCGAAACCTCTGCGATGACCGGCTTACCGGAAACGTACTCTCCGAAGTAGAGTCTCGTCCCGTCCGTGAGCAGGCTTCCACCCTTGGCCGTGCCGTCCTTCGTGATTTGGGTGGTTCGTGTGATAGCCGGCACCGTGGACGGCCATAGCCAAGCCGTTGCGATTCCGATAGTCAGCATCGAGGCAACAACTCCTGCCCCAGCCAACCACCAGCGTCGACGGTCAAGCCGCGACGAAATCGCAGTTTGCGCCGGCACCGTCGCACTGCTGCTCGCCGGCACCCGTCCGGACTCAGTATCACGTCTGAGACGCTTCAGGTCAGCCCTTATCTCGGCTGCGCTCTGATAGCGCAAGTCACGATCCTTCTCCAGGGCTTTGTTGATGACCTCTTCCAGCTTGGGCGACAGATCGGAATTGACGCGTATCGGAGCAGTCGGTTCGCGGTTCAGGATGGCGTCGAAAATGACGGCAGATGTGTCTCCGCGAAATGGGACCATGCCTGTAGCCATTTCATACAGTACGGTCCCAAACGAGAACAGGTCAGTGCGTGCGTCCAGTTCTTTCCCCTTAGCCTGTTCGGGGGACATGTACGCCACGGTCCCAATGGCTGCGCCGGGACTGGTCAGATACTCGAGGCTGACACCCGCAGTCGCTTCGGTGACGCCTCCGGCCACGCCGTCGGCTGGTCTAGCGGCCAATTGCTTAACCTTCGCCAACCCGAAGTCCAGGATCTTGGCGTGGCCTCGCTTGGTCACGAAAATATTCCCGGGCTTGATGTCGCGATGAACGATGCCCTCGCTGTGTGCCACGTCAAGGGCATCAGCAATCTCGATCGCCAAACCGAGCAGTACATCTACGTCTAACGGTCGGCCCGCAATGCGATGCTTCAGCGTGAGCCCGTCCAGAAACTCCATGGCGATAAAGGCACGGCCCTCGTGTTCTCCGACGTCATAAATGGTGCAAATGTTCGGATGGTTCAGCGCAGAAGCTGCCTGCGCCTCACGTTGGAATCGGGCGAGTGCCTACGAGTCTCTAGCGACCTCATCTGGCAGGAACTTCAGGGCCACGAAGCGATGCAGCCGGATGTCCTCCGCCTTGTACACCACGCCCATCCCGCCCCCGCCGAGTTTCTCGACGATGCGGTAGTGCGAGATGGTTTGGCCGATCAATGACAAGGCTCGCTGTGTGCGGGACCATATTAGGGGGCCAAACTGCGGCGAGTCAATGAACTACAGGCAAAGCGGCAAGCGAGCTAAAAACCCCAGCCTGGAGTCCTCGCAACAACCGATGACCGCGAACAGTTATGATGGCTCTTTCGGTGAGCTAAAACTATTAGATTTCCGCTCGCTGGGAAGGCCCACGTTCATACGCTGACTTCTGGTATTGAAAACCCAAGTCACTTCGGACCGGATTCAGAACGGGTAAAAACCTGATATTTCTTAGGCGCTGGGGGGAACCCAACGCAATTGAAACTTAATTCAGGATCGGATGCCCTCGTGGTCATACGGCAAGTGTCCCCGACCGAGTCAGTGGAATGCTTGAATCCTAAGGTCTTTCTTGATGTACAACTGGTATTCACCAGCACAGCGGTCCTTGATGATTTGGGGATGAGGACTGCTACCTCTCGATGGGGGAGTCATCCCATTGAGTAGGCGCAACTCAGTGCACACAAGGTAAGCGACCCGTAACGTTGGTGGCCACAGGGTGCCCCACGGGCACGTTCGCGCCACATAGCGCAGTTTGGAACGCAGGGTTGTTGTGAGCAGACTTCTGGGGAGTGCTGCTCGACGGGCGTCCCGTGACTCAATGAGTCCGGAGAGCTTTCGTTCTGGAGCTTGCATTCGTCGAGCCAACCACACTCATGCGCCAATTCTCGCTGCGGCTTATCTCGTCGCGAACACCCCATAAGTGCCATTGACCATGTTATAACTATATCATAAAGTGATATGAACGTACCGCCACGAGGAGAACCTGCTGCTTGGCTATTGCTTGTCTTCACCCTGCCGACAGCAAAGGCGAGCGAGCGCGTCGGCGTGTGGAGAAAGCTTCAGAGATATGGCGCAGTCGCTCTTCCTGCTTCAGGGTACGTGCTTCCCAATAATCCCATGAATCAGGAACGTTTCGAGTGGCTGGCTACGTCCATTCGTAGCTCGAAAGGACAGGCTGCCGTTGCGCAGGTGTGCTCCTTCGACGAGCTTAGAAACGAGCAGATCGAGAGCATGTTCAACGAGGCCCGAACCCGCGAATATCAACTTCTCGAAAAGGAATTGAAGAAGCTCGCAAAGCTGCCAAACCGTGAGAAGTCGAAACCGGGCGTTGTGCGCCTTAAGAGGCGCTTACAGCAGATCGTTGAGATTGACTTCTTCGGATCTCCCATGCGTGCTCGAATAGAAGAAGCTGTGCGGCAACTCGAAAGCGGTGATGGCAACCAACAAGCAAGAGAAGGAAAGAAGAATCCCAAAGACTACGTCGGCCGAACCTGGATCACTCGGCCCCAGCCGGGGATTGACCGCGTTTCTTCTGCGTGGCTGATCTCGCGTTTCATCGATCCTCACGCGAAGTTCGCTTTCGACAAAGACCCTGGGCGCCATCCTGAGGCAATTCCCTTCGACATGTTCAATGCTGGCGGCTTCGGTCACATGGGCAACGACTGCACCTTTGAAACGCTCGTGAAGAGCTTCAAGATCAAGGATTCCAAGTTGAGGCTTGTCGCGGAGGCGATTCATGACGCTGACTTGGCGGACGAACACTTTGGAAGAACCGAAGCACTCGGGATAGATCGAATATTGGACGGATGGAACAGACAAGGCATGGAGAATGAAGAGGTTTCGCGCAAGGGCATCGAAATGATCGAAGGGCTTTACAACGGAATCCGATAAGTAAAGGAGGAATCATGACTAGGAAAATTGGTGTGTTGGTGCTGTTTCAACTTTTTGTCCTGAGCTGCGCGGCGGTGGCGCAAACCGCTCCCGCTTCGAGTGATTGGAAAGCTGTCGAGCAGGCTCTCGGTCGGTCGGGCCAACTGCAAGGCGACGGAGCTTACAAATTCGGACTTCCACGCGGCGACATGAAGGTTACTGTCGATGGCGTGCAGGTGAAACCTACACTGGCGCTCGGGTCATGGGTCGCGTTCAGCGGTCTCGGCCAGGACGCGATGCTCATGGGCGACCTTGTACTGGCTGAAGGCGAGGTATCGCCTGTGATGTTGGCACTGCAAGAAAACGGATTGCAAATCACTGCGCTGCATAATCACGTTCTGCATGAGACGCCCCGCGTGATGTATATGCACATTGCCGGGCACGGCGATGTCGTCAAAATGGCTGACGCCGTAAAAGGTGATTGCACTAACGAAGACACCCGCCCCCGCACAACCCCCGAGCGTTCCACCGGCGCTCGAAATGGACACCGCCGCCATCGATCAAATTCTCGGACACAAGGGCAAGGTCAATGGAGGTGTTTATCAGGTTGGGGTTCCTAGAGCAGAAAAGATAACGGATGCGGGAATGGCTGTTCCCGGCTCAATGGGACTGGCAACGGCTTTGAACTTCCAGCCGACGGATGGTGGCAAAGCGGCCATCACCGGCGACTTCGTCCTTCTAGCGAGCGAGGTCAATCCGGTGATCAAAGCTCTCCGGCAGAATGGAATTCAGGTCACAGCGGTTCACAGTCACATGCTCCGAGAAGAGCCACGCCTCTTCTTTATGCATTTTTGGGCAAATGACGATGCAGTGAAGCTCGCGAAAGGGCTGCGAGCGGCACTGGACAATACAAACTCAGCAAAATGAGTCATCAAAACGATACGGAGACGCAACCGCCGACCAAGGTCTCCTTCCCTCGGTTCGTTGGTTACTTCTTGTGCCTAGGAACCGTGGGATTCGGCGGACCGATCGCGCTCGCCGGTCACATGCAGCAGGATCTCGTTGACGAGCGCGGTTGGATCAGCAAAGAAGACTACCTTGAAGGATTAGCTATAGCGCAACTAGCACCGGGTCCATTGGCCGCTCAACTCGCGATTTACCTCGGCTACATCCGGGCCGGCGTGCTAGGAGCTACTGCTGTGGGAGTGGCGTTCGTGCTGCCTTCTTTCCTGATGGTTCTCGCTTTGTCGGCAGCTTACGTGCGCTTTGGAGGCTTGCCTTGGATGCAAGGTATGTTCTACGGAATCGGCGCAGCCGTGATCGGCATCATTGCTCGGTCTGCGTTCAAACTCACCAAACTCACACTTGGGAAAGACAAATTGCTGTGGGGAACATTCACGGTTCTGGCCGTCTCCACAGCCTGGAGTTCGCAGGAAATTATTTGGCTGTTCCTGCTCGGCGGAGTAATTTCCGTGCTGGTCAAGGCTTATCCAATGCGCATGCAAACACGGAGCGTTATCCCGCTCCTGTTTACATTTGGAACTTTCGGGGTAAACGGCACTCTGACGGAAATATTCCTCTATTTTGCGAAAGCGGGAATGTTCGTGTTCGGAAGCGGCCTCGCAGTCGTGCCATTTCTTTACGGCGGAGTAGTGCAAGGACATCATTGGCTAACCGATCATCAATTCGTCGATGCGGTTGCCGTTGCGATGATCACGCCGGGACCTGTCGTTATCACCGTGGCCTTTATTGGCTTCATAGTCGGCGGAGTTCCGGGTGCCACAGCCGCGGCGCTCGGAATATTCTTACCAGTCTATCTGGTCGTCGTGCTGCTGGCACCCTCATACAAACGTTGGGCCAAGAACCCGCAGTTGAATGCTTTTGTACGCGGCGTCACGGCAGCCGCGACAGGAGCCATTGCGGGCGCAGTGATTGTCCTCGCCCGCCGTTCAATTTATGACGTGCCCACACTCGCGATTGCGATTGTTAGTCTAGCCGTGCTCTTTCGTTGGAAAGTTCCTGAACCAGTCGTCATAGGCTGCGCGGCGATAGCGGGGCTGTTGCTGCGAGCAGCTTGATCATAGGACTAGCAAATGTCGCGCCGGGTTTAGATAACGATGCTGACCACCGACACACTGCCCAGCGCGCTCAGAACTCTGACACATGATGCGTGGCTCCTGTTCTTTACCCGATTCATACGACTGTTCGCGTATGGCTCATTATCCGTAGTCTTAGTTTTCTACCTGATTGGCCTCGGACTCAGCGATTCCCAAACAGGCCTGCTGCTTACACTGACGCTGGTCGGGGATACTGTCGTCTCGCTTTATCTCACTACCCGCGCCGACCGGATCGGGCGACGGCGCATGCTCATCATCGGCGCCATTCTGATGGCTGCTGCCGGTCTGGCTTTCGCCTTCACTCACAATTTCTTGCTTCTGATTCTCGCCGGCACCATTGGCGTTATAAGCCCAAGCGGCAATGAGGTGGGGCCGTTTCTGTCAATTGAGCAAGCCGCCCTTTCTCATGTCATTCCTGGCCGGACCAGAACAGAGGTGTTTGCTTGGTACACGCTGGCCGGCTCGTTGGCGACCGCGCTCGGTGCGCTATGTGGTGGGACTCTCGCGCACGCGCTCCAGAAGACCGCGATGAGGCCGGTGGGCAGCTACCGTGTTGTCGTTATTCTTTATGCCGTGCTGGGCATTGTTTTGGCTTTCCTTTTTACCCGCCTTTCGTCCGCGGCAGAAGTAAATTCACCGGGAGAAGACTCTGCTCTTCGTGGGACTCTGAAAAGCATTGTTGGAATCAGTCGTTCGCGTCATGTGGTGGCTAAGCTCGCCAGTTTGTTCGCTCTAGATTCCTTTGCAGGGGGCTTCGTGGTGCAGAGTTTCGCTGCTTATTGGTTCTACTTGCGGTTCGGCGTAGACCCAGCGACACTCGGCGTCATTTTCTTTTGGGCGAATATATTTGCTGGAATCTCGGCGCTACTGGCGTCGCGTCTTGCTTCCCGCTTCGGTCTTATCAACACCATGGTTGCCACGCACCTCCCCTCGAACATTTTGCTGATTCTTGTGCCGCTGATGCCGACTCTCTCTCTGGCTGTCCTAGTTCTGCTGGTGCGTTTCAGTATCAGTCAAATGGATGTGCCGACTAGACAGTCCTACACCATGGCTGTGGTCAGCGCGGACGAACGATCCGCAGCTGCCGGTATCACTGGCGTGGCCCGAACGACCGGTGCCGCGATTAGTCCATTGTTTGTGGGATTCATGTTTGCTCGGCCTTCTCTGATTAACGCGCCGTTCTTTATCGCGGGCACACTGAAAATTGTTTACGACCTCTTGCTATATAGGGAGTTCGTAGGCCTTCGCCCGCCCGAGGAAACCTCATAGTCGGGCTTGCGTCACCGCTGGCGAACGAAAATATCCCACCTTTCTCTAATAGGCGGAGCCCTGAAAAGGATTACGGTGTTGTGACTGGCTCCAGGCTGCGGAGAATCAGTGTTCAGTTCCAGTTTGATCGATTGCGGGGCAAACATGAAAAATTGTCAACTACCGTTCCTTTCCGATTTGCTGAAGCGATATTGCTTGCCTCTGCTTCTGTTGTTCTCCATGCCCCTACTACTTCACGCCCAGCAGCCCGCTCCGCTGAAGCTCATTGAGAGCATCCCTCTTCCCGGGTTGAAGGAGGGAGATTTCGACCATTTTGCCGTTGATCTGGACGGACACCGGCTTTTCCTAACTGCTGAGGCGAATGTCCTTGTTGAGGTGTTCGATGCTCAAACCAACAAACTCATCCGCACAGTTTGAGGTATGGGAGCCCCGCATTCGATGGTTTACCGCGCTGATCTCAACCGGCTTTTTGGAGTCGACGGAGACGCTTCAGAGATTAAGGTCTATGACACGAATACGTATGGTCTGGTCGGCCATGTGCCTTTGTACATCGATGCTGATTCCCAAGCCTATGATCCCGAGACCAAACTTATGTATGCGGCCAGTGGTGGCAGAGAGGCGCATACACCATACTCCTACATCAGCATAGTGGACACGACCCAATCGAAGAAAATACTGGATATCAAGGTCGATGCGAACTGGCTTGAGGCGCTCGCTTTAGAAAAACGTGGGCCCCGAATGTTCGTCAACATTACCAGTGAGAATGCGGTTGGCGTCATGAATCGGAACGAGCGCTCAATTACAGCGAAGTGGCGCATCCCAGCTGATGCGCAGCAGAATCCCCCACTCTTTTTTGACGAACCCAATCACCGTTTACTCCTGACAACGCGTAAGCCGTCCAAACTGATCGTGATGGATTCTGACACCGGTAAGGTGACAGCCAGTGTCCCGTGTGTCGGAATGGTGGATGACATCGCGTACGATGCAAAGTTGAAGCGCTTTTACCTTTCAGGCGACCAGTTTGTGGAGGTCTTCAAGCAGGACGATGCGGACCACTACACGTCGTTAGGAAAGACCGCGGGTTGGCTTTCGCGCGAAGACCGCTCTCTTTGTACCTGAGCTGAACCGTTATTTCTTGGCGGTGCCACGTCACGGCGCCAAACAGGCCGAAGTCAGAGTTTATGAACCGATACCGTAAGCGAGATAAATGCTTTCGCAGGGCACGACCGAGGAGCGAGACATGAAAATATTGGCAGGGTTTTGTGTGACCGTATTGATTTTCGGATCTATCGCACTTTCACAGGATCAACCTAGCACGCCTGACCGGGCGCCCTTGCTCTTGGTCCAACAAATTCCATTGCCGAACGTGGGAGGTCGTATCGACCATTTCACGTTCGACGGAAAGCGGAAACGCGTTATCGGGGCCGCGCTAGGCAACAACACGGTCGAAATCGTAGACACGTTTGCGGGCCGGGACATACACAGCATTACAGGGGCGGCCAACCCTCAGGGAGTGGTTTACGTGGGCGAGTTCAATAGGCTCTTCGTCGCGAATGGCGCAGACGGAAAGCTCAGGATCTACGATGGAGATTCGTTCAAACTCCTGAATACCGTGGACATCGGAGAGGACGCCGACAATGTGCGATACGATCCGGCGGAAAAGAAGGTCTATGTAGCCTTCGGAGGAGACGAAGGTGGCGGTATTGCGGTGCTCGATGCCGCAAGCGGGAAGCGATTGGAGGACGTCGCTAAGCTCGATGCCCACCCTGAATCGTTTCAGATTGCTACGTCAAAACCCGCAATCTACGCGAATATCGCTACCAAAGCGAAAGTTGTGCTGATTGATCGGAATACCCACAAGGTCACAGATTGGCCATTGAAGAATGGGAAGTCAAACTACCCGATGGCTCTCGATGAAGCGGATCATCGAATTTTCGTGGTAACGCGGCGGCCCGCGCAACTCGTAGTAATCGACACGGACACGGGTGCAATGGTTGCGGCTGTTCCGTGCGTGAATGACGCCGACGATGTGTACTACGACACGGGACGAAAACGCATCTACGTTCCTGGAGGTGAGGGCTTCATCAGCGTCATCCAGCAAACGGACGCGGATCATTACCAGGCACTGGCAAGAATTGCCTCAACAATTGGAGCGCGAACGGGCTTGTGGTATGAGAAACGAGACCGGTTTTATTTGGCTGTGCCCGCTAGTTCGAAGGAAGGAGCCGCCTTATGGGTCTACGTACCCGAAGATTAGGAGAGACTATGAACAAGATTTCCAAGACCTGGCTAGTTGCTGCCAGCTTCCTCATTGCTAACTGCGGGATTGCATTTTCGCAAGAGGCTGGGAAACAGCCGCTTCGGCTCGTCCAGACGATTCCATTGCCGAACGTCAAAGGCCGTCTTGACCACATGGATATGGATGTGAAGGGCAAG
>Ga0207100_1141_pt1 | contig 15942 bp, 8 predicted proteins | sample Alteio_BWMinHeat_82_FD_153520 | JGI IMG/M metagenome (GOLD analysis project Ga0207100, IMG submission 153520) | Enriched cells from forest soil in Barre Woods Harvard Forest LTER site, Petersham, Massachusetts, United States -... | ecosystem: Environmental > Terrestrial > Soil > Temperate forest >...
GCATCATAAAACAGGCATGACTGTATGGCGTGCCGGAATAATTCTCCCGCAGATCAGAGTGCGCATCGAAATGCAGAATGGACATATCCGGATATTTCCAATGATGTGCGGCAATCGTCGCCGTAGAAATCGTATGCTCGCCGCCTAAGGTAACGACAAATTTATCCAATTCGAGTTCGTGCTTGACCGCTGTTTCGAGATGCCTTAGTGCGGCTCTGCCAGAGAGCTTGCCATAATTAATTGCGGGGAGTGTTGCAATACCTTTGTCGAAACATAATTCTGTAAAAAAATCATCGTCGAGGAATTCGACATATTGCGAGGCGGTAATGATTGCCGCCGGAGCTTTTCCTGTGCCTGCGCCATAGCTCGTCGTTTTTTCATAAGGCGCGGAAAGTATTACGATCTTGCTTTTCTCATAGCCGGAAACTTCCGGTGGAAGTCCGAGAAAATTAGATGCCTCTGGTAGAACCTTGCGAATATTTTTTTTCATAACCTGCGGACAAAATTACGAATAAAAAAAAGGCGATCCAACAGACCGCCTTTTTTTTATAAATTTTAATAGTGTTACTTCGTCACAATCATCTGCTTCGTCTGCGTGAAATCACCAGCGCGAAGCGTATAATAATACGTGCCAGAAGGAAGCTTATCGGCATTGAACGAAGCCTGATGCTCACCAGATGTTTCGAAATTATCGGCAAGAGTTGCGACCTCTACTCCGAGCGCATTATATACTTTCAGCGAAACCCTTCCTTCGTTGGCAACCGAATAGCTGATTTCTGACTGAGCGGCAACTGGATTAGGATAATTTTGCGCAAGGGTATTCCCGGAAAGTTTGGTATCGGAAACACCGCTTGCTTGATCGGTAATGTATGCGACAATATAGAAATTGCTATAGAAATTATTACCCTGCTGATCAATCAGTGCATACGTAAATGCAGCGGGCGTTTTTCCGGTCGGACTTCCGCCATGTAAGGCAACCATCGAACTTCTTGCCGCAGCCGGCACATTCCCTGTATAGAAAACAGAATCCTGCTGAATTGCAAAGAAATTTTGGTTTGTTTGATCTAAGCCATTCACAAAATCAAGTGCCGGAGCAATTTCCACATAAAAACTCCTTCCAACTTTTTTATGGTGCAAGGGGACGTTGAGCAAAAAAAACGGATGACCGCCATTTGCATCCATACCGGGATCGATTGCCGTAAGTTGGTCGATGGTCATTATTGCAGTATCGAGTGCTTTGGTACCTATCGTATTCGTAGTCTTTATACGTATTGTCAGTGCGTGTTTATTAATCGAATCATTTGAGGATTGAACAAGATTAGCAAGCGCAATCGAGATACTTATACCATCGAGATAAGAAACAAACGACGGCTGAAAATGCTCGCTGTAACTGATAATCGTATCTGAAAATCTCGATTGATCAGCCTGAATGAAATTTATGAATCCTGGGATGTATGCGTACCTTAATGGATTCGAGACGCTATCAACATAAGAGAGGCTGTCATACATAGATAGAATCCCATCATGTGAAGATGGAGTAGACGGAGCAACATAGCCCGAACCTGACGAAAAATCATTTTGAGGAGCAAGCACGGCATCTTCAACTGGATGTAAGGCGACGACAGGTCTCGACTGAGCGTAGACTCCTATCGAAAATACAGCATTAAATGCGAATAACAAAGTAGCTAATTTTTTCATAGGTACATTAAGTTTAATAAAAATGGCATATAGTAACACAGGTATAACCCGACAATCTCGAAAAAGTTGCGCGAAAAACGAAATATTTTCGGGAAGCATTCCTTGTGCAACTATTTCAGGGGAATAGGTATTGTATAAACCGGCATAGGATCGCTCGCCCCGTTAATGCAAAACATAGCTAAAATAACGTTATTATGCATCGCTCTCTTACTATCATCGAAAGAAGTAAAGAGTCAGAGTGTTTCTTCCATTGCCTCGGCGGATTTTCGTAGGGCATCCTCCATTATTACCCATAAAACAAATAATACTTATCGCCTCGTTCGCTTAGGCGCCAATCATTCTCCTGCTATAATCGCAGCTAATAAAACCGCCCGAAAACTTTCCGAGGGCGAAAAGAACGATCTCATTGCGGTACAAAATTTTGTCCGAAATGAGTCTGATTATATTTCAGCAAATGTTCTATTGCTTCCCGATAATGCAATCCTTAAAGAAGCCGGAACCCAGCGTACGGGAAATCTTTGGCTTTCCTCTTTTATTGTGTCCTATAACGGCATTCCGCTTCGCGAAAGATTCTTGCGCATCAATATAGGTGCCATAAGCGGCGAAGTGATGCTGGTACGAAATTCTATTCCGGCAAAAAAGCCGAATGCCAGTTCGGCAAAAATTGCGCCGGTGGAAGTAATCTTAACTGCAGGAACTCTGCTCCATGGTAATTCCGAGATACAACCGCCTAAGCTTATTTATATAGATGAAAGAGAAAATTCATCGCTCCGGCTTTGCTATGAAGTGATTGCCAGTGAGCCGGATATGTATGAAATGTGGAGGCTGACGTTCGACGCCATGAGCGGAGAGTTGATCGAGCAGAAAAGTCTTGTCGAGCATGATTGCTTCGTAGGGGCGACCGGCAGGTCGCCCTCTTCAGATTTACTGCCAACCCCAGGACGATCTGCCGCTCGCCCGTACGATCAAAAGCCAATCGGATTTGAAAATCCTCAATCAGGCGCAAGCGGTATGGTATTGGCAAAAGTGCATCTGCATGATCCATATGATACCCTTACGACAGTCGGCTTGCCCTATGCAATGCTCAATGTCAATGGCGTAAATATTGTAACTGATTCAACCGGCGTGTGGTCGCTGCCTTCGGCTGAATATCCGGTGACTGTGCAAACTTCATTTAACAGTCCCTTCTTCAGCGTTCTGCGGCAGGATAATATTCCTAACAGCAAGCTGACAAAAATATTCTTAAGCGGAGAAACGACGGTATTATGGGCGAACGAGAATTCCGATGATGCCGAGCGCGATGCATATTATTCTGCCTCACTCGCGCATCTTGCCGATAAACGGGTGGATGAGAAACTGACCGGCATCGATTTTCACATGAAAGTTAACGTCAATTTTAATGCATCCTGCAATGCATTTTATATTCCGAAAGACACCTCTATTAATTTTTTCAGCGCAGGATCAGAGTGTTCCAACACTGCCGAAATTTCCGACGTCGTTTTTCATGAATACGGGCACCGGGTCACGAATGCCCGTTACACTCTTGCCGCCGGATATAATAATAATATTGTCGATGGTTCGCTCAGCGAAGGGTTTGCCGACCTTAATAGCGCTTTTATCCGCGACGATCCGCGTATTGGGATCGGCTTTTTCGGCGATCCGAAAAAAACGTTGAGAGTAATCCGCTCCTGCGATAATACGAAAAAATGGCCTCGGGATATTAGCCCAGATATCCACATTTCCGGTGAAATAATTTCCGGCGCTTTTTGGGATCTTCGGAAGATCATCGGACACGACATATCCGAGCATTTATTTCATTTTATGGAGTACCAGTTGCCCGATGGCACAGGTATGACCGATTCCGCTTCGCTCGAAGATGCTTTCACGAGCACGCTCGCCGCGGTTATTTTAACAGATGATGACGACAATAATCTTGCCAATGGAACTCCGCACGTAAAAGAAATTCTTGCCGCATTCGAATTGCATAATATTTCACTCGCCAGATTCCTCGATGCGGAAGTTGCCGAGATCAAGGATCAGGATACGTCAGTGAACGAATATCCTATACGTGTAAATATTTCTTATAATGGAATCATCGGCGGAATCGACAGTTCTTCGTTAAAATTATTTTATTCTCTCGATAAAGGCAAGACATTCGAATCTGTTCCTTATGCAAAAGACGGAACCGATGGTTTCGTCGCGAAAATTCCAAAAGCTCCTGCCGGAACAGTTATTAAATATTATGCCTCATGCGCAACGACGGAGGGCGATATTGTTACTTCTCCGCCGGGATCAGCATATACTTTTTTCATAGGTTTCAAGCGAGTATTGTTTGATGATTGCGAACAAGATCGCGGCTGGTCGCTTTCCGATGCCAGCGATAAGGCAACTACTGGATTCTGGGTGCGAGATAAACCGCGTGGAACATATGCCGATATTAATCTCCCGATGCAATATATTCAGCAGGATACTGACCATACTCCGTATCTAGGCACGATGTGTTATGTAACAGGTAACAGAATAGATCCTTTGGGTGACAAGGATCCAAATTTCGCAGGGTATGATGACGTCGATAGCGGCGCGACGACGCTGACGACTCCGCCATACGATCTAACGAAATTCCAATCGCCGTATATCCGCTACTGGTATTATTTTTCGAATGACAAAGGTACTAATCCTAGAATCACGATCTGGGAAACCGATATTTCGGACGATAATGGCAGCTCGTGGAAGATAGTTCAGCGAACATCAGAAAGCACGAATGCCAGGTCGGGTTTTCCCGAATGGAAAGATTTTACATTCCGAGTCCGGGATTATGTGCAGCCTTCCGCATTTGTAAAGATTCGTTTCATAGCAAGCTGCTATACCGGTACCGGCGCGCTCATCAATGCATTAGTCGAGGCAGGCGTCGATGATTTCGAAATTCTTGACTCCGGAATTCCCGAATCAGGAATTCCTAAGACGGAAATACGATCGGCACTTCCCTACCCGAATCCTATCCGCCGCGGCGAAAAATTGCATGTAACCGGTACAGGCACTATGTCCCTGATCGATATGCTCGGAAGAACAGTAATTACCGTTGATGGCGATGAAGTCCTCATTCCAAATTTTATTCCTCCCGGAATTTATTTCATCGGGCAAGCAGGACAAAAATTTAAAGTTGTAGTATTTTAAAAATCGTAGGGGCGACCGGCAGGTCGCCCTTTCGATTTTTTATCCCATAAGCGAGCAGCTGCTCGCCCCTTACGTTCAAAATTTACTTATCACATCATCGACTTTCTTGAACTTGAGGGATAGACGCGGTACACGATCTTTCGAATCGTATCGGTCTGCAAATAGGGATACATCTCGGTCAATTCCTGAATCGCATCGATGGTTCTCATCGAACCCTGGCTCTTCAAGGTCAGGAACATTTGCCGGATGATATAATCCCGAAGGGATTTTTCGTTGATGAGATCGTTCGAGCGAAGCGCCATGAAGGCTTCGTCGGTCAGCATGCCCGAAAGCGGATTGGATGTGCCCTCTTTGAATTTATTCCTGATGCCCGGAAGGTCATCGGCAACCATGAACGGATTGAATGCCGGCTGCTCGGCACTGCGGAATGCGCTGGTCTGGATATTTTGCATAATTGTAGTCTCCAAAAAAAATGAATGATACGAAACAGTTTTGAAAAAACCTTCTCTGCCGGCGGCGAGCCGAGGCTTAGAAGAACGATGTCTTCATTTTGGTAGGCGCTGGGCTTTAGCCCGCGGACGCCTTCATCGTGAAACAGTATCGCGGGCTAAAGCCCTGCGCCTACCGTTCGTTCTTTCAGCCCTGCCAAATCACTTCGGCAGAGAAATCGTATCAATTGGTATTTTTGGTGTTACTACAAAAATGAAAAATTAAAACTTATTTATTGAAGCTAGCGCAGAGCATTTTGGCGTGTGAATTTTTCGGATATTACGCCGGGGGTCTCTTATTTGCCCTGCGCTTGCATTCGCTTATATATATAAGTACCGCGAGGTGGGTGTTTTGTTACAGAAAAAAATAGGGCATAAATCCTTGCCCTATTATTTTGAAGCTATGGAAAATTCAGTAAGCTATTATTATATAGGACTTATAGGCTCCGTTAGACTATAAGTCCTATCATAAAAATTATTTCGCAATCACTATCCGCTGCGTTACTGCATGGCCATCGGCAACCAATACTGCATAATAAACCCCGGATGGAAGTCCGGAAATATCTCCCTCAGAGGATTGTCCGCCTTGCTGGCAGTATTGTTTCAGAAGTGTTTTTGCCTGACGCCCCATTTCATCATAGAGAATGATCGAAGCATCGCCTTCTTTCGGGATTGTGAAGTTTATTGCCAGATGCTCATTTGCCTGAATTGGATTTGGAGAAATAGAAGTGATTGCCGGAATATCAGCGCTGGCAGCCGGCGCGGAAACGCTCTGCTGTTGAATGGTGCGCGGAAGATCGTTGACATTGATGCGATACATTCCGCGTCCGTAGGTCGTGGCGAGAAGCCACTCGTTGTTATTTCCGCGAAGACGAAGCTTCGTTACCTGACAGAGCGGCATTCCATCACGGAGCGGTTCCCAGGTTTTGCCGTTATCGAGCGAACGGAGGACACCGAAAGTATGCCCTAAGAAAAGGTCTCCATTCGGACCACGGGTTATGGATGAACAACTCAGATCAGGAAGTCCCGATGCCGACGGAAGATCGGTCTCCGGCGAAATCCAGTTCTTTCCGGTATCGGTCGTCATATAAAAATGCTTGCCGCCGTAGCCGGAAATTGCTGCCCAGGCGTTGCCCGGATTATTCGGATCGATGTAAAAATCGGCTACGACGCCGATATGAGTCGAAGATTTTTTCCATTTTACCGCTGTATAATCGCCGTCCGCTGCGTTATGGGTTACATAAACATAACCACCTCCTGATCCGGCATAAACGATCGTTGCGTCGCTCGGAGCAATATGCACTGCCTGGGGATTGCTTGGACTATTGCTGCCACCGGAAATCCTGTTAAGAGTGCTGATACCATCGTTCGAATAAAACACACTGGAATTTCCGCAGATCGCCACGACTCCCGGATCGGATTCGGAAACATCGTATGTCATATAAAAAGGAGCCTGCTCGGTATCGGATAATCGTAGTCCATCGGGATAGGCGCCGGGAATAAGGTTTGAACTCCAATTTCCGCTGATGCCTTGACCGGCAGATTTATACAGCGTTGCATTAATATATGTCCCATATACAGTTACGCCATCCGTTTGCGAGACAAACATCCTTCCTCCATCGCCGCCCACAACTTGAGTGAAGTTGGATTGTGTAAATGAAGATCCTGAACCGGGAGTGGCGCGATTAAGTCCATTATCCTGTGCTCCGCCGACAACATAAGAGAAATCCGGCGCTGCATCGCCTCCGACAAAAAGCATGTTAGAGAGATGAGCATTCTTGGATTGCTGCCAGCTTTGTCCATTATTCGGACTAAAGAAAATTCCGCCATCGGTCAGCGCATAAAGTCCATTCGGACCGTAAGCCAGCACATGAATATCGGCATGGGTAAAATCGCTATTGCTTGAACCCGATGTCCAATTAGTATATTGATTCAACGTCGAACCGCCGTTTGTTGCCCCCCAAATATCCAATCCTCCTACAAGTACATAATTTGCATTAGTCGGGCTGACTACGCAAGCGTTATCATAAAATGATTGCTTGGACATATAATTATCACGGTTCCATACAAGCTGCCAGGTATTTCCATAATCATCGGAGCGAGCAAGACCGACCGACCCGCTGCCGCCGCCGATGCTTGCATAAATTTTAGAAGGATTACTTTTTGAAATACCGAGAGTGATCGTCGTTTTACCGGAAATATTAGAGGCAAGGTCACCGCTGTTCCATGTTACACCGCCATCAATAGATTTTTTGATAACTCCTCCGCCCGACGCATACAGATTTTGCCCATTCGTCGGATCGATCACCATATGTGTCCAGCCTCCGATGCTTACGACATGATTCCAGGTAACTCCGGCGTCAAGGCTTTGGTGGACTCCGTCGTCATTGGTTACATAGATTGTCGTATTAACTTGCGGGTCGATGAGCACTTGATTGTACTTGCTGTTACTGGCACTTAAAATATGCTGCCAATTGTTGCCGCCGTCTGTTGATTTATAAATTCCGTTGCCCCTTTGGTCATAATTATCCCCGGTCGCAGCGTAGATAATATTCCCGTTCGTCTGATCGACTGCCACGCCGCCCATTGCATATGTGCTCCAGGAATCACTTAAGTTCGTCCAGGTATTTCCGCCATCCGTCGTTTTCCATAATCCGCCGCCTGATGTGCCGAGATAAAATTTTTGGGATGATACCGGGTCAAATGCAATCGAGGTCGGGCGTCCGCTGACAGTGCCTTGTTGTGAACCGCCCACTTGCTCCCAGGCAGTCGCGGACTCGATCATCATCCCTCTGGGACGAGGCATCGAAATAAATTGATTATATCCGCGAGCCTTTGCATCAGCTATATTTGAATCCGGTCCGGATAAATCTATACTGCGCCAATAGGCAATGCGCTCAGCGACATGCTGGTTCTCCGCCCAATCAGGATCAACTGCCTGGGCAAAAACAGCAACAGGTAAAAAGCAAACTATAAGAATAAGAAATAACTTCATAGAATAATAATTAGCGAAGCAAAAGAAAACAATAGAATATAAAGATAAGTTGTATTTTTTTGTATGCAGTTTCACTCTGATCGACAACTTCCGTGCCAATGAAATAAAAGTCGTAAATTTGTACTCTATACTTGTAATGACACTAAAAATAGCCAAATGTTTCAAATCGGAACGCCCATAGATTCATCGAAGCTGCCTTTTACAGCAAATGCCGACTACCATAAGAATGAACTCCGAAAGCTTGCTAATCTCGAAGAGATCGTAAAACTTGGCGGCGGCAAAAATAATATTGTCAAACAGCACGAAAAAGGCAAGCTTACCGCCCGCGAGCGAATTGCTCTTTTGGTGGATCCCGGTTCCATGTTCGAGGAAATCGGATTATTCGCCGCATACGGATTGTACGAAGCCCAGGGTGGCGCGCCGAGCGCCGGAGTTGTCGCCGGGGTGGGAAAGATCAGCGGGAAACTCTGCATTATCGTCGCTAATGATGCTACGGTAAAGGCAGGAGCTTGGTTTCCAATGACCTGCAAAAAAAATCTTCGCGCCCAAGAAATCTCCATCGAAAATCGCTTACCTATTATTTATTTAGTAGATAGCGCCGGAGTTTACCTTCCATTGCAGGATGAAATTTTCCCAGATAAAGAGCATTTCGGTAGAATATTTCGGAATAATGCCATCATGAGTTCGATGGGTATTATTCAAATCGCTGCCATCATGGGACCCTGCGTCGCTGGCGGTGCCTATCTTCCGATCATGTCCGACGAAGCGATGATCGTCGAGAAAACAGGGCATGTCTTCCTTGCCGGCAGCGCTTTAGTAGAAGCGGCAATCGGTGAGAAAATTGATAACGAGTCGCTTGGCGGAGCCAGAGTTCATTCCGAAATTTCGGGCGTGACCGATTACAAAATGCCAAGCGATGAAGTCTGCCTCGAAACTATCCGCTCAATCGTCTCACGAATCGGTGAAAAACCGAAAGCCGGGTTCGATAGGATTGCTCCGATTCCTCCAAAATTCGATGTTGAGGAATTACTTTCAATACTTCCGGTAAATACTACAAAACCATACGATACATACGATATTATTTCCCGCATCGTCGATAACTCCGAAATCGACGAATACAAAAAAGATTACGGCAAAACCATCGTTACCGTCTACGCTAGAGTTGACGGCTGGGCTGTGGGCATCGTTGCCAATCAGCGAAAAGTTGTAAAGAACGCAACCGGCGAAATGCAAGTCGGCGGCGTGATCTATTCCGATTCGGCAGATAAAGCAGCGCGGTTTATCATGAACTGCAATCAGAAATTAATACCGCTCGTCTTCCTGCAGGATGTTACCGGCTTCATGGTCGGCTCCCGCTCCGAGCAAGGCGGCATTATTAAAGACGGTGCAAAGATGGTCAATGCCGTTGCCAATTCCGTCGTCCCGAAATTCACCTTCATCACCGGCAATTCTTACGGCGCCGGAAATTATGCAATGTGCGGAAGAGCTTACGATCCGCGCCTTATCTTTAGCTGGCATTCGGCGCGCCTTGCCGTCATGAGCGGCTCCGCAGCTTCGAAAACATTGCTCTCGATAAAACTTTCCTCCTTGAAAAAAACCGGAGAAACGATCACCGAAGAATTGCAAAAAAAAATGCTCAAAGAAATTGCCGATCGCTACGAAGAGCAAACCGGAACAATATATGGCGCAGCTCGCCTATGGTGCGATGGCATTATCGATCCGCGCAGAACACGCGATATAATTTCTTTGGGCATCGAAATGGCAAGTCATAATGCCGAGATTCCCAAATTTAATCCAGGGGTCATTCAGACTTAGAAGAATAGCACGCGGATAACGCGGATGGTGCGGATCTTCGCGGATCAGATCAGCGTAAATCCGCTAAATCCGTGTCATCCGCGCGCCATTTATTTTTCATCATAAATGATAATTCGGCGATTCTTTCGTTATAGTCACATTATGCGGATGCGATTCCGTTAATCCGGCATTAGTGATCCGAACAAATTTCCCTTTCATCTGTAATTCTTTAATATTCGCAGAACCAGTATATCCCATCGCAGATCGCAAGCCGCCCGTCATTTGATAGACTACTTCCGAAAGCGGACCTTTGAACGGCACTCTGCCTTCGATGCCTTCGGGGACTAATTTCGAAAGCCCTTCTTCGACGTCCTGAAAATATCTATCAGCCGAGCCTTGCGCCATTGCCGAAAGCGAGCCCATCCCACGATACGTTTTATAGGCTCTGCCATCCAAGAAAATTTTCTCGCCGGGCGATTCCTCGGTGCCTGCAAAAAGATTACCGATCATCACGCACGATGCTCCGGCTGCGATCGCTTTCGGAATATCTCCGGTCTGCTTAATGCCTCCATCGGCGATAACCGGAATCCCCTTCTTGGAAGCAACTGCAACCGCTTCCATGATCGCCGTGAGTTGGGGGACTCCGACTCCGGCAACAATCCGCGTCGTGCAGATCGAACCCGGTCCGACTCCGACCTTCACCGCATCCGCTCCAGCTGCGATCAGCGCTTCGGCCGCTTCGCCCGTTGCGATATTACCTGCGATGATCTCCAAATCTTTATAAGCTTTCTTGATCTTCTTTATCATTTCGATCACACCCTTCGTATGACCATGTGCCGTATCGATAGAAATAACATCGACCGAAGCATTAACTAGAGCCTCGACTCGCTGCATCGTATCGGATGAAATCCCGATTGCCGCTCCTGCGACAAGCCGACCCCGCGAATCCTTCGCAGCATTCGGATGCCGCTTTTTCTTCTGAATATCTTTAAATGTGATCAGCCCTTTCAGCTTCCCCGATTTATCCACGACGGGTAATTTTTCGATCTTATTATATTGCAAGATCTCCTCGGCTTTCTCGAGCGTCGTGCCGAGCGGTGCAGTAACGAGATCGCGCTTCGTCATGATACGCTCGATTGGCTGATCGAATTTCGATTCGAAGCGCGTATCGCGATTCGTTAGCATGCCGACTAAGAATCCATCTTTATTAATAACTGGAATTCCGGAGATGGAATATTTTTCCATCAGTGCAAGCGCATCGCGCAGAGGGCGCTCGGCTGTGAGCGTGATAGGCGATTGGATCATTCCGCTTTCCGAACGTTTGACGCGATCGACTTCTTCGGCTTGCCGCGCAATCGACAAATTTTTATGAATGATTCCGATGCCGCCTTCGCGGGCAATAGCGATTGCCATCGCGGATTCGGTTACGGTATCCATCGCGCTCGAAACGAACGGAGTGTAAAGAGTAATATTGCGAGTAAGCTGCGTTGCAAGATCGACATCGCGGGGAAGAACTTCTGAGTATCCCGGCAAAAGCAAAACGTCATCATACGTGATGCCTTCCCCATACGGGAATTTCGCGGCGAAGCTAGTTAATCCTTTGGAATTGGACTTGGAAAGGCGGGCTGGTGTTGTCTTTGGCATGTGAAAAACTCCTTATTTACAAGATGTTTTTCGTACAAATATACGAAGAAAACCGAGCCGATCTACGAAAATCTGTCCATCGGGGATGGGAGCTGTTCACAGAAGCAAGAACTAAATTCTCATTAAAGAACACATTACTTAAAACAGTTGATGCTGTAACTCTTTATAATTCAAATAAATCAGGGTTTAAAATAGGTGTTCGTCAAGACGGTAAAAACGGCAGAACGCATGGTGCCCATAGTCAAGGGTTCAATATACAAGGAATATGTTCTATGGAAAATTTTGGAAATTGTTTCGCAAGTTCACTCTTTAATAAATTTTCCCGTTTCTATTTTTCCGGATTTATGTATCGCCCTGACTAAATACATCCCCTTCAAAAGAGAAGAGACATCCAACTCTGTTCTTTCTTCCTGTGTAATTTCTTTCTGCAAAATTTTTCCCTGCAGATCGATTATTTCAATCATGCTTTGCGGCTCGGTTTCGATGGTGATGGTGCCGGATGCGGGATTGGGATATAGGAATTGATAATTATTGCTTTGAAGATCAACGACACTATACTTGGGTAAAGGATCACCAACGGAGGTGTCAAATTGTACAGAACAATCGGGAAACACGGTGAAAAACCAAATACGTCTAAACCTGCAAGCGTTAGAACATAAATGCCAACCGTAAGAAAAATGAATTGTGACTGAACTGTCTTTATTGATATTATAGCCTACTAAACTGCCATCAGAAGAATCGAAATATATTTTTGACTGCAACCCTGAAAGGTTTGACAATATGATCTATGGAGAGCATCACTGGATAAGTATTTAATGGAGCAAGTGTATGTAAAATTGCAGATCCCCCATAAGGATGATCGAACCAAATTGAATCGACACTAATACTATATTTTTTAAAAATACTATCTAATCCGATATTCCCCGTCGGGAAAATTCTCCGACTGAAATTCTTGCCCCATTCGACGGTAGTATCAAACGTAAATAAGATTTTATGTAAGGTGCTGCGGGCATAATCATGAATATTGTATTGGAGAACCGTATCACGAGCTGGTAGATCTTTGGCATTATACACAGCATAGAATATGCGTGCGAAATAATTTTGATAAAGTTGTGATATTTCGATGCTATCTGAATAAGGTTGTCCGACTATATTACCTTCATAAATGAGCGCTTGCAGCGCAATATCATCAAGATATAAAGGTTTTATTGAATCCGGCGCATCGCAGCTCGATAGCACACGCTGCGCGAAGGACGGCGTAGCCCAGATAAGAATGACGATGGTAAAAAGAATCTTCATAAGACAAGAGTTCTACAAAAATAAACGCAAAAAAATGCCCGCCATTTTTGTCGGGCATTTTTCATATGAAAAGAAATTTTCTTATCGCATTGATAATCGCTTCCCTTTTTTCGATCTTAACACTTCACTGTGCTGCTTCGGCAGCGCAGGTTTAGACATCATCTGATTTGCATTCGGCATTTCGGCTCTCATCATGGCAGCTTCGTAGTCGCCATTGGTTAGGATGTATTTATCCGAACCGTTAATCGTTGCGTATGGAGTCGGAGTCGGGATTTCATTCTTGCCGATCGAATGCACGTACTCCTGAACGGCTTTTACCTGTATATAGGGATTGCCGCCTAAGATCACCGGATCAGCAGCCGCGGTTTTTCCGCCGCTTATCCAGAAGGAAGTCATCGGCGTTCCGGGCATGATGGAATCAGGATGTGCTATCCAGTTCGCAACCCACTCCGGACGCAGACGCTTTTTTACATTTTCCAGATCGGGCGACTTCGCCGGATTCGCTCCGACGCCTCCGGCAGTATGACATGATAAACATTTCAGTTTATCGAACAGCGCTTTTCCATCCGGCACAAGCGATGCAACGACAGGATAATCATAGCTCGTCATAATGTACGGACGCTTATGCATCGAAATAAAATAATTTGTCGCAGTTCCGATCTCAGCATCCGAGAATCCATACGTCGGCATTCGCAATTTTACGAGCGGGCGAATCTTGAATGGTCCCGATAAGAATTGATGTAGCCATTGCTCCTGTACTCTGTCGCCTTCAGGTCCTAAGAATGGCGGAGCGAAATACGGAAGGTTTTCATCACCGACAAATTTCTCATTAATGAATTTCGCAACCAATCCGCCGGATGATTCGATCTTATGACATCCGACGCAATTATTCCAATGCACGAACATTCGACCCTTATCAAGCCCAAACTGTATCGGATCGTTCTTCGGATCGCCATAGCCGGAGGCGACAAATGCGCCCTTCTGGCTCGCCAGAAAAATACTTAATGCATAAGCTTCCTGATCGCTCATGGCAAAGTTCGGCATCCTCTGGGGAATACGCTCTGTCTCATAAATACGCGAGTTCTTCATCTTGCCGATGATCCACGTATACCAATCCTGATTTTCATGAATGGCATGAGTTTCGATCTCAGCCAGGGGCATCCCTTCTTTTGCAAAAGTGGTGCGGAATCCGCCGAGCGTTTTTCCATCGACATTCCCGTAAAATAATTCTCCCGGTGTTTTCTTTCCGAACGTATTAAGCGCAACCGAAACTTTCGCTTCAGATTCCATGCCTTTAATTTCATGACAACCGAAGCATCCATAGGAGCGCACCAATCCCTCGCCTTTTTTAATAAGCGCAGTACCTGAAATATCTCCGCTTAAAGAAGATTTTGCATCATCGTTTACTCCGGTATGAGGCATTATATACGCCGTAAGATCGGCAGCTTCCTGATCGGTCAGACGCAGGCTTGGCATACGCGAATGCGATAAATAATTCTTCGGATTTTTCAGCCAGTCGTAGAGCCACTCTGGGGTAACTTTGGATCCCTCTTTATTTAAATTGGCGCCGAAAAGATTACCTTCTTTGATGCGCATGTTTGCATCGCCTTTGTAATCATCTATGGCATGGCAGGCAACGCATCCGGCGTCAAAGAAAGTCTGCTTGCCGTGGTCTTTATCGCCACCGCCGCTATAATGCGCAAGCGGAGCATACGTCGAGCCTTTCGACTCGTCAGCAATGAAGGCAGTAATCGCTTTTGCCTCGTTATCAGAGAGCATGAAATTCGGCATGCGCGCCGCTTTTCCCCAGCCCTTCGGATTTTTGATCCACTGATATATCCATTCAGGTGTAACTTTTTTCGTAATGCTCACGAGTGACGGAGCTTGCCCCGGCACGTCTTCATATCCAGGCATCGAGTGGCATCCATAGCATCCGAAATCGGTGAAAAGTTTTTTGCCCATCGAAATCCACTTCGCGCCTTCAAAATCAATTTTGTTTGAATGGCACGTCTGGCATGATGCTTCGACGTAATGTCCGGTCAGCATCGGCTGATCCCAATGTTCCTGAAATCCATGCGCGAATTCCGGAGAGACGATCGATGGTCCCTGCCCGGCATGACACGATGTGCATCCCAATACTCCCGGAGCAGGCGGCTCACCCATCTTATGAGTTTTAATCAACAGATCAACATTCGGATGCAAACGGTAGAGTGCCGAGATCACTGCAACAGTCGTATCTTTATTCGCTCCTAATTTCTTGATTGTATAATGCTCTTCGTCATTATATTTATTCGCCTTCAGCCATGCCTTCACTTCTTTCTGATCGCTCGAAACGAGCGTATCGTTTTTAAAAAGCGGATCGGCATAACTCAAGTGGCATGTCTCGCACCGGTCAATGCGCATCTTCAAATTATTAAAATTCGTCTTCTCATAATTGATAAGCATTGTCTGCTTGACGGCAACCGCCATAGCATCGACGGCATCGAGCTTGCGTTGCAAGGCAATGACATTGGCATAGACTGAATCATTTACTCGTTGCGCTTCTTTATATGCTTTTTGAATCGGAAGGATCTTCGCGTTCAGCAGAGTATCCTGATGCAGCATATTAGTGACAACTACGAACTTCTGAGCCTTATCCGCTTCGTTCTCGCGGTATTCTTTCGCACGCTTTGTTGTATCCTGATGCGCCGTGCGTTCTTCATCGAGATAGTAATATGTTTCATCCGAAGTCGCTTTGGCAAACGTGTAATCACGCTGGGCTTTGTATAATTTCTTTTCGAGATCGTTAATGTCGTCGAGCGTCTTCTTATACGAATCCGTATTCATCTGCTTCTCGAGATCGGCGAGACG
>Ga0207100_1061_pt2 | contig 15937 bp, 16 predicted proteins | sample Alteio_BWMinHeat_82_FD_153520 | JGI IMG/M metagenome (GOLD analysis project Ga0207100, IMG submission 153520) | Enriched cells from forest soil in Barre Woods Harvard Forest LTER site, Petersham, Massachusetts, United States -... | ecosystem: Environmental > Terrestrial > Soil > Temperate forest >...
TGCAAACGCTTCGGTGCAATGTCCGGAAGGGAATGAATGAAATCCGTCATTCTTTAAACTAAAATTAAAGAACGAAGATTTTCCGAGACGGACAGCCAGCGCGGAATGAATATCGACTACGATGAAGGTACAATGGTTGCACCATAATTTTTTTAAAACATTTGTCAGGGGCTACGAACCAGAAAGATTCCCTGCGATGACAAATACGTTCGTAATTTATTAAAACATAACCATGGATAACTATAATGAGAACATCAACAAAGACAAGAACCAATCTGGATCTCATTAATCTGACAGCAGCAATTTCGGAAAGCGGGTTGAGAGCAGTCGTCAGACGAGAGAGAGATCAGGAAAAAATGCTAACCCGCAGAACCCGAACAAAGACCAGTCCGGCGCCGACAACCTGGACAAGGGGGATAACAACCAAGGGCAGTCCCTCGGGTCTCGCACCAAGAGGAGTTCCTGAGATTTCCTACCAACGAACGATGCCCACTATGTTCTAACAGGGAAAATTTGTCACGGGGTTGATTCTATAAAAGGAATCATCCGAAGAAAGCGAAGACGCGATAAAGCGTCTTCGTTTTTTTTCTATGAGGATATTTAAAAAAAAGAGCAAATGCTTTATAAAGCCTTATACTCAGAGTTCGGTTGGAATCTGAAAAAATTGTAATGAAAACTATAAAACTGCAAGAATATAAAAATCCTCTTCTGTCTTTTCTGTCGTACTATAGACAGACCACGACGATCATCGTTGTCGCCGCTGCTGCGCTTTTGCTCATTATTATTATTGCTCTGGCAGGACGCTCTTCAACCAAAGCACAACAACCATCGTAAAATAATTTTTACCGAAGGCAGATGATTTTCGAGCGCAACACTGTGCTGCCCTGTCGAACCAGGAGGAAATAATTTCCGGGAGGAAGTTGCAATCCAGCAAGATCGGTTTCGTTTCCTTGCTCGGTTCGGGCAAACCAGATTCTGCCGATGGCATCGGAAATTTCTATCCGAGCCGGAGCATTCGTTTCGTTGCTACTCCATACAATATGCAGCTTGTTAGTGAATGGGTTCGGTGCTGCAAAAATAGTATTGCCATCTTGCGCTTTTTGATAAACCGACGCGATACCAAACCACGCCGTTTGTGTTTGATCTATGGTTTGTTTGAGCAATGTTTCATTCTCCGCCATTGCAAGTACGAATGTCATTCTGATTGAATCAGCAGAAAGCAGCGGAATATTTTTTAATCCATAGATCATTGAGACATCGCCTATTCCGGCATTTGCTCGCGGAGTTGTCATTGTGAGCCATTTATCGCTCTGCGAGAAACCGCCATAGGAATGGGCACTACCATTTGCTCCGTTATTATCGAAGGCGTAAATATTAATTGCTGCGCCATTCGGAACAGAAGAAATTATTTTCATGCCTATATAAGGATACCCGTCTTCCAATCTGCGCGTTACGCCTATCATCGAATCGAGCGAAGAGATATACGCCTGATTGACTGCGCCAGAGGAGCCGATGTCCCAATCAATAAAAAGCGCTGTAGCAGATGTATCATTGACATTATAGATTATATGCCCACCGCCGGTATCGATTCCTCTTTTTCTTAAAAGATAATCGACAACTATTGCATTGGCGGAAAGATCATCGGTAAAGGCGTATGATCTCATGTTTGCTGTAATGCCAGCTTGAAACATGGGGTCTGCAATACTATCTGCAAATACTGTAGCAAGCTCTTGCGCAGCATTTGCATGATCTGGCGGAGTAACTTCATGGATTGCCTGAAGGGGAATAAAATCCTGTTCTGCAAGTTGATCGCCCGAAGGGCTATAAGCGGCTGCTGCGAGGCGGTTAGGACTCGAGCCAACCATCAATCCTGCATCGGAAAGAACGTCTCTTCCCTGCGGAAGTATAGAAAGAGGGGCATTGCGCCACAGGAATCCGGAGCCTTGGGTATTATCCGGCGGATCGTCATATCCGATATTTGCCTTGCCATCGAAACTCACCGTTAGATTATTTTTATTCAGATCGGCATAGTCCTTATTTATGATAAGAGTGAAATAATCTACGTCCGGTCCGTAACCTTCGGGTGAGCTGGAATAGGTAAGTTTTACGAGTACAGAATAATTTGGGGGGGTGTGCGAAGAAGTCACGATGAGGAAACTCCCCTGAAAATTTTGGACAAAGGCAAGTGTATTGGCTTTGCCGAATAGGATTGTATTGGTACTCGGTGTCAAGTAGTGCCCGGCATCATTCACGAATTCAACTTTAGCGGTAAGATTTGTTACCGGATCGAGATAGTTACGAATATGCAAAATAATATCGCCGACTTCGCCGGATTCCAATGCTCCGTTGCCATCGGGATCGATGATCTGGACGTTATCCAAACGCGCAGAAAAAACCGGCGACGGCGTGACAGCATGGAAGACATTGATCCTGCCCTTTCCTGTGAATCCCGGATGAAGATCTTGAGCCGGAGTTAGAATATCGCTGGTTGCCCTCAAGCGTTGAATTGCCTGATCGGTGGAAAGCAAACGAAATTTTTGGCGCACGAGAGCAATAGCCCCAGCCGCAGTCGGAGAAGCCATACTGGTACCGCTCATAGGCGTATAGGAATTGCCCGGAACGGTACTAAGCACCTGATATCCGGGAGCGCTTACGTCAACCCTTGGGTTAAAATTGGAAAAATCGGTAATGGCACCTGATTCATCAACTGCATCGACAGATAGAACATGATTATACAATGCAGGATATAATCCTTCCAATACACCATCCTGTACTTCCTGTGTGCCGCTATTGCCTGCTGCAGCGACGACAACACAACTTACCCTTGCGTAATTTACTATGTCTTCCCCCGATTGCGTACGGTTTGATCCGCCCCAGGAATTGTTCACGACTTTAGCGCCTCGGTCGGCGGCATAAACGATTCCCTCATAACCGAATGCAACATCGCTGCCTGAATTATCAGCGCACTTGAGAATAAGCACTTTCGAACCAAAAGCAACGCCGCAGATCCCGATACCGTTATTTCCTGAAGCAGCCATGATACCAGATGTATGCGTACCATGCTGGGCAGCAGTACTCGGGTCATTATCAGGCGCCGTGCCGTCATCGCCGGCAAAATCCCAACCATGCCAATCGTCAACGAAACCGTCGCCATCGTCATCAATGCCATTGGAGCGTTTATCAAAGCCGTTTGAATCGAGACCTGTTTCACCTGGATTTGTCCAAACGGCATTAGCAAGATCTGGGTGTGTCCAGTCAGCCCCAATATCGTCATCGGCAACAACCATTGTCGAATCGCACTTCACAATATCCCATGCTTCCGGCGCATGAATAAGTGGAAGCGAATATTGCTGGCTAAAGAGTGGATCATTGGGAATAAAACACACCTTGTAGTGATAACGAGGCTCTGCTATTTCGATCATGCCGGATTTATTCAAGAGCATGATTGCCGTTTCGATGCTTTGGCTCGTATCAAAAAATAATTCGAACCAGCGTGAGATTTTCTCTTCTGCTCCACTTAATTGTATAGTCTCTTCCGTTTCTTTCGGGATAATTCCATTCGTATTTATTTTCGGAAAGAGAGATGGATTTGTCCGTTCGCGTAATGCTTCGAGCACAATATTATGCTGCGGTATAAAAGGCTTGAGCGATCTGACGGGGAACGATGAAGGAAAAGAAAAAAGATTGATAATTGCCTGTTTATCCTTCAAAGAGAATTTTTGCGGATCGAATTTTTTCTCGTAAATTTCCGGATTCGCAAATGCCGAGCGCAATGCAGAGATCGCTTCGGGTTTTATGCGAAAAAGAACGCGACCGGGAAGGGACCTTTGCTGTGCGAAGGTTTCTAAAGAAAGAGAAAGTATGCAAAGTATTATTGTGATTCTTAATTTCACCTGATGTATTTATTATTTTACCGCATAAATCCTCATCCCGCTGGAGATAAAATGATTGATGCTCCGTATAGTTATAAACACCATTCTCTTGAATATGTTACGCGGCTTTGCTTCTTTTGGGGTTAAAATATTCCAGCCCCTCAACATTTCCATAAGTTTATCGCCTTGATTCGTTATACTCATTTTTCGAAATCCTACTTTCCGTAAGTAATTGCTCATAGTAGAATTACTGAAAATGTTCAGATGTCCTTCCGGCATAAAATAGAACCAATCGGAGCCTCGTAATTTTCTTTCGGGGCAGTCATAATTGCCGGTTGCCATAAAAAGAACTCCGCCGGGTTTAAGCCAGGAATGAACTGTTCGAAGCGATTCGAGGGGATGCTCCAGATGCTCGATGACTTCGCGCATAACAATTGCATCGAACGATTCTTCCGGATAATGAGCGTCTTCGATGGCGTTTGTTTCGACCGGAATGCCCATCTGCCGGACAAAATTTGCTGCATATTCCGATAACTCCATTCCCTGAACATCGAACCCATGCTTGCGGGCTTTATCGAGGAAAACGCCGGTTCCGCAGCCTACTTCGAGAAGGGTATAGGGTTTGGGGTTCGGGGTTTCGGAAAGAAGAGCGAGGATGGTATCGGAGTCCCAATCCTCTAGAGTGTAATCGTCTTTTTTTGTATGCTCTTTTACGTCCTTTACGTAATCGATGCTTTTATCGAAACCGTGTCCTTGAAAATAATCGGCGTCATATAGCGCTGCAATTTTTTCCTGTTTTAGTCTCGGATTGGTATAAACCAAGCTGCATGTATTGCATTGGACCATCCAGAATCCCCGTTTCTCGTATCGCTTGGTATAATCATCGGCGCCGCAAAAATCGCAGTGGACATATTCGAGATCTTCTTTTTGAAATTGCATTTTTTGTTATTATTAAATTTAGCCGATGTCACTAGCGATTCCTATGACTTCATCGGAACAGGTTTGACAGAAACGAAGGTTTCATCATTAGGGTTTTTTTTGCAGAGTCTCCGTAGAGTATTCTCAAAGTTTATGACAATAACATTGAACTCGGACCGAGTCTGGCTTCCAGGATCGGGATCATAACCAATAAAGCCCACCCCTATCCCCCGATTTCGTAACTTTGCACTTTCACATTCAATACATTTATGGCATTACCGCTTTGGCTCGTATCCGTTATTCTTGGAATTGTCGAAGGACTTACGGAATTTATACCGGTTTCCTCCACCGGGCATCTTATTATTGCCGATCATTTTCTCGGCTTTAAGGATATGCTCAAAAGTGCGGATAAGGCAGAGCTATTCGAGATCGTCATCCAGCTCGGTGCCATTCTTGCGGTCGGCTATCTTTATCGCCGCGATCTTTTCAGCGCGCTGAAAGTCCGGTTGGGCGATACGACTTCGGTGTACGGCAAATTGCGCCTGCATTTACTGGTAGCATTCATTCCCGTTGCCGTTATAGGATTTCTTTTCCATAGCACGATCACAAAATATCTTTTTTCTCCGCTCACGGTTTCCATCAGTCTGATTATCGGCGGAATAATTATCGTCTATATCGAAAGCTTTATTAGCATGGAGGAGCGGCAAAAGACAGAAATAAAAACGATGACGATGCGCGATGCCCTCATAGTCGGATTCTCGCAGATACTCTCGCTCATTCCCGGCATCTCGCGTTCCGGCGCAACGATCATGGCTGGCATGTCAGGCGGCATGACGCGTCCGGCAGCGACGGAATTCAGCTTCCTCCTCAGTTTCCCCGTTATGATCGCAGCAACAGTCTATGATCTATTCAAACATCGCGACGTTTTAACTGGAGATATGACTGAGATCATCGCCATCGGATTTTTAGTTTCGTTTATCACAGCACTTGTTGTTGTAAGATGGCTTATCAGATATGTGCGGAGTCATAGCTTTATAGGTTTCGGATATTACCGGATCATTTTTGGAGGATTGATTTTAATTCTTTGGATTCAGAAGATTTTGAAATAAAACCATGAAAAAAGCTTTTATCATCGCTGCATTTCTATTTATCGCCTGCTCGGGAAAATCCGAAAAGAACGAGCAGGTCCGGGAAGTAAAATTTTCTACTCCTTCGGATGTCGTCATGAGTTTTGTGAAGGCGCTGAATGCCCAGGATTCGACTGCAATAGAAAATGTCCTGAGCAATAAATCGAAACAATCGATCCTTCCGAAAATCCGAGAAGTCGGCGGTTTTAAGACCATGTTTGAAACTATGAAAGGAATGCAGATGGATGTCATGATAATTGGAGTTGATAGCGCGTCGAATCCCGCAAAAAATATTTACCAATCAAAAGATAGTCAAGGATACCACGATCTTTATGAAATTAGATTCCCTACATTTTTCCGCGGTCAGAGAGGATGGAGGCTGGAAGCTTATCAGTTTGAATGCGCGTCCGAATTCGATGAATCCATAAGTAACCGCGAGCTTTTATTAATATGTCTGCACGTTTCCAAGGCTCTGTTTTAGCATATTCCAAGTCCCCTTTTATCCAAACCTCTTTCCACTTTTGGTCATTATTTACTTTGTAAATATTTCGATCTCGGTCCATGCCGCGCTTTGAAGCCAACTCAATCGGACAATCGATCCATATACTGAAATTGTGGGTTTTATATACCTATTGAGTTTTGCATCATGCAATGAAACCGGAGTGTGGCAATAAAAAATCCTCAACATTTGGAGCGTCGAGGATTTTTCGTTTTTGGAAATAAATATCTCTGCTTTTGTTTCTTCCGATTATAGATTTCCCTTAGTTGCTTGTGTCGTTTTTCTTTTTTACATTCAGGCGGCTACTTTTCCAGTGAGAACGGCATACGGAAGTCTTTTACCGTAAATTTTACTCACTGCCATTTCAAAGCGTCCCGCGTCGTCAAGGTTACGATAGTTAAAACGGAAGGATTGTTCGTCAAGGTATCTGTCAGTGTGAAAAGATGCAATGCGAATATATGTTCCTTTGACGCTTCTTTTGAAGAGCGACCAAAACGATTCCATAGTATTAACATGGATTTCGTCTCTGACATATTCGCCCTTCGCGTGATCTATCGTGTCATGCGTATAGAATTTATGAAGCGTATCGTAAGAGCGGAGTTTGTCAGTGTAGATAGTCGCTCCCTCTGCAACGTTTTCAAATAGCTCCGGCATGAGATTAGTCCGGCGTTGGTTATCAACTACTTTCGCCCGAACTTCTTTTCCTCTTTCGACCATACCCATAATGACAGTTTTATTCCGGTACGCAGAAGGTTTGCCGGATGCCATATAATAACGCTCTTTCTGCGAAGCGTGCATGTTACGTGCCTTCATTCCCAAAAACGTTTCGTCAGCCTCTACAACGCCCGTCATTTTCGTGTACGTGCCGTTACTGACAACCTTGCGGATTCTATGACAAAGATGCCAAGCGGATTTCTGCGTGATTCCTAATGCCCTTCCGACTTCGCAACTTGACACGCCGTTTTTGTGATTGATAACGAACCAAATTGCCGGAACCCATTTTGTGATCGGTAACGGAGAATGGTTCATTATGCTAACCGATTTCAGCGAGAAGGATTTCATACAGCCCTTCTCTCTGCAACGGTACGCTGGACGGAAATTTAATTTTGATACGTTGTCCGAACCGCAATTCGGGCAGTGAGGCTTCCCATCAGCCCAAAGAAATTTTTCTAAAAACTCAACGCATTTTGCGTCGTCAGAAAAATAGTTGATTGCCTCTAAAAGTGATTTTGGGGTTGCTATATAAGTTTGCTTATTTGTCATACTTATATAACGAAAACGTCGAATAATAGTTTCACTCCTGAGTAGAATAAATAATTTATTTTTATATCCCTAAGTTGAAACCATATTCCCATTTTTATGTTATAAAACACGAAAGCCGCTTTTACGGCGGCTTCGTTGAAATAGTGGGGAGTCGTGGTGATGACAGTGCGGCTCCTCATGTAATATAGGTAAGTGGGGCGGTTTATTGGTAAAAGGAACAACTGGCATTGTCTCCAATAATGGGGGTTCGATACCCCTCCGCTCCACATATTTTAAATGAACTCAGAAGTGAAAACAAAAGCAATACAAAAAAAATCCCCTAAAAAAAATACCCCTCGCCGGAAGCCAACTCGCACTTCCGATCAAGCTGTGCGCGCACGATTTGAAAACCGAAAATTAGAGATCGTAACTCGAATGAAGGAAGTTCTAAAGGGCAAAACACAATTAGAGGTTGCAGAGCAATCGCAAATAAAAATTGCCTATTTAAGCCGCGTGTTGCAGGGGAAGGTAAATCTAACACTCGAAAGTTTGTGCCGATTAGAACTTGCTTTAGATCGTGAAATTTTTAAAATATCCGATAATCCAAATAGCATTATTAAAACAATTTCAGGCGAACAATCCGCAGAAATAAAATGAGCGATTTTAAAATAGTGCATTTTTACTACGTTGACTCATCCGAGAACTTAAACAAGGATGAGGTTGCATTCCATTGTAACTATGCTTATTCATTGCTTGACCCTTTTACTGAGGTTAAAATTAGAGTGCAGATTATAGCAACATGGGAGGTTTTACCTATTCCTGAATTCTTGAGATTTATTGCCGAAATGAAATATTTGCTTTCGGATACAACAAACATTCCCCCCACGATACCTACTGCTTTTATTCCCCCACATCTTCGACCTAATAAATCAAAATATTTGGCAAATAAGATTGCGACGCGGATTTCTTTAGCATTACAAAAAACAGCAAAGATGTTGGAATTAAAATTAACCGATACTCGGTTAGAGGGAATAAAAATCCCCATTAAACAAGCGTTTCCTAAAGAGAAAATTTTAGAGAAAGTTATTTCAAGTATGCCCATAGGAATATCAGGGGCAGGATAAAATGTGTCGTATTTTTGTGGCATGTTTAATCAATCAAAAAAGACCATGAGAAAAATTATTTTATATGGAATAGCTGTAATACTGATAGCGGCTACGTCTATTTTCGTGTATGCAAAATTTGTCCCGTCGCAGTTTACTGAAACCGATCTTGGGCAAGGAAGCGAATCTTTATGCCGCTATTATGGGTTAACGATAGACGGATGCGAATATATCACTGCAACACGCTATTCCAGTGGTGGGCAAGCAATTACAATGGTTCATAAAGGAAACTGCTCGAATCCTATTCATAAGAAATAACTTGCAGTCTCAAAACTCAATAGGTATATAAAACCCGAAATTGTAGTAGGAGTTGAAGTCATCTCCAAGCACTGAGACGCCTTCGATAATAATAAGACCCTCTGGTTTTACAAATATCCAGTCGGCAAGGGCTTCCTCAAGCCAATCGAATCGTTGATAATGAGAGCCTTTGCCCTCCGATAGTGGTATAAGGGTTTGCGCGAGAAACCTTTTACGATCTGCGCAGCTCACGTAGAGGTTACAAAATCATCGAGAGTAATAATGGACGAGCCGGGAAAATCACTTTGAATTTCTTTGGCAAGCGTACTCTTGCCGGAGCCGCCGTATCCGTCAATTGCGAGCAGAACGGGTTGCTTTTTGACAAGCAACTTTCCGATTGTTTCTCTTATTTGATCTCGAACATCCATTGTTCTTCCCCAACCGATTATCTCATAATAATGAGATTTGCCATCTGATCTCCAAGTTTGATGTTGTACAATCCGCTTGCAAAATTTGCTGATATGATTGCATATCTATCAGAACCTTTTGAAAGTATTTCTTTCAGCAGGGTACTTCCTTTTTCATCGGCAATGATGAGCGGCGTATCATTTTCTAACGGAGGAAATTTTAGCAGCGCATAATCCCGTGCAGGATTCGGAAAAATTTCCAAGGCATTTTCCGACGGATTATTTTCTTCTACTGCGCCGGAGTCCTCTATCTGGAAATTCGACATCATGCCCATATCTTCGTGCTCGAGATTATGACAATGGACAAGATAGATTCCGGTATATTCTGTCGGAGCAGCAAAACGGATAAGAACATTTACACTTTGTGACGGATCGACTCTGATAACATCCTTCCATCCCATTTCATATAACTCCGGCGGGTTACCCGAACGATCCATTACTTGAAACTGCGTGCCATGAACATGCATTGGATGAATTGCCTGACTTTCATTAATGAACGACCATTTTTCGAGGTCGCCGAGGGGTACATGCTGATCGATGCGGTTCATATCGAACATTTTCAGATTGATAAAATCATTTCCGGAAAGCTCGAACGCACGGCTCTGCTTCACATCGGAAAGAGTATATTTTGTGATCGAAGAGAGCGTAGCAGGAATAGGATTGCCTTTCGTGCCACTTGCCGTTACAGTAAATTGCATCATGTCGAAAGCATCGCCTTGCTGCAATGATCCCGAACTTGGATCGCCGCCATAAGGGAATGATGCACTCTTGAGTATAAGAGTTTGCCCGATAGAAAAACTTGAAAAATCAATAATAATATCGAGTCGTTCTGCCGGAGAAAAGAATGCCGATGTTGCGGTAACCGGAGCTTCAAGCAATCCGCCATCATTGCCAATAATAGTAAATGGTTTCTGATCGGCACCCAAGGTGATGAGATAAATGCGAGCATTCGATCCGTTAATAAGCCGGAAGCGATACATTGTTTGTTTGACATCTAAGTTTGCATTGGGTGTTCCATTAATGAGAATCTGATCGCCGAGCCAGCCGCTTGATGTATCCAGGTTTACCGGCTTATAAATAAGCTGCTTATTCGCATCGAAGCGTTTATCCTGAATAAGAAGCGGAATTTCGAATTCGCCTGATGGTAATTTAAGCGCAAGCTCTTCATCATTTTCGATGATAAAGCATCCTGCCATTCCCATATATGTTTGCCGAGCTGTCGCCATATCGGTATGAGAATGATAAAAAAAAGTCCCGGCTCTTTGAATAATTTGATAATTGACATCGAATGTACCGCCCGGCGCGATTGCATTCTTCGGATGCCCGTCCATTGCGCTTGGCGCATGAATGCCATGCCAATGAAGCACTGTCGGCTCGGATAAATTATTGATGACTTTTGCAGTAAATGTATCGCCAGTCTTTAACTTGATCGTCGGTGCAGGAAAAGTATTATTGATCGAAAGAATATTTGCATCGGCATCGGGAAAAATTTTGAATGTTGTTTGCGCAATAGTCAGATCCCCGCCGGAAATTACCGGGGGAATGCGAAGCGCATTCAGTGCAAGAGGAGTTTGGGAGGCGGGATTTTTTGCGAAAGAAGAACGCAAGTTCGGCAGCGCCGCAATTGCAATGCCTGCCTTTGCCGCGTTCTTAATAAAAGTTCTCCGGTTCAAGCTTGCTTACTTTCCCATCTGCGATTGAATATATCCGATCACATCGGCGATCTGCTGATCAGCAAGAACATCTTTCGCATAAAAAGCCATGTGACCGGAGCCGAAGCGGACAGTTTGGGCGACGAAATTCATATCCTTCGCGGCTTTCACCATCGGAGGTCCGATCTTTTTATCCTGGATGCTGTGGCAGGTCCCGCATGATTTTCCGAAGACCGTTTCCCCAGATTTCGGATCGCCGGGGAGTTTCATGATCGCTTTTACGATAGGCTTGGCTAGATTCGGATCGGGTACATCCGTATCCTGGGTCATAACTTTTGCAGCCCACTGGATTTTCAAGTTGCTTGCCATCGCACCCGGATTACTATTAATGGCAGTGTAGTATTCATTGAGTGCATCGGCTTCATCGGCGCTAAGAGCCTTATCGATATTTCCTTCGGCGCGATTCTGAAAAATGGCTGCGCAAAGCGATGCGCCATACGCATATTTTTTAAGGTTGTCGCCTTTATACATGCCATTCCATGTTGAGGTGCGAGATGAAACTCCGGCAAGAGTATGCCCCTGACGGATCTGATCACCCTGAGTTTTCGGAGAGCCATCTGTATGGCATGTTGCGCAGGCGGCTCTGATTTTCCCGAACGAGGTATTAAAGAAAATGAGCTGTCCTTGTTTTGCTTTATCACTCATTGCGCTTGCAGTGGGTGTTGCAGGGGATTGAGTGGTTGCTGTTGTTTTAGTAGAATCGGTTTTTGCAGCCGGCTGTTCGTCTTTTTTGCAACTGGAGAGAGTGAGAGCGAATGCAAAAGGGAGAAAAGAAAAGAAGGTAATTTTTTTCATGGTTATTGTTTATAATTTATCAACAGATTCTCTGGCGGCAAAACCGCCTTCGATAGGGTGCCAGGCGACAATTGTTTTTTCGCCGAGCATATAACATAAATAAACTTCCTCGCCGTTTGCGCGAATATGCGGAAAATCGATGAGTCCTTTATCCAGATCTTTGATCTCGATACCGCGATCATGCAACTCGCGAACAAGCACAACAAGTCGCTCCATCTCCGGCGGAAAAACTTTCTGCCCGTTCGGTCCCATGCCGCCGAAATATTGATGCCGAAAGACGTCGTAGCCTTTTGCATCGAGTCCGCTTTTCAGCAGAACGATCTCTTCGAGCATCTTCAAGACGTTCGGAAGTTCGGCGCAGGCTTCGGCTAAAGTAAAATGTTTGGTGTATTGCATTAATAATCTATCTTCCCATAAACATCGCCTTCACGATATGTCCTGCGATTGCCGGATTCTCTTTTAACCGGCGCACAGAATATCCATACCAATCGGCACCGAAAGGAACATAGACGCGGAGCCTATGTCCTTCTTTAATGAGCTGCCGCCGCATAGGCTCGGTTACTCCGAGCAGCATCTGGAATTCGTATTGTTCATGAGTGAGGCTGAGTTCATTTAAAATTTCTTTTGCTCGGTTTATGAGAATTGTATCATGCGTCGCAATGCCGACATACGCTCTGTGTGTGAGTGCAAGTTCGAGGCATTTCTGAAAATTATCACGGATCTCTTCTCTCTCTTTGAATGCGATAGCCTCCGGCTCATCATAGATTCCTTTGCATAGCCGGATATTAGTATGACCGCCTTCGATCAATTTTTGAATATCACTTTCAGTCCGGCGCATATATGCCTGCAATACGACTCCGATATTATATTCTTCTCTCAGCTTTCCGTAAAGATCGACGGTCTGCGACGTATAAGGAGAGTTTTCCATATCGAAGCGCACAAAAATATTCCCATGCGTTTTTGCTGCGCCTAAAATAATACGGACATTTTTTTCGCATTCGGTAGGATCGATCGCCAGCCCATGCGATGTGAGTTTGATCGAAAGATTGGAATCGATTTTTTCGTGATGAATCGTCTCGAGCACTTCGCAGGCAAAGCGCGTATTCTCAGCCGCTTCATGAAGCGAGGTGATATATTCGCCAAGCACATCCATTGTCGCCATCGCGCCTTCCTCGTTTAGAGTGCGCACTACATTCACGGCTTCGGCAAGCGTATCACCTGCGATATACCGCCGGCTTACTTTACGCACGATAGCTTTCGGTATGATCGGTAGTAATGCCGCGGCGATTTTGCTAAAAATACTCACTGATTATGGTTTGAGAAAATAAATAATAGGTTTTTCTTTATCTGCAAGCATAAATCCACTCTCGCCAAACGGCATTGGAATGCCCGGAGCAAAACCGGTATGCGCTCCGGTAACCGGAAGCTCGCCGAGCGTTTTTCCGGTCGAGAGTTCAAGCGTATAAAAAATACTTTGCGCCGGCACTGCTGCCTGCGTTGAAAACGTCAGAGTAAAATACGCATACTTTTCGCTGATAGCAACGGGCGCTGCAAGTGGATACGTAAAACGCCGCTGCCACAGTTTTGTCGTATCGTCGGCATAAAAGGCATCGATGCCGCTCGTTAGTTCCGTGCCCGAATCATAGAAGCCGCTTGATAGAACGACGGGTCCGTTCGAAGCGATGTTGATCGGAAGATAGGGTACTTCATGCGAACTGAGTTTTTCCAAAGTATACCCGGTCGAAGATCGTGAAATAGAAAAAATACCCACATTCATTGTTCGCTCATCACTACCTGGTCTTTTGCTCAGATAGCCGAAAGCTATCTTATCGATAATTTTTCCATCCGTTTTTCCGCATAGGCAAATATTGGAGATGATCCGCAATTCCTGATGATGAAAACGTTGCTGGAATACATGATACATGATGCATTCGCCGTCGCCATATAATCTATCTCCTTCAAGAACACTATCGAAGGCACCGAAAACTATATCATGTGCGGCATCAAAGACCAGAGAGCGGTAAGGATCTCCTTGAATGCCGCCCCAGGGGATTTCTTTCCCATTATGAATATCGATCGCAAATAAAGGATAACTTCCTCCGATGGTTTTCCCTGTTATAATAAGATCGGTATCGGCTAATATTGCGCTTCCAAAGTTCACTTCGCCCACCATCGAATTATCGCTCCACTGCCACCGTAATTTTCCGTTGGTATCGAAAGCGTCGATCTTTCCGCTGAAATGGACAACGTAAATTGAATTTTTATCGGAAAGGATATTTGTGATTTCGTCGGGACGCGAAAGATTGCCGATAACGTTTTCATCCTTGCTCGCCGCAAAAAATTTCGCGGAAGTATCGGTTCCGAAGAAAATTTCTTTTGCGTTAGTGGCAGCGAGAAATCCATTGTTATTAAAGGGAAGGATAGACACTAGATTTCCTTCATTTGTAATAGAAAGAGAAGTTGAGCGTGAAGGCACTCCGATATTCGGCACAAAGCGCGAGCCATCCATGCTGTAACCATAGCTGGAAAATTGCTGCGGAATTTCTTCCCGCTTTGAGCAGGAAAATAAAACCAGCGAGAGAAATATGAATGAGATTTGGCGCACGTTTATTTTGTAAGCGCCTTTAAACAATTTTTCTGATGAGTTGTTCGGCAACTAGAAATTTCTTCTCGTCTCCGTTTGCACCGATTCTCGATGCTTCCGATATTTCGTCTCTTGCAGCGCCGACATTTCTCGCACCAAGAATATGCGAATAAAGCTGCCGCTCCCAGCCAAGCTGCGTGAGTGACGCGACAACACAAAGCTCGCGCGTCTTTGCATCCAGTCCCGGACGTGAAAGCGTTTTCCCATAGCCCTCGATCATTGCCCATGCAGCAAGCTCAGGACTTAAGCGAAGCATTTCTTCACGGACTTTTTCGGCATTTCCAGCATATACTTTTTTATAAAGAGTCTCGCCTTGCTTAAAATAGGAACCATACACGGCAATAATTTCTTCTTCGCTTTTTACATTATTTTCTACATGACCAAAAACTTTTGAAAGCGTGCGAACAGATTCCAATGCAGCCGGAAAGCCCACGAAAAGATAAGTCTGAAGGAAAACTTCATAGAGTTCTTCTCGGCAAGCTAATCCGGAGTCTTTGATCTTTCGCAATTCTTCGGCGAGTTCATTTCTGAACTCCGGGCGAGAGGCGAGGGTGGAAACACGGATGAGAGAGGCAGTGCGATTATCGAGCATTATAAAATAATTTCTCTTCCGCTTTCATCGAGCGGCATATCGAGTTCACTAAGCACGGCAGTGGCGACTTCTCTCGGCTCGATTATTTTTCCTTTTTTATTCATTGCAGCAAGCTGCGATTCGGACTGCTCGCGGCTTTTGCCAGTCTTTGACATGACGTTCGAAATACCAGTTTCTAAAATATTTGTCCGCACAAAACCCGGGCAGATCGTTGAGACTTTAATATGATAGCGCGCAACTTCTTTTGCAATCGCACGAGATAATCCGATGAGCGCATGTTTCGATGCGGTGTAAGCCGCAGTATAAGGGAAGCCTTCGATGGCAGCGGTCGAAGCGATATTAATGATATGCCCTTCACCGAGCGATTTCATATCGGGAAGATAGGTGCGGATAAGAAAAAAAGCTCCGTCAACATTTGTGGCAAATGCATTCTCCCACATCTCGTCATCGGTCTCTTCGATCTTCGCCGATGGCGCGATGCCGGCATTATTGATGAGAATATTTACTTTGCCGATCTTTGAGGTTTCGTCGTAAAGAGAAGTAACCGATTTCGGATCGGTAATATCGCACCGGAATGGAGTTGCCTTTCCACCATAAGAATTTATTTCATCTGCAACCTTTTGTATCTCGTTTTCCGAGCGGGCGACGAGAATCGTATGGATATCTTCA
>Ga0207100_1142_pt1 | contig 15924 bp, 15 predicted proteins | sample Alteio_BWMinHeat_82_FD_153520 | JGI IMG/M metagenome (GOLD analysis project Ga0207100, IMG submission 153520) | Enriched cells from forest soil in Barre Woods Harvard Forest LTER site, Petersham, Massachusetts, United States -... | ecosystem: Environmental > Terrestrial > Soil > Temperate forest >...
TGGATGACTTCTATTAAGAATTTGGTTCGCTTCATCGAAGTTTAATGTATTTTTTAATAAAGTGAGTATCAGAATATTCTATTTATCAATTTTTTGTATTGTTACTTGATTTCACAGTATTGGAGTAGTAATTTAAAATGTAGTAGCCTGGGATCACAGATTCTCTCGCTGTTGCTGTAGTTATTGATCCAATAGTAAGCTCTCTCTCAGAGGGTGTCGCGTCCACGCTAGGATTGCGTTTACCTGGGATGGATAAACCGTTCCCAGTATTCATGCTAGAATCGCGTTTACCCGGAACGGATAAACCGTTCCCAGTATTCATGCTAGAATCGCGTTTACCCGGAACGGATAAACCGTTCCTAGCGTCCACGCTAGGATCGCGTTTACCAGATCTCCTAGGTGCTGATACACCCATTAATTCATTAGGATCAGATAGATTAAAATAAGCAAGTGTTGCCTCCATGTTCGATCCAGTTGTAAGACGAGTAGATTTGATTACAGAATCGTTGGTAGTTGGTTTATTTGTCGACGGGATGGCTTCGGATTGATTGAATGCAGCATTCATTTTCTCCCTCAATACTCGAATAGAGTTTCTTATATTACATATTGCAGTTGTGAGTGATTCAGAAATGTTCATATCTTCAATGGAATTAGAGCCAGCCAAACTATCATTGGAAGTCGGATGTAACGAAAGCTCGCTTTCTATAACATGTATTGATTCTCTAGTTGGTTGAGTTAGAGAACCAATAGTTTCGACTAATATCACATTTTCGTCCGGATGTTGTGGAACCAACGGTTCCGACAACATGCGCATATCCCCGAGCACGCTGGGCTCGGGAATATCCGGAGATTCTCGAAGCAAAGCTTCCGGAATGACTATTGGTTGAGTGATAGATTCGGAAGAATTATTGAATGTATTTTTAAGATTAGACAGTGTCTCATAATATTTTGATCCTTTTTGATATTGATGATGAATACAATAACCGTTACCATGAGTTGTTTCATATTTTTTACATGGCTGTCCAATGTCCCGCTTTAAGCGGCCCACAATAAAACCTTTGCAACGATTCTTTGACGTTCTTGGACGCTTAGGTGCGTTTTCTTCTATTACTTCGGAGTTGATTCGCTTCATCGCGGGTTAGTGTATTTATTAATAAAGCGGATACCAAGATATTCTATTTATCAATTTTTCTGTATGAAAATATAAAAAACAATTGACTCTCGTCGAAGCATATATTCATTGCACTAAATATCTTCGCAGATCTTATATCAACAACCATGTCCAAATTACCCACTACAATCTGGGGCCCAGCTGGCATCCCTGGATCTAAAATATTGACAGGTTCGGTTCTTCCAAGCAACACGACAGGTATGCCGAACGATTTATTTATTAACAATACCACAGGAAACTATTACATCAAAACATTACAAGGATGGAAACTACAAGGACATTTTGTCCAAATCTTGACAAATACTGGGCCTCCTCTATATCTGATTGGTGGTGATGGTGATCTTTACATAGATACGATTACTGGATTTTATTACATCAAGAGCAATGGATCCTGGACACTGCTCGGACCACAAGGTAGCACTAATTATTGGACAGAGTCGCAGATCCTAGATCCACAAGCTATTTGGAATCCTAAAGCAAGTGCATTTCCTGATACAGATGTGGACACCACGGTTGAACCCCTGGGAACCGGTAGTTTTAGGACAGCGAGTGATGGTGATGAGAGAGGTGAGTATGCCATTGACCTACAACGATTCCGAGCATCTGCAACTCAAGTGGCGACGGGTCAATGTTCCGTTCTAACAGGTGGATCGTCGAATACCGTATCAGGGGATTTTTCGGTTATTTCCGGAGGAGAAAATAACAACATCACTGGAGGTTCCACAGATAGTGCAATTTGTGGCGGAAACACAAATCTTGCCACGGGTAACTCCATATTCGTCGGCGGTGGTAACAATAATAGTGTCTATTCTTCTAATTCCGCAATAGTCGGAGGTAGTGGAAATATAGTTGAAGGATATTCGGCTGTCATTGGAGGTGGTATTAATAATAATCTAAATGCTTATTACAGTGTGATTTGTGGAGGCGCAGATAATTACATAACCAATGCTGCGAACTCTGTCATTTCTGGTGGATATAATAACACTATTAACGGTGGTTCATATTCTGCCATTGTTGGAGGATATCAAATAACAGATTCTGGAAACTTTACCGTAGCCGGTGGAAAAGGTATTTCGCTGACAGATGATTATAGCGTTGGTTTTGGTTCTTACAATGTGGCTGGTTCAATCGGAGGATTTTCTAGAATGTTTATGATTGGTAATGGCCTAAATAGTGGTTCGAAAAGTAATCTCTTTTCTATTACATCCGACGGTACCGTCCATACTAAAACAGGTGGTTCTTATGTATCATCTGGTGCGGATTATGCGGAGTATTTTGAAAGTAATGATACCTACAAATATCCCGCTGGCACATCCGTCATCCAGACTGGATCTGGTCGGAAAATAAGAATCGCCACCCAAGCAGACACTCCTTTTGGAGTCATCTCTGAAAATCCCAGTTTTGTAGGAAATGCAGCTGAAGAAATGTGGCACCTAACATATATTCCGACCAAGATTACTCAAGATACGTATCAAGACGTTTATGAAACTAAACAAATCAAAACTCAAAAAGAAACCCTAACCGACGGCAAACTCTATATAGATACCATAGTTGAAACCATCAATGTTCCTGTCACAGAAGAAGTCGATGTCGTAATTAATGGAGTCCCAAAAGGTAAAAAAAGAATCCCAAAAAGAATCAAAACCGGATCCGTTACTATAATTAAACACATACTAAATCCATTGACAGACTCTTCCAAAGTCTACGTACCTCGATCCGCTCGCCCCGAATGGAATATCGTTGGATTACATGGTACAATGAAAGTTCTCAAAACATCTGTCAAGGCACCTAATTGGATCAAATTATCGGACGTTGATGAGGTGTACGACTTGTATTTGATCAAATAGATTAGTCGCTTCAACTGTTTCTCATGATATTATCAAATTAAGTTGATTAGATAATATCATTTCAGTCATCATCATCCACAGGAACTCGTTCCGATGAGCCAGATAGATGTGCAAATATTTTTTCCGCATTGGGACCGATTAAGTCAGCATGCACTACATCATAATGAGGTACCAAATTATTCTCCGAATCGAACGTACCACTGGTTAATCCAGATACAAATACTTTTAGTTGATTATTTTCTAATTGACGATACGGAAGACAATTTAGATGACTATTGTATCTATTGATGAAATCTATGTAATTGTGATTTGCGTACAATTTCCTTAACCAACCTCTTATTATGACTGGAGAAGTGTGTCCTGAACCGCATTTCTTATATCTTCCATAAACAAATATATCAGAGAAAAAATTCTTATCTGGTTCCAAATATGTTTTATTGATAATTTGATTCACAATATCAAACTGGTCATATATGAGACTCTGTAATCGATGATGGGGTTCGTTCCATCCGTTCGATTTTTTATTGAACATGTTTCTCATTTTTTGCAACGTATCCGAAATTTTCTGCCATTCTTCTAATCCACCAGTGACAGTCACTTTCGGAATGCCGCATGCAGTCGTGCCGTAACTAAAATATTGAGTACCTATCTCTGCCAAAGTAATGGACATTACTAATGGATAATGTTCAGGCGCATCTACAAAATTGGTCTTAAGAATGAGACTAGCTAAGTCTTTCAACGGATTGTACGTAGAAAGTATTGAAGTAAGTTGTTTAACAAAATCATGTGGATGTATCGCTATAATATTTATCTCTTGCTTTCCATCATGTTCAACTCCAAATAATTTTCTGAAAAAAGAGTCGTGTTTCATGATGTGTACGGCTATTTCGGAAACAATAGTAAAAAAAACATCACATGGTCTCAAAATGACTCCTTTTTCTAAAGCCCAACATTTGAATACGTACTGCATTAATCCACAAAACTGAACGTCGGGTTTAGGATGACAGATGGAGGTCTCTGGGAGAATCTTAAAATCGTTTTCTGTAATGCCTTCGTACAGATATTCTGTTGAGGTTGTTGGAATTCCTGTATGAACTTGAAATCGATTACTAAACGTATCGAATGCAGTCATTGTTACATCTGTCTGAGCATGTTTCAGATAATCTTCATGGGATACTTTTGTTGGATCTAGATACAGTTCTTTTAGATGAGTATTAATTCCTTTTTTCTCGGCGGCTTTTACTTTCAAGATATCACAGAATGAATTCACAATAGATCTTTCAATCTGTGGGTTTTCGAAACCAAGTATTTGTTTGGGAGCTGCATGTGTGACATTTGGGGATGGTTGAGGGTCTTCATCCTCCTCATCATAGTCAGAACTGGTGAAACTTTTTGGGGTATCAAGAACAACAGGATCCTCTAGAAAATTGAATACGACTGGAACCGAACGTTTTGTGTTGGTTGTTTCTTGGTGAGAAGTATTGTTGGACGAATCCATAATGATTGTGTGTATTGAATGATAAGTAATTACTTAAGAATTAATTGATCAATTAATTTTGTCAATTTTTTTATTAGTATTTCACACTTGATAGAAAGGATGAACATATTTGTTCTTCTTTTTTATTTTTATGTGTTTTATGTGTTTTATGTGTTTAACTAAATTTATAAACTTCTGTCATGTCTCAGACGACTAAGAATATCTTCCCTTTCGCAACCGTTAGATTCAGCCCATTCAAGAATTTTGGGATAGCCATACGCAGCAGCATTCGCACAGGTCTCTTTATCCCATGGACATCCATTTTTACGAGCCCATTTCAGTATCTCGAACTGCCCGCCATGAGCAGCCATTGCACAAGTTTTTTCATTCCATGGACATTCATTTGTTCGAGCCCATTTAAGGATTTCGAAATGACCATTTCTTGCAGCACACGCACAGGTCTCTGCATCCCACGGACAATCATTTTCGTGAGCCCATTTGAGAATTTCAAAATAACCGAATAAAGCGGCATTTGAACAAGTTTGTTCATCCCAGGGACAATCATTTTCGTGAACCCATTTGAGAATTTCAAAACAACCATTGAAAGCGGCATTTGAACAAGTTTGTTCATCCCAGGGGCAATCATTTTCGTGAGCCCATTTGAGAACTTCAAAACAACCGTTTAAAGCGGCATTTGAACAAACTTGTTCATCCCAGGGACATTCATTTTCACGTGCCCATTGTAGAATTTCTAAATGACCGCAAGCAGCAGCATTCTCACAGGTCTTCTCATTCCATGGACATCCATTTTCATGTGCCCATTTTAGCAGCTCGAAATGACCACTTGAAGCAGCATCCGCACAGGTCTCTGCATCCCACGGGCAACCATTTTCGTGAGCCCATTTCAGAACTTCCATATGACCATTCTCCGCAGCATAACAACATATATATTTATTCCATTCGCAACCATGCTGACGTGCAAATTTAAGGATTTCTAAATGGCCTTTCTGGGCAGCATTAACGGTGGTCTTGTAATTCCACGCGAAGCCATTTTCGTGTAACCATTTGAGTGTCTCCAAATCGCCATTCTTGGCGGCAATTTGACATTCTGAACCAGGAAAAAACGTATACATTTTGTATCCAGTATCATGTCCCCACTTGAGTATATTCAGATGACCTTCTCTAACCACATCATCGCAGCACAACAATCTTGTTATGTCACGTTTTCTCATACAACGGGAAACATGTCGATGAAAAGACTTGTCCACTAAAACAAGCATGTATATAGACACTGCGGATATCCCACGTGCACTTTCCAAAAGCACCATAATAACTTCAACTGGTAAGTGTTTAAAGTAATTCACCAAATTGGATTGCATTTCAAAACAAAAGAAGAATACTGGTAATATTCCAATTGGATTCGTCAAGCAATTCAAATTTCAATTTTTTATCTTGAAATCAAAATATTGAACAATATATTGCACTCATAACAAATGTATATCAACTAATATAGTAATTTCCCACATGTCATCACAATCATACCACAGCGAAGAATATCTAGCCCCGGAAGAAATCAAATTTAGATACATTTTATCTGCAACCGAACGGAAAATACTAATCCAAATCATAGATGATGTATTACGGAAATATAAGAGCCCAAAAGAATCCATTCCATATGTCAAAGATTGTATGACTCAAATATCCGAGTTATGTCGAGCCATGAATGAATTCTTTGAGAAAAATCCAGGTAATTACTTTATTAGATTAAGCAGTTGTAGTCCCAAAGATGCTTATTATCAACTCTGTGTGGAAACGCCTGCCGAAGATGAAGTCGAAGATATTGTTGTTACCCCCGATCTAATCAAATTAGAATTGTCATTGTTGAAAGTCAGCACTGTCGAACAATGTATTCTAGTCTTGTGCCACAGTGAACGTGTCTTTTATGATTTAGATAGTAGTTTGGAAATGGCTGTATTATTAATGGATTGGAAAAATGATATTTTGTACGATACTGAAACGAGATGTTTTATAAAAGGTTCTAAACTGGTTGCCTTTTCGCAATATTATGTCGATTTAGAAAATGGTTACAAATCCGTTCTTGATAACAGCCAGATATCGGTGAGTGATATTTATCATAGAGTTCTTCATTTTATTAACCACTTGTTGACTACAAATAAAGTCCCATACTCAGACGCAGTGGTTGATATTGCGATGTCGAATATCGAGAATAATGGTTTTATTTTTATTGAAATTAATCCATTCAATATTGGTACCGATAGTGGATTGTTTGATTGGGATTATATCAATGAATACAATGGAGAACCGTGTTTCAGATACAAATGCAATGATAAACTAATTGAATTCAAAACAGATGATTCTAATTCAAAAAATTGATATATTCTTCCGATATAAAAAAATATGCATCATAACAATATATCATATGACAGATCAAACAAATTTCTACATGATCCATGATAACATGGATAGACCATTCAAAATATCAGTTTATCCAAATAAAATTGATATTTATCGTCACCCTCCATACGATGGCACTGATAGTGATTTTGACGAAGATGATACAGATCAATACACAGAACTAGTTGGCTCAATTAACGATTATATTGAAGTCTTTATCGGAGAAGATTCTGATCCAGAAAATCTCGGAAACACTATTCTGATTCACACCGCTCAATCCGACGAATCGAATCAATATACGATGATCGATGGAGAAATATTTACCTTTCGAATAAAGGATACTATCTTGGAATTAAAATCGCCTGTAGGAAATTCAGATGTTCCATATCCATATGCAGTGGGAAAAAAGAATGTATATGTATTATGGAACAAAAAGTATTTTCCAAAAAAGTATTGGAATCCAAATGAAGATCCAGATAACGTTGATGATAAATATCAAGAAAAATTACTTACCAAAATTATTCATCAACGAGATCGATAGTTATTTAGACACCACCAAATTATGCACAACACAGTTCCAAAAAGATAATTGTGAAAAATACAATAAAAGAAGAATAAGTGTATTCTTCTTTTATTTAATTTTTCTATGTTTTATAAAAATTTTGTAATTCGTCTATCACGTTTGTAAACTGGATGCAGGCTGAAATCAGTTTAGTTCACACTTATCCATCGCAACCATTTGCACGAGCCCATTCAAGAACTTCTAAATGTCTATATGCAGAGGCATGCTGGCAAGTCCAATAATTCCAATCGCAACCATTTGCGCGCGCCCATTTCAGAACTTCTAAGTGTCCATTCATAGCGGCACATGCACAAGTCCAACTGTCCCATTCGCAACCATTTTCACGAGCCCATTTTAGAACTTCTAAATGACCTCTTTCAGCGGCATTTGCACAGGTCCAACTATCCCATTCGCAACCATTTTCACGAGCCCACTTTAGAACTTCTAAATGGCCATTTTCAGCGGCATTCGAACAGGTCAAAGTATTCCATCTGCAACCATTTTCACGAGCCCATTTCAGAACTTCTAAATGGCCATTTTCAGCGGCATTTGAACATGTATTATTATCCCAAGGACAACCATTATTACGGGCCCATTTTAGTACTTCTAAATGACCTCCTTCAGCGGCTCGTGCACATGTCCAGTTGTCCCATTCACAATCATTCACACGGGCCCATTTCAGAACTTCTAAATGGCCATTTTCAGCGGCACTTGAACAAGTTGCACTATCCCAAGGACACCCACTTTCCCGAGCCCATGTCAATACTTCCAAATGACCTTCTGCAGCGATTTCGAAGCAATTCAATAGTCTTTTTATATCGTACGTATGAGCTACCCTAGAGCAGGTCAAATGAAACGATTTATTAACTAGACTGAAAACATGTAAAGTCGCTTTAGTTGCTCTATGCGCAAATGTTAAAAGCATCAATATTAGTTCAATAGGCAACTGTTCAAAACAATTCACTAAATCAGATTGCATTTCACACACTTCACAAACAAAAAGAAAAATACTAATATATTTCAATGGACCACTCCAGTACTCCAAATTTCAATTTTTTTATTCAATCATACGATTAAATAGAAAATTTGACGAAACTTTATTAAGAACGGCATCAACAAAAAAATTCTTTGATGACTTGTTTAATTTCGATCTGTGACTGTCCACATGGTTCAGCATTGAGAAGATCCCTGATCGGAACCCAATGCCAATATGTGGTAAGTCGCGGTGCCCCATCTTTTGTTTCAGTATGTGCAAAGTCCGAAAAAAACTTGTTTGCTCGCTCGTTGTCGTTGATCACCAGACTAAGTCCAACATAAATTTTTTTGTATTGTGTCATGAGTCCTGGATAGGATGCAGCCATTTGAAACGAAGTGATTGTTTTGGGATCTTTTATAAAAGATCCCATAACGTATTCATTTGGAGCCAAATTTAATTCTTCGTGAATTGCTCTTTGGATAACCGCGTTCAAATCATTTTCTTCACCAGACTTGAGTTTTTCCGCAACCGGAAGATCTCTCTTTCTCTCCTGCTGGGTTTGGTGAAAGTACTGCTTTTGTTCAAATAGCAAACGATCACTATGTCTAATAAATAAATTTAATACACTGACAGTCCTCAAGAGAGATATATCTGACTCGTTGTCAACAATTTCTCCATGTAGCGCGTCAACAGTCTTGGACCCTGCTTTACCATTAAGCTTACTGCTATCAATACCAAACCTATCAAGATCAGCACGTAGTTCATCACTTGATGCCGGGCGATAACAATTTGTTTGGATTTTGAGTTGTTCTGTGGAACTGCCTGCCATTTTTTGATTTGTAGTGCGGAAGAATAATGAAAAATATAAAGAGAATGTATCAAGCACTCCAGTTTTCAATTTTTTATCAGTAACTTGTGTTGATCGTGTATAGGCAAGTATCCGCATGACAATATCCAATCAATAATATCCATGTGACCGTTTTCAGCTGCACTGGAAAAACACTCATTCACATCCCATTCGCATCCATTTTGACGAGCCCATTTTAGGATTTTCATGTGGCCATTTATAGCGGCCAAATGACAAACCCGAGAATCCCAGGTGCAACCATTGTTGTGTGCCCATTTCAGAACTTCGAAATGTCCATTTTTAGCAGCACCTGAACAAACATAAAGATCCCATTCGTAACCTATATTACGTGCCCACTTGAGAAGTTCCAAATGACCTTTGTCCGCAATTTGAAAACAATACATTTTTCTTCTAATGTCGTTTTGTTTAGCATAATTTGAAACGATCCGCTTAAAAAACTTGTTGACATAAACGAGTACCTGTGGAGATATTTCGGATATGGTATACATAACTTCTAAAAGCATTATAATGAGTTCGGTAGGTAACTCTTCAATATAATTTATCAACACTAATGATTGCATTCCACTTAACCAGAAGAATACGAATAATATTTGTAATAAACTATTTTATCGGTTCAGTTTTCAATTTTTTATATATTCTCAGCAGAAGCTTCATCTAATCTGTGTTGTCATTACAATAGTCTTTGTTGGATACATTGAATAAAAAATTGAAATATAATTGTCATAAAAATATTCCAGCATCTTAATATTGATACTAGAATGATTTCATACCTACTAACTAGTTCGATCAACGAAGTGTATGAGAATTCATTTCGAATTGCAGAAACATCGTCAGAGATAATTTTGGGAAGCACTTGCAAATTCATCTGTGAGAATACTTTGTTATTAGCTGATATATATTTAACGGGTTCCGCAATCGTTTCCATGTGTGAGTTGTATAATGATTACTTCGGAAAGAATAATACAAGATCCACTACAATCCCATACAAGCCCCCAATACGAGTTGGGCTTCCAATACAAGTTGGGTCACTAGATACACAACCAAAAAACAAGATATACGAAAAAATCATGCTCCTTTTTAGAACAATGGGTGTTGGAATTGTAACGCTTGTTATATTTTTTATGTGCTATCCTTTATTTCTAACAATACCTGTGGTCAGCATACGAATTATCAATAACATTTTCAATAATAAGTTACACATATTAAAACTGGGTTCGGATAGTCGTATGATAGGATCTGGTGTTAGCGAGACCTTTTTGATGGGACTTTTGTATGGTACAGCTACTTTGCGGAGACTTTTGTAATGCTAATGAAATTAGGTATCTTAATTTTTGTTATGAGTAATCGCTCACAATAAAAAACTGGCTCTCATCCATAATTTTGTCCAATTTTTTTTATTCGTTAACACTCATAACAAAAAATTGAAATACTAAATCCCAAGAAACCACTTTTAAACTTACACAACATTCCTACCGAACAAACACTATCAATAATGAACACATACGTCGATCAAATCACTAACATAAAATCAATGATAGCGAAAGGTGATGTGATTAGCATTCCTGCAAATTGCACAGATTGTGTAATCATTCTTGGGAACACGGGTTCTGGCAAGAGTACTTTACTTAATTACTTATCTGGTATTGAAACTTCGGCTATTAAAAGTGCATCCAAAATCTCTGATAAGTTGGTCATCGATGTCACGAACCAATCAAGTACTAATCATATCAAAATCAATCATACAACAGTGTCTGACACGACTACTCCGAATTTACGCCCAATTGGCGACACATTATTCGCGGATTGTCCTGGCTTTAGTGACAACCGAGGATCCGGCCAAGATATTGCCAATGCATACTATATCAAACGAATACTTCGAGCATCTCCAACGGTCAAGATAATCATTGTCATGGAAATAGAAATGTTCGACGGAAAAGCACTGAAATTTTTTGATTTGATCAATTTGCTTGGTGAAATGTTCTCGAACATTGACCAAATACGACGAGGTACTATGATTGTCATGTCAAAAGTCGATCCAAGCGTAACAGCAATGGCTATCGTAGAACACTTACAAACTATTCGCGCAGATCACACACACTTAACATCAGCACAAACACACTTGATTGAATTTTTTATTGAATCTGCTGACCAAATAGCTTTGTTTCATCGACCCAATCGAATAGGTCCAGTGAATCACAATGATGGTGTTTGTATCATGCAAAAGTTATCTGTCTTAGAGCCAATTAATGCGGCTACTATCAAAATCTCCGTGTCAGACAAATCTAAAGTATTCGTCATAGATCTTCTTACGGAAACGCATGATAATATCATAGAAATGAACAACACACTTTGTGCAGATATTTGTATTAATGTCACACAGTTAAAAAAAGAACTATGTACGAATATTTGTACTCCGTTAACGAAAATATGCACAACTGAAATAATCACCATAGAACCACTAGATATAATGATAAATCTGTTACAAATAGTACACAATATCGTGACAAAAAACTCATATCAGATCGATGATATTATACAACTGGGGTCCCAACTCGGATTGGGATCCAATACCAATGCGATGGCACTCACTAATTGCATCGCAAGAGAAGTTGGTCATTTTCAATTCTTTTCCGAATTGAATCCTATTAAGAAAATAAATTTTGAGCAGTGCTGTCTTAATGTGTTGAGTTCATGTACAAAAACCATTGAGCGGCAAATTAAAACACCAACAAATGAAATCATACATAAGATTTCCGAAGATACTAAGATGGCGTTATCCGATTTTTTTATTAAGACCGAGGAAATAGGTATAGAATCAACAATGAAGATGACATTAACGAATAAACTAAATGATTTTTTTATTCTCGGGCGAAACATGCAGTTCATAAAAGATCATCTGTTTAATACTAACGTTTCAACATTAAATTCATTTTTTGATATGACTGATTATAAAAATATTCATACTAAGTTATTAATATATGATCTGATCATGCAAAAATATACTGACGAGAAAGCTACACTTAAGTATCATAATAGTGTAGTATATGGGTTCGAAAATCTCACACAGACCCTGATGAAGAACTTAATCGAAAAGCAAACGTCTAACTGCACTATATTGTAGTTAACTTGGATCATTATGTGCTCACGATTATGATTACTTACAGGACTTCTTTAATGTTAAGAAAAAATTGACTAATTTTTTCTTAGCACAGCTCATTCAAATAACATATCAAGAATATCAAACTCTCAATGTCGTTTCAATGTTCGATCGTGAAACGGGTTGTGATACTATTTTTCATACTCGCGTCTCTAGTACCATGTATACTATGGAATGTGGGAATAGGAAGAAAGTTTAACAAGTACGCCGTGGAAACACAGTGCTATGTTGAAAATGTGTACACCGAAATCAAAATGTGTACATATAAATGTAATTGTGAATATCAATGCATTGGTGGAGGCTGGTTAGGATCTCGTAACTGGCCGTATTGTTACAATGTATGTCAAGAGTGTCCTACCAAATGCACTTATGGATACTTGACTCTAACACACAATATATCAGATGACGAATCGTTTATTCAAACTGTTTCTGCTGGAGTGGTTAACACAAGTGATTTTAATAAAAAATACAATTTGAACGGAACAATTACCTGTTACTTTTATCCATACCAACCATACGAGCTTGAAATTAAACTAACAGACGATTCTTCTTATTTTGAACTTTACTTGATATGGACAATCATAGCCGGTATTTTGCTTGTGATATGGATAGCGTTAGAAGTGTATGACAAACATAAATCAAATGATTGTTTCAAACATGATCAATACAGCAGAATAAAATAATATTGTAAAATCGTTATAATATTATTTTTGTATCATCGCCATAGTCGGAATCCCAAAAAAGGCTCGATATATAGGGAAAGCCAATCGACTACCAATAACTCCAATGGACACCAGGACATTCATTTTCTAGTGCCCATTGAAGGACTTCTGGGTGTTTAAATCTCGATGCATACGTAGTTGTCATCCCACTCCACTCGCACCCATTCGATCTTAGCCATTGAAGGATATCCAAGTGACCTTTTTTAGCAGCGAATGCGCATGTGTAAGCATCCCATTCGCAGCCATTTTCACGAGCCCATTTGATAACTTCGAGATGCCCATTTTCAGCGGCAACCGCACATATCATGACATTCCATTCGCAGCCATTCGCTCTCGCCCACTTGAGTAGCTCTAAATGACCGTTTTTCGCTGCATAAATGGTGGTTTGCCAATCCCAAGGACAATTCATGTGTCTAGCCCATTTGAGGAGTTCCAATTGCCCATTTGCAGCAAATTCGTGACAAACTATCAATGGCCACTTGATTTGATACTTGTTCGCATATTTACCAACGACGCAACGGCAAAATTTGTCAACATTTGCTAAAACTACAAGATCTCTATCAGATCCATTGTGCAACTGATTCAAGATTAATGTAATGATATTTGCGGGTAACACGTTGCTAAGACTCATTTGACTCTAAAACGACGAATAATGAATAATACATAAATGAACCATGCAAATGATTCAAATTTCAATTTTTTATTTGAAAATATTTAGCGATTCAAAAAGTAATAATTATTACTCTTTGGATTTAATATTTTTTGGCAGAGTCTTTCTGCAAAAATAAATGAACACCATTTTTAACTATCTCAATTCGAATGAAAAATCTGCAGCGTTTTATTGAAAGAGTCATTACATACGGGACAAACTTTTTTTTTCAATTTCCTTATGCACCCATCACAGCAACCAACGTGACCGCATGGATCAAAAGCGAAATGTTTGACAACAAGTTCAAAACAAATTATACAATTCGTTTGTTTTTGAATTGTAGATTCGGTTATGTCCAATTGATTATGTGGTGTCACGCCTTCTGGTTTGACATGAATAACTTCTTCTCTAATTAGCGCGACAGGTTCTGGATTATTTTCCTTTTGATGATCGAAAGAAACATCCGTATCATTACTATCACTATCATCCGTCGACATATCACTAAGATTTGAAGTGGTGTAGCACCCATCATTACTATTTGGACGTGCCGAATTACGTATTTCGTGGCGACCAGTAATTGTATAATCATCGTTATGATATGCAACGATGTCGATCCCATTGCTATCTTGATATGCCCGTGTATGTAGGTAGATAGGTTCGTTATCGCAATCATCCGTCGATATAACACCACGATTTGAAATCGTATATAACCCGACATCGCTTTTTTGACGTGCCGGATTACATATTTCGCGGTGAGCAGCACTTGCATGATAATTGCCATTTTTACATATCTTTGATTGATTCCTACCCATGATTGTGACTCGTGATTGTGACTCGTGATTGTTCATATGGATTAATATAAAATGTCTTAAGTATGTCAGGGTTCAATTTTTTTTTAGTCACATAGATTTTTGACAAATACAATGTATTTTTGAGTATTTGATTTAACTATCACGACCAGAATGAAAAATTTGGAGCGTTTTCTCAAAAGGTTTAGTACATATGGGACAAACTTTTTGTTTCAATTGTTCAATACATCCATTACAACAACCAACGTGGCCACATGGGTCAAAAGCGATATTTTTAATGAGAGGTTCAAAGCAAATTATACAATCAGAAGCAGTTCGTTTTTCTAGAGGGGCTTGTTTTTGAATTGCAGTTTCTGGTTTGACCAATTGATTATGTGGTATGACGCCTTCTTGCTTGAGCCAAATGACTTCTTCTTCGGTTAGTTTGATGGGTTCTGGATTATTAGTCGGTTGATTATCCAAAGAATTGTTCTCAGGAATAGAATTGTTGTTGAACATATTGTTATAATTTGGAGAATTATCCATAACAACGTCATAATCAGAACAACCATTTTCACGTGCCCATTGAAGTCTTTTTAAATCTCCATTTTCAGCGGCATCCGCACAGAACGAAATATTATTCTGATTCCACGGAGAGCCAATTTCTTCGTTTTGTGAATTCGGATGGACCGCGGTATTACTATTCGGCATATCATTCAAAGAATTGTTATTATTATTAATATTTGTGTTATTTTCTTCATCCGTATCAGGATCATTTATATAACCATTCGAAACAGAGTTTCTACGGATACGACGATTCCAAATTGGTATGTCGTCTGAAGAACTCTCATTATCGCTATTTTGATCAAGCGAACTTCTATGTGATATTACACAGTCTTGTTTGGGAAAAATACCTTCTCGTTTAAGCCAAATTGAACATATAGAATTATCTAACTCGCAACCATTTTCCGTCCGTTATTCATATTGTTTCGATGTAATTAAAAAATTGAATAATAGAATATTAAGGATATTCGTATACATTCGTGAATAAATACAACTACAACACGATGGGAGTATCTACTTCGAAAACTACAACAACAACACAAACGAACTGTTATTATACTTGCGCAAAAGCTGCTGAAGATGGTGATTTAATAAGACTCCGATGGGCTCGTGCAACTTATTGTGATTGGGATACTTGGACTTGTGCAAGTGCCGCCGTAAATGGACATTTAGAAGTACTTAAATGGGCACGCGACAATGGTTGCCCTTGGAACGAAGATACTTGTGCA
>Ga0207100_1144_pt1 | contig 15831 bp, 10 predicted proteins | sample Alteio_BWMinHeat_82_FD_153520 | JGI IMG/M metagenome (GOLD analysis project Ga0207100, IMG submission 153520) | Enriched cells from forest soil in Barre Woods Harvard Forest LTER site, Petersham, Massachusetts, United States -... | ecosystem: Environmental > Terrestrial > Soil > Temperate forest >...
CCGATGTTGTCGGCAAAGGCATCAGCGCGGCGATCTTAATGTCTAGTTTGCAGGCATCGCTTCATGCACTGATTATTCCGTTGCAATCGGGGCTGATGAACTTAAAAATATTGGTGCGCGAATTGAACCGCCTGCTTTATGAAAATACCGGAGCAGAGCGATATATTACTGCTGTATTTGCAATCATTGACAGCAAAAAAAATACGATAACTTCCATTGTCTGCGGACATCCGAAGCCGATAATGTATTCGGCTGGCGGCGAGTATCATGAACTTATGACCAGTGGCGTCCCCCTTGGAATCATTCCGAATTACGTGTATGAAACGCACGAAACGCCCTTCAACCCCGGCTCCTCATGCGCATTTTATACCGACGGCCTTTCCGAAGCGCTCTCAGAAGGAAAAATGCTCGGGGATAAAGGCGTCGAGATTTTTCTCAAAAATCTGAAAGATCAATCCGCCGAATCGATAGAAGCTGCGCTCTTCGGCAAATCGGAATTGAAAATAAGCGACGATGTGACGGTTGTCATTGCAAACAAGAGTAAATAACTTCGAAAATTTACTGAGGTTTCTCGGTTTATGGAGTATTCACCTTCTTGATGGCAAAATGCTGAAAAAAGTGAAACAGACGCCAGGTCAGGTGGTTTTCCCGGATGCGAATGATCAGCTTATTGGTGATCCGCAGCTCTTCTGGAATAATGCAAGCAAATTCCTGCTTGTCGGAACAAGCACTGCCAATGCCGTTGCAAATAAACTTCAGGTAACGAGCAACGATGCAGCAGGTGGTGGAGATGCACATCAAATTATTATTACCTCGTTAGCTTCGACAACCAACATGCTTGAGCTTGGATATAATACGACGCTCAATCATGGAACGATTCAATCTATTAATCAGGGTACGGGGCCAACAAACCTGGATATTCAACCGTATGGCGGTGCAGGAATTGGGCGCACGATCGTCGGTTCTTCTGCTGCAGGTGCAAACAGCAGGCTCGAAGTCAATGGTATTGCTCAGACCGATCTTGTAGGCGCTTCGCCCTATACAAACGGACCTGATAACGGTTGGGATTTCTACGATCAGGGCGATGCGCAGATTGCAGGTATCCTGAAGGCCGGTACTGCCTCTATTGTCATAGATGGTTCAGTCGTCGGGGCGAATAATATTATCAGCGGCTGGACAAATAACCTGACGCTCGCTTCCATGACGAATGCGAAAGATATGGTATTTCAAACCAATAATGGCGCTGAAAACACAGTTCTCACGGCAAAATCGGCAGGCAACTTAGATATTCCGACAACCGTAGGACCAATGGGATTAGGAACGATCTCGCAAAATGGCGTGAGATTCATTCATAGTTTCGGAAATCAAAACTTTTTCGCAGGCACAAATGCCGGAAACTATACAATGCTTCCCGCTGCGGTTGGTAACGTCGGTATCGGTAGCAGCGCTTCCGGTGCACTTGCCTCGTTAACAACCGGCAACAATAACGTCGCTGTCGGCGGTAACGCACTTACTGCACTTCAAACGGGGAGCTCTAACGTTGCTGTCGGCACTGCAGCACTTTTTGTCAATGTCGCTGGATTTCAGAATACTGGTGTTGGGCAGGGCGCGTTAAATCAAACCACCGGCAGTCTTAACACTGGTATCGGGCAAAGTGCACTTGCTAGCAATACGAGCGGTCAGAATAACGTGGGGCTTGGTCAGAATGCCGGTGCATCCAATACGACGGAAAATAATAATACATTTATCGGAACGTCGTCTAACGGGGCTGCCGGAATTACGAATGGAACTGCTGTCGGCTGGAATTCCTCCGTTACCCAAAGCAATAGTCTCATCCTTGGTAATATTGCAGCGCCAACGAGAGTCGGTATCGGCATGACTGCTCCAACGACGATTCTCGATGTGATCGGCACGGTGAATCTTAATGCCGATGCCGCAGCGACTGCGCTGACACAGATCGGATCGAGCAATGGCATACACCGCTGGCTCAATATCAACGGAACACCGGAAGCTGTATCAACGGATGCATCAGCAAGCACAAACTGGGACGTCAACCTTACCGGTGATATGTATATCAGCGGATTGCTCAGAGCTCAGAATACCGTTGTTGCATCTTTAACTCCCGGACAGGTTGTTTTCCCGGATGCGAATAAACAGCTTGCCGGAAATACCAATCTCTTCTGGGATTATACCAATAATCGTCTCGGAGTAGGATTTGCCTTCTCTCTTGCGACATTACCGGAAGTGACTCTTGACGTCGTCGGCGCGACGAATATCAATAATGGCGATGTCGAACATGCCGCGAACTTTGCAACGCAGATCAATACCGGTACCAGCACTGGTGCTGTGACAATCGGCAACACTGCAAATAGCGGTGCAGTCTCGATCAATTCATCGGTCTCCACCGCTACTACTGCTCCGCACAATACGCTCAGTGCTACGACAACGACGAATACTATTACTGCAACGACGCAGAATAATATTACCGGCGCAACCGGCAACAGCCTGACGGCGACAACCGGAAATAATATTATTGCCGCATCGGCAGCGCAGAATCAGCTGACCGGTCAAACCGGAAATACCATAACTGCAACGACCGGTAATAACGTGATCACTGCATCGGCAGCTCAGAACCAGTTGACCGGACAAACCGGCAATACGATCACTGCAACAACCAGTAATAATGTGATTACTGCATCGGCAGCGCAAAACCAACTGACTGGACAAACAGGCAATACAATAACTGCAACAACCGGCAATAACGTACTGACGGCATCAGCAGCACAAAACCAGTTAACAGGTCAGACGGGTAATGCTATCACTGCGACAACCGGCAATAATACGATAAATGCATCAGCCGGCCAGAATCAGATTACAGGACAAACCGGTAACTCTATGACGGCTACAACCGGCAATAATACGATGAGTGCTTCAACCGGTCAGAATCAGATTACCGGTCAGACAGGTAACTCTATGACGGCAAATACCGGAAACAATACACTGACAGCCTCTGCAGCACAAAATCAGTTAACCGGTCAGACAGGTAATCTTATCACTGCGACGACGGGCAACAATACTATGAACGCGGTCGCAGCACAGAATCAGTTGACCGGTCAGACAGGTAACACGATCACTGCTACGACAGGTAATAATGCCTTCAATGCATCGGCAGCGCAGAATCAATTAACCGGTCAGACAGGAAATACTATTACAGCAACGACCGGCAACAACGTCCTGAATGCAGTGGCTGGGCAGAACCAGTTAACAGGCCAGACTGGAAATACCATGACTGCCACGACCGGTAATAATACGATTGCTGCATCTGCAGCACTTAATCAGATAACCGGTCAAACAGGCAATACCATTACTGCAACGACAGGCAATAACGTGCTGAATGCATCTGCAGCACAGAACCAGCTAACAGGTCAGACAGGCAATAGCATGACTGCCACTACTGGAAATAACGTTCTGGGAACAAACGGCTCCGGACAGAACAATCTGAATGCCAATGGGAACGGCGGTCAGAATAATCTGAGTGCAAATAGTGCAACCGGCCAGAATAATATCACTGCAAGTGTCGCCGGAGGATCGAATAATATCGTAGGCGCGACGAACATCAACGATGCTCAGAACTTCAATACGAAGATCAATACCGGTGGCAGCACCGGAACGGTGACGATCGGAAATGCAGCCAGTACGGGCGTGACGATTGCCAGCACCGGCAATACTATTACTGCAGGAGGCCTGAATGTAAGTGCCGGGCTGACAAAACTTTCTTACGGAACGGTTTCTGCCGGAGCGGCTATTATAATTCCGACAACAGCTTCCATAGTTGAAATTCAGGATGACGCAGCAGCTGCCGCAAACGCAGTCACAATGCCGGCAGTTGTCGCAGCTGATAATGGACGTCTTTTATATATTTACAACGGCGATGCTCAGGCAACGGCAGGAACGGTCATCAATTCAGGCGCTACGGCGACATTCATTGTTGCAGCGGGTGCCTGGCAGCGTGTCGGACCGTAATAGACTTTAGGTCCCGAAGCTATGCTTCGGGACTTCTCTTTATTTCAAGTGAGAATTAATTTAAATTTTTTAATACAAATCATCTTATGAAATCTCTAATGCTTTTTGCAGCTCTTTTCCTGAGCAGTTACACGACAGTTTTTGCACAACATCTGAATAATACTTCAATGTTAATGTATGATCCGGGCGGCGCCAAAACGCTCACGTTAGTCCCGGCAACACTCACGGCAAATAGAACATTCACGTTCCCTGATTTGAGCGGAACGTTGATGGCGGCACCTTCACCGCTTACCAATGGACAGTTGCTTATCGGCTCAACAGGTTTCAACCCCGTGCAGACAACTCTTTCTGCGGGAGCAGGTATTATCATTACGAATGGAGCTGGTTCGATAACCATCGCCTCCAATGTTGCAATAGGCACCGGAGGATTCGCATATACTGCGAATCCGGATCCTGCACCAACAGTTGCATTATCCAATAATGTGAATGCCAATAATGACGTCATGATGGGTCTTGGAACAGCAGCTGGCGGCGGGACATCTATCACTATTGTTAATGCTACGCGCATGCTTATTGCGGTTTGTGGGGATGTAGATAATAATACAAATAATGATGGCGTTGAACTGCAGATTCGTTACGGAGTCCTTAATCCACCAGGCTCTCTTGCACCGTTAAACGGAGCCGCTGCAACGGGGACAATAGCTAGCTCGATCGTAAAATACGTGGGAAAAAACGCCCTCAGCGATCGAGTCCCGATCAATTTGAATGGTATTGGAAGCGGTCTCATTGTTGGTACTACATATTGGATAGATGTAATCATTGGGGCAATTAACGGCGGACAAGCAAGAATTCGAGATATTACAGTTTCGGCGATCGAGTTTTAAAAGCAAATCGAATTGGCGCAAGTTCCAATTTGCTCCCTATGGCAACACGAACTCCTTACTTGCCACCGTTTTTGTGACATTCTAACAGAGGTTGAGACGGGCATAAGTTTTCTGTCTTTCCATTTTATCAAACCCCGCCGCGTAATGCGGCGGGGTTTGTTTTGTATTATATCCTAAAATTCCGGGATTGCAATCACCGAAAATTGGGTTTATTAAAGCTCATATTTTTTTTCACGTATTCTATCTCTGATGCAATCAAAACGGATTCATTATACTTTTGCGGCAATATCCTTCCTTGCGGCATTCATCACGTATTTCATGACGATGCAGCCCTCGATCTCATTTTGGGATTGCGGCGAATTTGCAACTGCGGCTGCAGGCTTGCAGATCGGTCATCCGCCGGGAGCGCCATTCTGGTATTTGCTGGGGCGGTTTGCCACGCTGCTGCCGACGTTTTCCGATCCGGTCGCGCGGCTCAATATCTTTTCCGTCATGTATTCGTCGGTGACGATCCTTCTTTTATATCTGACGTCTGCGCGGCTCATCAAAATGTGGCGCGGCGAACCGAAATCCATTGCCGATGAGATCACAACGTACGGCGGTGCGCTTCTCGCAGCATTATGCTATATTTTTACCGATAGCTTTTGGTTTAATGCTTTGGAAAGTATTATCTTTCCGCTCGGCTCTCTTTTCATTGCCTTCATGCTCTATATCGTCGTCGTCTGGTACGATCACGCCGATGAAGATCACAGCGTGAAGTATTTGATGCTCGCTGCATACGCGCTCGGACTTTCTATGGGCGCGCATCAGATGGCAATACCGGCTCTGTTCCCGTGTTTCATGCTGGTCTATTATCGCCGCCGCACTGAGACGACGACGGCCTCATGGCTCGGAATGGTAGCCGCATCGATCGTCGCGTTCTTTGTCGTATTTAAATTGATCCTCTCCCAGTTAGTTGAGCTTCTTGGCGGAAGCGGAATTGAAACAGGCGGGTTATTTCCTCTGGATAATTTCGCATATGGTTTTCTTGGCGCGGCAGTTGTTGTCTGGATCTATAATTCTATGACGAAAAATGCCGTCCGCGATAAAAGTTATTTCGGCGTTTCCCGCAGAACTTATACGCAGATCGGAATTGCATTTATTTCCCGCTATATTATCGGATGGATCGCAGGCAAAATAAGTCCGACGTCCAATCCTACTCTTTCGAGGATTGTGGGCATTGCCATTATTGCCGGCGCGATCTACGGACTTTATTACTCCCAGCGCGAGAAAAAAGCGCTGCTTAATTTGAGCTTATGGTCGGCGATGCTGGTCTTTATCGGATATACGACGTACATGGTAGTGATGGTCCGCGCCGGTCAGGATCCGCCAATGAACCAGTGGCATGCCGATAACTTCGCAACGCTGACGAAATATATCAATCGTGAGCAATACGGCTACCGTCCGCCGTGGCCCCGCCAGGTAGGCGATCAGGAACGTCCGAAAGAAGAAGATCCGGTGTTCACGAATTATTCCGGTAACTGGGATTTCTTCTTCCGCTATCAGACGAACCACATGTATAACCGTTACCTGTTATGGAATTTTGTCGGCAGAGTAAACCAAGAGCAGGATGCCGGAGTCGATTGGTCGAAGACACTTGGCATTCCATTCTTCCTGGGACTATTCGGAATGTACTGGCATTTCAGACGAGACCCAAAGCGAGCGCTATCGTTACTCGGAGCATTTATGCTTTTCGGCTTCGTAACGGCTTGGTATCAGAACCAGCAGGATCCGCAGCCGAGAGAACGGCAGTATTTTTATGTCGGAGCATTTTATATTTATGCGATGTGGATCGGTATCGGAGCGACCGGCATCATGGAAACTCTCAGGTCACGTAAACTGAAGACATCGGATGATGGCTCTAAAGAAATGCCGGTTCCAACCGGTGATGGCAACACAGGATTGCTTTGGGGAACGCTCGCAGCAGCGGTTATTCTTGTGCCGATCAATCAATGCATTGGGCTGGCAGGAATGGCAACAGGAAAAACATTCGACGAAGCGTCAAAATGGCGGGAGTATTCCAGATCTCACGATAATATTCCGCTTGAGTATTCCTATAATGTCTTGCAAAGCTGCGAAAAAGACGCAATTATTTTCACTGCAGGCGATAACGATACCTTCCCTCTTTGGGCGGCGCAATCGGCCTATGGCATCAGGCGTGATGTGCGCATTGTCAATCTTTCGCTCGGCAATATGGGCTGGTATATCCGGCAGCTTAAAAAGGATGCATGGAATGGCGTTGCCCGGAAAGTCGATATTCCCGGTTTCCCCGATGACGTTCTGAACGATCCGGACGATACACGCCTTCGCGAGATGCATCAATTCCGCGATAAGACGAAATTGGAGACCGTAAAAGTCAGCGCAGCGACGATGCAGGCTTTTACCGGTAATCCCGGCGCAACCGAAGGCTCGATGAGCTGGCATTATCGCGGCGAAATGCAGGTCGAGCAGAATAAAGACGATTATTATTTCCTGATCGCCGACGAACTTATCCGTTCGATCGTCGAGGGCAATATCAATTCTCGTCCGATCTATTTTGCTCCGTTCGTTCAGGATAATTATCTTATCGGCTTGCGCCCGTTTCTCCAATCTGAAGGAATGTCGCAGCGCGTAACGCCAATTCAACAGCACGGAGGCGGGTTCGGCGGACCGATCAATGCCAATGCTTGCTCGCAGTCTGCTATTCACATTACTGATAAAGAGCATTTATCGCTCACGCCCAGACGCGGATATATGCTGCAAACATTCCACGATCCGAAAGCGCGCTGGTCGAACGACGACCGTACGAACTGGGCGCCATTCATGTCCATGCAGCGCACATACTATTCTTTAGCAGATTATTATGCGACTGCGGGGAAAATGGATTCTGCGAAGATGACGCTCGATATGATGGATACCTATATCCCGCCGGAGCGCGTCGTCTATGACAATGAGCTATTGCCGCTTATCAGTCGTCTCTATAAGCGCGTGGGAGATGACGCAAAATCAAAAAAATATCTGCGCGCTTCTATTGCGAATCTCGAAAAGGAATATAATGAAAGTCTGAACGCGACACAGTTAGATTCGAGACAGATCGGTTTGGCAGAGCTGTATATTCAGTCGCTTATGACTGCCGGAGAGATCGAGAAAGCCCGTGATGTCGTCCAGCACATTGCCCAGGCTGTGCCCGATAAAAGTATTCAGGGAATGGTTGCTTTCCGCATGGAACAGATCACTGCAATGGAGACCGAGAAAAAAGGCGATATAAAACGCGCCATTGGATTATATGATCAGTTCTTCAATAGATATGCTACTTCCATTACCAATAGCGGACCTGCGTTTGCATCAGAGTTTATCGATTTGCATGATCATCTCGATTCGCTAAAGCGGAAGCTCGGAATGACCGATACGCTCATGAAAAAAGATACGGCGAAGAAAATAGGGATGAATTGAGAATTGAGAATTGAGAATTTGAGAATTTTCTCAATTCTCAATTCAAAAAAATGTATTTATCGCTGATCATCCCTGCCTATAAAGAGGAAAGCCGTATCGGGAAAACGCTCGAAACGATCTTCGCATATTTTGCAGCAAAGGATTATAACGTTGAAATTCTTGTCGTCGATGACGGCTCTCCCGATAATTCAGCACAAGTAATCCGCGATGCTTTGTCAGCAGGGCGGACTCTTAGTCCGCATGTCCAAGCAAGGTTCATAGAACTTGGCACTAATGTCGGCAAAGGCGGAGCAGTCCGAGCCGGCATGCTTGAAGCCACCGGTAAAATCAGAATTTTCACCGATGCCGATCTCTCCACACCGATCCATGAAGTCGAGAAAATTATTTCAGCGATAGAAAATGAAGGCTTCGATATTGTCATCGGAAGCCGCGCCTTGGAAGGCAGGAAACTCGTGAAAGTTCATCAGCCATGGTACCGCGAATCCATGGGGAGATTTTTTAATCTGCTGGTACAGGTCTTCGTCTTCCGCGGCATCAAAGATACGCAATGCGGCTTTAAGGGCTTTCGCGGCGACGTGGCAGAGAAATTATTCTCCGAGCAAAAAGTCATGGGCTTCTCCTTCGATGTCGAAATCCTCTATCTTGCCAAAAGATCCGGCTATAAAATAAAAGAAGTAGCCGTCGAATGGTACAATGATGAGCGAACGACAGTCGGTGCCCTCTCAGATTCGGCGCGGATGTTTTTTGAGCTGCTCAGGATCAGGAATTTACACAGAACTTAAAGCAAACGTACGAAGTTTGTTATTCATATTAGAGGAGGACAATATGAAAAATCTATCCGTTTTCTTCGTTTTTTTCTTAGCGCTTTTGCCGCAAATCTTATTCGGACAAGGACTTGACCGAAATCCCTTGACCCCACAATTATATAATTTCGATAAGTATCCCCTCTTAGACGGCAATGTTATTCCTTCTGAAAAAAGTATGGTCGACCCCGGAATATTGCTCATGCCCAAGAATGCGAATTGCGATCCCGGAATTCTTCTCCCCGCAATAAATGACGATATCGATCCCGGAATTATTGCCAAATCCTGGCGCTCACAGGATTATACTCCACACGAGCGCATCATACTGCCGAGAGTATCTCCGCTTCAGCCATCATATCATTCATTCAATAAACTGCAGCCATTGACTGAGCCGGGGATTTTCCTGAATCTTCCGCATCCGGACTTGTTGGATATAACACCGCCACATTTTTATTTGGATAAGGGATTTCACGGGGTACTTCCATCTTTAGATTTGGAAAAGTGGTAATTTAAATTGAGAAAAAAAACGCTTTGCAAAAATTGCAGAGCGCTTTTTTTATTATTTCATTATCCGAGTTACTTCTCGTTTTTTTCATCATGATCGCGGTGCTCATGTTTCTTGAAAAACTTTTCGGCTTTCGTGCGCTGTTCGGGCGTTAGGATTGCCATCAGTTTTTCTTTGGTTGCCTCGCGGTCTTTTTTGAATTGAGCGCGGAGAGCTTCCTTCTGATCTTTGGGCGCTTCTTTCATGGCTTTGAAATCCGCCTTCATTTGCGGCTTTGCTTCTTCCATGATCGCTTTCGCCTGCGTTACTTGCTGATCGGAGAGATTCAGTTTCTTCTTCATCTTCTCGATGCGGTGCTCGATACGTTTTTCGAACTTTCCATCATTATCCGCAGCTTTCGCCATGACAAATGTGGAAGCCGAAATAAGCAGAGCGCACACAGTAAGAGCACTAATAATACGTTTGATTTTCATGTTGATTTTCATAAAGTAAAAAAATACCTTTCTGTTATAGTTGACGAGAGAATGAGAGGAATGTTTTACTTTTTCCGCTTAATAATTCTTCATTATACTTCGTTCATCGTGCGCCCGCTTTTTTCAAGGTCTGAGTATTCCAGTTTCCCGAGCACCGGAGCAACCTTGCTTGTCACGGCAACCGAAACGAGAGTCATGCACCCTCCGAAGACTACGGAGGTGACGACGCCCATTAATTTTGCTGCAACGCCGGATTCGAAGGCGCCGATCTGGTTCGAGGAACCGATGAACATCATATTCACCGCTTCGACTCTTCCACGCATGGAGTTCGGCGTCGAAAGCTGAAGCAGTGTGGAGCGGATGATGACACTGACCGAATCGAATCCTCCACTTAGGGCAAGCACAAAGACCGAAAGGATCATATTTTTCGAAATACCGAAAACAATGATCGAAAGTCCGAAGCCGATGACGACTCCGAATAATTTTCTTCCGACTTTCCCGGCGAGCGGACGGTGCGCCATCCATAGCGCCACAAGCACTGCGCCTATGGCAGGAGCGGCACGAAGAATACCTAAGCCTTCCGGACCGACTCGCAGAATATCGCTTGCATAAACCGGAAGCATTGCAACCGCTCCGCCAAAAAGGACGGCAAAAAGGTCGAGAGAAAGCGCTCCGAAAATAATTTTATTCTCAAAGACAAATGCGATGCCTTTCTTTAAACTTTCGTAGATGTTTTCATTTTGAGAGGATGAAGCCGGAGGGCGGCTGGGAATAAAGAAGAGCATCAGCGTTCCTAAAAAAAAGAATGAGGCGGCAACCGAGTATGTACCTGTCGCACCGATAAAACCATAAAGCAGCCCCCCTATTGCCGGACCGGCAACTGCTGCAGTCTGCCAAGCCGAGCTTCTCCATGCCGCCGCGCTTGCAGCAAGCTCCGAAGGCACAAGCTGGTAACTGAATGCAATGATGGAAGGTCCGAGCAAGCCAACGGCAAGCCCGTTCACAAAAATGATCAGATAAATGGGCAAGGTTCCGAAGCGTTGGTATATTTCATTTACGTTCAGGGAAATTCCAATGAATGCAATCGTCGTAATAATGATGAGGGACATCATAGCGATCGATATGACAAGGCGGTTTTTTTTATCGCTCAAGTGCCCGCCATAGAGCGAAATCCCTATGGATGGCAGCGCCTCGAATAATCCTACTAAGCCGAGAGAAAGCGGATCGTGCGTCAGAGAAAAACCTGCCAGGCGATCGCAATATCAACGATCTGAAATGCGAGCGATATGAGAAGCCGGACAAAAATAAAAAGCCGGAAATCCTGAACGCGAAGAGCGGCATAAGGATCGTGCTTTTTCCGGTGTGCAGTCAAAAGTTTTTCAGACTCCGTACTTCGTGCGCTTGCTGCACATCAAGCCATAGGCGTCGATGCAATGGGTGCAGGTATCGGGAATTTCACCGTGCCGGTGCTGATTACGAAACTCACGGGTTCGCGCTGCTCGGTAGATTTCCATGACGTCATCGGTCATCACATTCCCGAAGCGAACGGGAGCACCTTGTTTTGTCTCTCCGAATAATTCGAACGGCGTGCTCTCGGCAAGAAAATCACAGGGAGATACATTACCATGGCAATCGATATACATAGCTTCGACGATCGAGCATCCCAACGACTCAGGCTTAAGCCGCGGCATATGGATGGTCATGTTATTCCGTTCGACTCGCGCGATCGCTTCGGAAAATAGTTTTTCCGCTTCGGGGTTTCCCTGCTTCGTATAAAGATACTTATCGTGAAACTTCGGCGTGAAGGAAAGAAGATTATTCACGTAGATCGTCCGTATACCCATATCGCGGACAAAATCGACATAATCCGGCAATTCGGCAATGTTATCCTTATGCGCAACGAAGACCACTCCGACATTCGCATCCCAGGGCAAAGCCACTGCACGCTTCAGCGTATCGAGTATTATCTCGTACGTCGCGCCGGTCTTGAACCGCTCGACCGTTTCTTTTTTCATGCCGTCGAGAGAGACGGTAAACTCCGAGACTGGATATGTGGCAAGTTTATTCAACTTTTCCTCATCGACAAGCATCGTGTTCGAATGGATCGGAAACTTGATCTTCGGATTTACTTTCAGGACCAGATCCATCATATCGAAGATATGCTTGTGCATTAATTCTTCGAAGGTAGAAAATTGAAACAATTGCGCATGTTTGACCGCCGGGGCAATGCGCTCCAGCATTTCGGCAAAAAGGTCGAGCCGCATGATATTATTTTTCGCATCCGGCATTTCCTTTCCATAATTGGTAATGAAGCAATGCTCGCAAGCAAGATTGCAGGCAGTAACGGTTTGAACAATAATATGTACAGGGTATTCCTGCACCCAATGACGGAATCCGCGTCCTACTTTTTGCGGAATTTCGCGTAGAGGAGTCTTCGCGATCTTATTCGCGATCAAAGGCAAGTCAATATTAAATAGCTGAGACACGTTATAAAAGCGTTTACTATTGGCAGTTCATCTTTGTAAACTCCAAATGAGCTATAAAAATTCGTTTATCCGGTTAGTATAGAAATAAGGGCGACCTCCCGGCCGCCCCTACGAATATCGCCCGCCACCTGTAAGCCGAATTCTGTCTGATCTTTATTTTATAAATAAAGAGAGGCGATCATTGATCTGATGCGACCTACCCGAAGTCATGCCGCGAGCAGCGGTGTGGACTTCCTACGTGGTCTTGCTCCGCGCGAGGTTTATCGTGACTGCAGAAATCGCTTCCTGCACGGTGGTCTCTTACACCGCCGTTTCATCCTTCCCTCTGATTTTCATCAAAGGAGGTTTGCTTTTCTGTGACACTGCGCTGTCAGCAAAGTATTTTCATTAATGATTATTCTCTGCTGCCCGATCTTGATAATCTTGACCGGCACGCTGCTCTTCGGAGTTCGGACTTTCCTCATCCGCCGAGGCGGACGCGATCACCCGGTAGCGAGCAAATTTTATTTATGGTAGGCGCGGGGCTTTAGCCCGCGTGAATATTTAATCGTGGAATGCGCTCGCGGGCTAAAGCCCTGCGCCTACAAAAGATTTAGTTTTCTGCCTCTGCCTCTTCTTCAACCTCATGATGTACCGGCTCCGGCTCACCATCGATTGCCGTGCCGATCACTTCGCCGACGATAATTCTGCCGCAGTATTCGCAGACAGTATGTTTCAAGCCACGATTGAGTTCTAAGACAAGCTGCCGGGGTACAGCATTAAAGCATCCGCCGCAGACGCCGCCTTTTAATGCGACAACGGCAACGCCTTCTTTTGCCGGACGGACTCGCTCGTAAATGCTAAGATAATTTTGTGTGATCTTCGGCTCGATCTCAGCTCGTTTTGCCAAAAGTTCTTTTTCTTCGGCGGCGGTTTCGGCCATCATTTCATTCAGCATTTTTTCCGAATCTTCGAATTCGGCGCGCATATCCTGCAGCTCACGAGAGAGATCATCCGCCTCGGCTTTTGCATTCTCGAGTTCGATGGAGATACGTCCCATCAAATCGGAATCTTCGCGAAGCCGGCGATCGGCGTCTTCGATCTGAAACGTAATGGCGTCATATTCGCGCGTAGTCTTTACGTCGAATTGCTGCCCTTTATACTTATCGAGTTTCTCCTTGATCTCGTTGCTTTCATCGGTAATGCGGCGCATTTCCGTTTCATTACCGGCGATGCGATGTTCGATTTCGTGCAAAATATTTTCCCGGTCTTCAATAACCATCCGCAATTCGCCAACGCGCTCGGGCAATTCCCCGCGGTTAGCGACAAGTTCATCGATTTGGGAATCTATTTTCTGTAACTGGTATAAATTCAGTAGTACTTCGTTCACGTTTTTTCCTTCTTTTATTGATAGTATTGTACTGCATTCGGGCGTATCGCCGATGGTACAACAATTTTTTTCGCTTCTTCGGTATGCAAATTTACGACATTACAGGCAGCCATCGCCGCTTTTAGCATTCCGGCGGTCACAAAGCGTTCGGTTTCCGAATGTCCGGCGTCGACTAAAAGTACTCCGTCATGCTGCGCCCGGTAAAAATCATGATACCGAATATCGCCCGTAATAAAAATTTCTGCACCTTGTGATCGTGCCGATGAATAATATTCCATGCCTGCTCCGCCAACCATAGCAACACGACGGTATTTATCTTTTAATACACCGCTATGCCGCAATACAGATGTTCCGAATATTTTTTTGATCTGGTGCAGCGCATCATTCAAATTTTTTCCTTCGCTCCACTCACCAATCGATCCCATACCGAACCCGGGATGAGAATTATTGAGCGGGTACCGGTCATACGCAACTTCTTCATAGGGATGCGCGGCAGTCATTGCCTGGATAACGTCAGATATTTTCCATTTTTCGCAGATCATCTCAAGCCGAATCTCATTTACGAATTCGCGCACCAGAGGTTTCCCGATCGCAGGATTAGTATTCTCGTTGCCGCGGAATGTCCCTGTGCCATCGCCCGAAAAAGAGCATTCGTCATAATTACCAATATTTCCAGCCCCGGCTTGCCACATTGCATCCTGAACCTGAGCGGCATTTTCTTTAGGAACAAAAACGACTATTTTCTCCAACAAGTCATTATGTGAAACGATAGATCTGATATTGTCAAGTTCAAGTGCCTCAGCCATCAAGCGGCTGGTGCCGAAATCCGGATGCGAATCGAAAGCAGTATGAATGACATTCAGTGCAATATCATTCTTGATAAGTTTTCGGATCAAAGTGCCTGTTCTGGTCGAATCGGTTACCGAAGAAATATTGGGGAAAATTAATGGATGGTAACTAATTATAAGAGATGCAGTTATTCCGATTGCTTCGCTAATTACTTCATCGGTGATCTCATAGGCAAGAAGGACTTTTGTAAGCTCCGAATGCTTCTCATATCCGATCTGCAAGCCGACAGCATCCTTCGCATAGCCGATGGCAGCAAGAGGCACGACCTCGTTGAAGGCTTTCAGAAATTCGGCGATTTTCATAAGAAAAATTTACGGAGCAAAAACAATTTTCTGCTCCCCAACAAATGCTCCGTCGGCATACATCCGTGCGTAATAAACACCCTGTGCCACACCATTCGGCATAAAAATCGCCGAGGATTCAGTTTCGGAAATAAAGCTATTAACGACTGTTGTAATTTCTCTTCCGAGATCATCCGAGATAACAATCTTCACATTCGCGGGATTTGCAAGGTGAAACGGAATCCGGACAAACGATTGCGCCGGATTCGGAATAGGAGCGGAAAGAGAAGTCGAGGTTGCAGAATATGATCGTACTGCATTTTTTGTTATCCAAAGCCCAGCGAAGGCATCGATAGGATGCGAGTTGCCATTTTGCGCAGCTACTTCCTGCAAGAAAGCATATATTTTACAATGATCGAGATTCCATGGTTTACCGGCAGCATCATAGACAAATTGAAAATCTTGAGCGCCCGTCCAGGTAAATACCGCTCCTCCCTGCGAAGCTGGGATCATTGCGCGAAAAATATTATTCCAGGTATTGCCCGGAGGATTTCCATATCCTTCCGAATTCACATATTGAATATTTGATTCGACAAGCATTGCATATGGCTTTACCTGAACCGACTGGCTTGGAATACCTGCATGCAACGTAACGTTCAGTTTGCCTGACTGATCGATTGAAGCAGT
>Ga0207100_1146_pt2 | contig 15644 bp, 13 predicted proteins | sample Alteio_BWMinHeat_82_FD_153520 | JGI IMG/M metagenome (GOLD analysis project Ga0207100, IMG submission 153520) | Enriched cells from forest soil in Barre Woods Harvard Forest LTER site, Petersham, Massachusetts, United States -... | ecosystem: Environmental > Terrestrial > Soil > Temperate forest >...
CTTCTGGATGTTAACCATGCTGATTGGCCCGCCGTGACCGGCAGCGTATCCAGGTATTCTCTGATCGTGAACGCGAGCGCTGCTGCCGTCGCCAGGCCGAAGCTCCACCGCCAGGCAATCTCAGCCAGCCCGAGCGCGGGCAGGCGAAACATGGTCTGAAAGCCCTCGAGGGTGGGCGACCGCCGCTTCATGCCTTGTTAGGATAACTCAATTACACCGGCGGCCAGGACTTCCGTCACAAATTGGATGGCGTTTGCGACTCGCTGTGCCGCAGTCGATCAGAGTGATGGGATCTATCGCTGACAACCCGTGGTCTCTTTTCGCTTGAGGAGTGTTGAAGTAAACATTTCCGCGTTGGATCAGACCTCTGCTCACCCGATATACGGAACAGCCCGGTATGCTGATTTCCTTACCGGTAGAGACGTGAGCTCCAGTAAATAGCCACTGGACCGCCACCTGGTCGCCGGCTTCCAGATAGCTTTTGATCTGGTGGATGTTGCCCGGATAGTTCGTCACCGTTGGGGCGACCCATTTCTCCGCCACCATTCTCTTGCCGGCCAGGGTCCCGATAGGGCCCATTACATTGATAACGACATCGTCGCTGAAGTAGGCCAAAACCTCTTCGGGCATGCCCCCTCGCCACGCTTCAAAATACTGATCGATGAAACTGCGAAGTGGACTGACTTCAACACACGGCATATCTATCATGTAGTGCCTCCTGTAGCGATTAACGGTCAAGCATCCCAACTCAAGCTTTCAGGCTGGTTCTTTGCTGGTGCTCACAACACCGGCGCCCATAACAAATCTTGGCCTGGCTCTCAATATCGCCGGATACTCAACCTCTGGGGCCAGCCTTTCGCGCTTACGTTTCCGATACATTTCGTGCAGCCACGCCGGAACCGCCAGGCTAAGCACCACCACAAGGGCCAACCCATTTCTGGCCGCTCCGGGCAGACCAACCCAGTCATGGCTGACTTTCGACAACGCAGCCGTAATCAATAAAGAACCCGAAAATACCTGCAATGAGTGCTTGCCCAACAAATTGAGAAACTTGAACAGGCGAAGCGTCATCAGCTTTCGATCGATCGTCCGCGGAATCCACCAGATCACATAACCGAGGCAGGCCGCATCAAGGAATCTCGCCGGAGTCCGGCTGGGCCCGATGGAGAATTTCAGCAGCGGCGTCACTCCGAATATGAACTCGCTGTGGCGGTCCAGGAAAAAAAGCAGCGAAGCCACAACACAAACCACCAGCAACACTCGTGACTTCGGAACAACATCTTCTTCGGCGCTAAGGCCCCGGTATCCGAGATATTGGCCGGCAACGAAATACGCCTGCCATGCCAGAATGTTGAATGTTCCGAGGTTGATCCAGGGCACCAGGTGCGAAGCGTCTCCCATACCCCATTGCGCGGCCAGCCACAGGGCTGCGCTGGTTACACCCACCAACCAGGCGCGGCCCTTCATCATTTGATCGAGCACAAGCGGCGTGAACAAAAGAAACACGCAGTACATCGGAAGAATGTCGCTAAGCGTAGGTTGATACAGCAACAGAGATCCGGAGACGAATGTCTGCATCGGGTGTGCGGCCTGAAAGGAGGTGTGATTGAGAAGCACCGCTCCGCCAATGCTTGCGCTGAGCAGAACGATATGCACCAAGTACACGTCGCGCGTTCGCCGAAGGACGCGCGTCTCTAATGCATGTTGTCCGTGCCTGTTGCGTACTCGCAGGTAGACCCACGTGGACACCAGCCCGGAGAGAAACACGAATCCGTCAGGAGCGGAGGCGTAGCCGAAGGTGTAGGAAAAGAACCGCTGCAGCGGGTGCTGAGGCAAATGGGCAAGCGTCATGAGCACGAGGAAGTAGCCCCGCAAGCTGTCGACTCGCCAATCCCGTGACGTCATCAGAGCTTTTCATTGCAATCTCGGCTCCGCGCAAGCTGCACTAAAGAGGCTGTATTCGCACCTCAGCCCGCTAGATATGCAAAATATTGCACTAGCGCGGAACCACCCTTCCTTTTCGTTTTCGGGGAATGGAGTCAGGCACCTTCCATTTGGATACGCGTGCACAGCTAGGCCGATCTCAGCGCAGCACGATATTTACCAGCTTGCCCGGCACCACAATCACTTTCACAATCTGCTTGCCGGCGATCATGGCGCTGATTTTCTCGTCCGCCTGGGCACGAGCGCGGACATCGCTCTCGGGCGCATCCGCAGGCACGACGATCCGGCTGCGCAGCTTGCCATTGATCTGGACTGGAATCTCAACTTCATCTTCTTTGGCCAGCGCGGGATCGTACTTCGGCCAGGGAGCGCGCAGCAGGCTCGTCTGCTCGCCCAACATCTCCCAGAGTTCGTGGGCCACGTACGGGGCGAAAGGAGCCAAAAGCAAAGCCAGGGTGCGCTGAGTTTCACGCACCAGAGGCAGGGGTACGACTTGCGCGGGCGAACCGCCCGCGCCCACACTCACCGCATAGAGTTCGTTCACCAGTTCCATGATGGCGGCGATGCAGGTGTTGAAGTGCCACCGGCCCTGAAAGTCATCGCTCACCCGCTTGATGGTCTGGTGCAATTTACGTTGTACCGCCCGGGCCGGCGGGTCCAGATTGTCCGGCACCGGCCCGTTCCACGCCGGATCTTCGGGACGCGTGTTTCGAACAGCGAACCTATACACCCGCGACAGAAACCGCTGAATGCCCTCCACTCCTTCGTCTTGCCAGTCCAGTTCGCGATCCGGAGACGTGGCAAACAGTGTGTACATCCGCGTCGCGTCGGCGCCATAGTGTTCGACCATCTCATCCGGCGAAACTACGTTGCCCAGACTCTTGGACATCTTCGCTCCGCCCTTGATGATCATGCCCTGGGTGAAAAGGTGCTCGGCGGGTTCGTCGTTCTTGATCATTCCCATGTCGCGCATGAACTTGGTCCAGAAGCGCGAGTAGATCAAATGCAGGATGGCGTGCTCGACCCCGCCGATGTACTGGTCAATCCCACGATCGCCAAACCAGTAACCGGCTTTCTCGCGGTCGAACGGTGCCTGATCATTGCGGGCATCGGTGTAGCGGTAGAAGTACCAGGACGAATCCACAAACGTGTCCATGGTGTCGGTCTCGCGCCGCGCCGGACCTCCGCATTTTGGGCAGGTGGCGTTGACAAACTCCGGCAATCGGCCCAATGGCGAACCGCCCGTCAGCGTGATATCCACATTTTCCGGCAGGATCACGGGCAAGTCTTTCTCCGGCACGGCGACGATGCCATCCTTCTCGCAGTACAGCATCGGGATAGGCGTACCCCAGTACCGCTGCCGCGAGATGCCCCAATCTTTCAGCCGATAAGTGACCGTGGCCTTGCCGAAACCGTTCTTCTCCGCATGATCGGACATGGCCTTAATCGCGGCTTCGCAGTCCATGCCGCTGAACCGGCCCGAATTCACCAGCGTGCCCTCTGTGGTGGTGAACGGAAGCTTGGGTTCGACCGCCGTTTCCTCCGGATCGGTGTTTTGCGGCAGGATCACCAGCCGAATCTCGAGTTTGTATTTTTTGGCGAACTCGTAATCGCGTTCGTCATGCGCGGGAACGCTCCCGATAGCGCCGGTGCCGTAGTCCATCAGGACGTAGTTCGCCACCCAGATCGGAATTTTTTCACCATTGTAGGGGTTGATGGCAAAACGCCCGGTGTTGACCCCATGCTTCTCAATCTCGCCGATGTCGCCTACTTCTCGGGCTTTGCGTTGCTCGGCGACAAGTCGATCGACCTCGGCACGCAGCAGATCGTTATTTTTAGTCAAACGGGCGATCAAGGGATGTTGCGGCGCGAGCTGCAGTGATGTTGCGCCGTAAACCGTATCTACGCGCGTGGTGAATACAGAGATAGTCGCAGTCGTTGCATCGGTCGCGCCGTCCAGCTTGAAATCAACCAGTGTGCCTTCACTACGGCCAATCCAGTTGCGCTGCATGGTCCGGACCTTTTCCGGCCACCCAGGTAGGCGGTCCAGGTCGCGCAGCAATTCCTCGGAATAATGGGTGGTGCGCAGAAACCATTGTTCGAGTTCGCGCTGCTCGACCAGGGTATCTTCATGCCGCCAGCAGCGGCCGTTCACCACCTGTTCGTTGGCCAGCACGGTGCAGCATTTCGGACACCAGTTCACCAGGCTCTTCTTACGATAGGCCAGGCCCTTCTCGAAGAGCTTGATGAAGAACCACTGGTTCCATTTGTAATAATCCGGCAGGCAGGTGGTAACTTCGCGCGACCAGTCATAGGCGAAGCCCAGGCGCTTCATCTGCGCCTTCATGGCAGCGATATTGCGCAACGTCCACTCTCGCGGCGGCGTGTTGTTCTGGATGGCGGCGTTCTCCGCCGGCAGCCCGAACGAATCCCATCCCATGGGATGAAGCACGTTGTAGCCGTTCATCCACATGTATCGGGCCAGCGCGTCGCCGATAGCATAGTTGCGCACGTGTCCCATGTGCAGCGCGCCCGAGGGGTAGGGCAGCATTTCGAGCACGTAATATTTCTGCCGGGTGGAGTGCGATTCCGCCGCGTAGAGCGACGAGTCCCGCTGCCAGCGTTCGAACCATTTGCTCTCGATGCGCTGGGCATCGTAGCGTTCGTCGTCGTGTGCGTCGCGGTTGTGACCGTCGCGGACGGCGGTAGTCTTTTCTTCCTGTGGCATAAAAGGGAGGTACAAGCCCGAGGTAACTTGATATTTTACAACGAGAAACAGCTTTGGGATGAGTTGTCATCCTGAGCGGAGTGGCCCGCTTCGCAAAGCGACGCAGCCACGCAGTCGAAGAACCTGCCCCGAGCGAAGTCGAGGGGACCCCTATAGGCTCCACGGGTGTCAAAATGCCAGGGATCCTTCGACTTCACTCGGGATGACAGGGCTTTTCGCAGAATGCCCAAGGACCCATCCCAACCCCGGTTTCCCCCATCTCTGTGATATAGTTGCGCAAATTCCAGTTGGACAAATTGATGAGTAACCAACTGCTACCTCGCTACGTCAATCCAAGTAGCACAGAAACGCTCGCAGCGGGGCGTTGCTACAATCTGCGGCCACTGGCCGCCAAAAATCGAGGAATTCAGCCATGAAGAAACTGCTAGTCATCTGTATCGCCCTCTCCGTGTTGTTTCTGCTGGTGGCCGTAGTAGCAGCCGACGACATGGGCAAAGCCCAGACGGTCAATGGCTGGGTCAGCGATTCCAAGTGCGGAGCCAAGGGCGCCAATGCCGGCGCGGCCGCCTGCACCAAGAAATGCATCGAAGGCGGCGCCTCCGCGGTCGTGGTCACCGACGGCGATAACAAGGTCCTGACCGTCGATAACGCCGATGCGCTCAAGGGACACGAAGGCCATCACGTGGCCGTCACCGGACACGTCAAAGGCGATTCCATTCACGTGGAAAGCGTCAAGATGCTCTGAAGTAAACGGTAGCGCCGCCGTCCCGGCGGCTGTCGTGAGGGCGTCCCGCCCTCGCACTAGGGGCAAGCCCTCGCGACAGCCGCAGACGGCGCAACAAGAATCATTGCCACAAAATCTCCGCCGCCTCCCTCCGCTCTCCTCCTAGAAATCACAACAGGGGTAACCTCGAATTTCCCCTCTGAAGTCGTCCTCAAGGACACCCCCTATAGAAGACCTTGGTGTTTTGCTCACTCCGGACGCCCTCACTAAGATGGACACGCACCCTTCCACGGAGAAAAGACATTTTTCGTCAGCCCGCTGCCTTGTCGGCATCTGATGAGTGACGACAGACGACTAACGACGGACGACCGATATGCCCACAACCAATACCGGAGACTGGCGCGAACTCTTTGACGTGGCGTTGTTTGAGCCTAATCGAGTGAGGTTGAGACAGCGCATCGAGCTCGCCAAGCACGCCATCAATAACCGGCTCGACTTGTTGATGAATGGCCAGTTGATGAATGACCAAAGCGAAAACGGGAGAATCGTAGCCGAACGCATCGCCCTCAGCGACGCGCTGACCACGCTCGCTGAACTCCACAAGATCGTGTATTCCCGGAAGTCGAGCCCGAGCGCCAAGCGTCAGGTTGATAGAGCCGCCGACCAAGCGGACCTCCGTTGACCGCAAAAGGCCAAGTCGCCGCAAATAGATTCGCGCAGGTAAACAGGAGGCGGTTCGCGTGGCGATAAAACCTCTACCGCACTCCATACCCAGCACGCTCCCGCCGGCAAAGCTCTACCTCGATGACATCACCGAAATTTTGCAGATCCTCACCGATTCGAGTCCCGATTATCAGGCAACTTTCGTTGCAGGCCGCTCGAAATGCGACACCCTGGACGATCTGAAGGAACTTCGCGGGCGCACCACCCATTTCGTCATGAACATCTCATCGCCCCGAAGGCACCAGACCCTCGAACTCACACCCTCCGCAACCCGAATCCACATAGACGAAATTGGCGACCAACTGGTGGCATGGTCGAAATATGTGAACGTGGCGGCGATTTTCGAGAGGAGAAAGTTAAGACTGAAATCGGCCGTTCGCGCGTTGGCCCCATTGTTATTCGCAGGCTTGTCGCTCCTGGCATTGACGGTGTGGATGTATGCACCTCGTGCCGCCAAACCTCTTTCCATCTACGAATTAATTAATCTCGCGACCGGCATTATTCTGGCAGCTACTGTCGTCTATTACTTCGTCAGCTCGCACAGTATCGTGTACTTGCGTTACCCGCAAAGACTCGGCATAGGAAGATGGCTGGAAGACCACAAGCCGGAAATCATTGTAAGTGTCATCTCTATTCTGGTGGGAGCGATTGCCTCCCGAGTTATCGAAAGGACATGGAGATGACTGCTTCCCGCTACGGATGCACGCGGCGGTGAGTTCGGGAATGCCAAGGAGACACTGAAGATGATTAGCATCTTGGTCATCGCCCTTTTGATCGCCCTGGCGGCGTATTTTGTGTTGGCGAAGACGTGGGGAGATGAGCCAAAGGCAAAGAAACAGGAGAAAGCAGAGATCATGCGGCAACTGTTGGCCCTGTCTGAACAAGAAAACCGACCTTCGACCAACTTACCGCCGGACAAACTCCACGCCACCCGCCGCGGATTGGCGAACACTCCCAGGAAATCATAAGCACAACAGACGGCGGCAAAGGGTCTGTCGTAATTTCACTCCCGCTTTCCTTTGCGCTCTTTGCGGTTAAAGATTTTGCCTTTCTGGCGGAGATATTAGTCCTAAACCGCACCGGACGCGAAGAGCGCAAAGACTCCCGAGACATATCTAGAAAGCTCCTCGCGACAGCCTTTGCACAAAGTTCTGCTAAGCTGTGGCGGAGCCGGTGTCGAAAGTCGAGGAGAGAACTGTGCAAGTCGTGGCCGGAGTGGATCTGGGCGGAACTGCCATCAACTACACCTTGTTGGACCAGCAGGAGAAATTCCTCATCGAGGGTCTGTTCGAGCATCCAGCTTTGGCGAAGCAAGGACCCGAAATCTGCCTGCAACAAATTGCAGACGGTCTAAAGCTCGCCGCTGAAAAGACGGGCGTTCGTTTGGATGACGTGGTCGCCGTCGGCCTCGACACTCCCGGTCCCGCCAGTTCTGCAGGCCAACTCAGCGCCCGAGGCTCCACAAACTTTGTTCATCCCAAGTGGGCCGGATACGACATCCGCGAGGGCCTGGCACGCAAGCTGGGCAAACCGGTGTCCTATTTGAATGATGCCAACGCGGCCGCGCTCTGGGGCCACTACGCCATCTTCGGCTCGAACAGTCGCGAGACGTCGATTTCGAGCGTCATCGGTACGGGCAACGGAGGCGGCGTCATCCTCGAGGGCGACGTCGTGAAGGGCAAGAACGGGTTCGGCGGAGAACTGGGTCACGTTCTGATTCCTTACCAGAGCATCGCCGGCACCAGCGGAATCAAACCGGAATGCAATTGCGGACGCACCGGCGATCTGGAATCGCTGTGCTCGCTCACCGCCATCGAAAGAAATATCCTGCCCTATTTTCTGCCCCGTTATCCCGGTCACGACCTGGCCAAGGTGGATCTACACCAGGCAGCCAAGGTGGTGCGCGGCCTGGCAGAGAAGGGCGACCCGCTTAGTAGGGAAGTTTTCCGAGTGCAGGCCCACGCCCTCGGTCTCTTCTTCGACGAAATGGTGAACACCTTCGACCCCGACGCCTTCATCGTTGGCGGAGGTGCCCTGGAAACGGGCAAGCAGTTCCAGAATTGGTTTATCGAACAGATCCGCGTAGCCATGCCTCCTCAGCGCGAGGAGCAGGCCGGCATCCCAATCTATGTAATGCCGAACGGCGACACCGCCGGAGCCCGAGGCGCCGCCATCGAAGCCTTGAAACTTGCCCGCGAAGGCGGCTTGGCTTAACGAAAAGGCTTCGCCTCTAGAAATCTGAACTACACCGGAAAGTCGGGTTGTCGTAATTCGCCTGTTGTCGACAGGTACGCCTCCTGGGAACGAAAATCTGCCTCATGCCAGCTCTGCTGGTTGAAAATAAGGGTGTCATGGCGCTGGTCGTCTTCTTGCGGGGAGTCAATGTCGGGGGCCACAGGACCTTTCGGCCGAGCCTCCTCGCGAATGAGCTGAGCGATTTCGATCTTGTGAATGTTGGCGCCGCCGGAACTTTTGTGGTGCGGAATCGGATTAGTCAGGCCAGACTGCGTGCAGAGCTGGCAAAGCGATTGCCGTTTGAGACCGAGGTAGTGATTTGCAAGGGGGACGACGTCCTCGAACTGAAATCCGCGAACCCGTTTGCCGGTCAGCCCGCGGGACCGAAAATCGTTTGGTTTGTGAGCATATTGGCAAAACGCGGGCGGCCCTTGCCTTCCACTCCTTTCTGTCTTCCTCTGGGGGGCGAATGGTCTTTGAAAATCCTCGCCATAAAAGACCGGTTCGTCCTCGGTCTATACCGGCGTGAAATGAAAGCGATCCGTTACCTTGGACAGCTTGACAAGCTTTTCGGCGTTCTGGCAACAACACGTAATTGGAACACGATAACCGCAATTGCCAGAATCCTGCAAAAAGCAGAACAGTGATTCAGCCGCCCATTTATTTCGCCTCGTGTCGTTGTTTCACCGAGCGCGAACTCTCGCGACAAAAAACAATACATGGCCACTACACTAGCTACAGCCCCCAGCCCAGCCCCCGAGGGTCAATGAGTGCCTAACCAACCGCCGACGATGAGGTTGCGGCGTCCAGCGCTGGCGGCTGGGCGCCCCTGATCACGAGCCACAGCATGAACGCTACCTCCCCGAAGATAGCGGGCTGACAGTAGGTAAACACCTTGCCGTAATATTGTGGCGACAGCACGCTCGTCAGGCTCATGATCACGTACGCGAAGCCATCGAGGACCAGCCAGACACCCAAGAGCCTCGGCAGGAATCGCGACCGGTACACAAGCAGCCCGAGGATAAAGATGCCAAGACCCCAACATAACTCGACGGCACCAATTCCTTCTTCATGCAATCTGAGGAACAGCATAGCCAGAGCCTCCCGCTGCGGCTTTTCAAATATGGATATAAAATCAGCCCCGCGCACCAGGACAAGGGCAGTGATTGAGTTCAGCTCATTCAGAAACGCTATCGGGATCGCGACCACAGCCAGGATCACATAGAGCACCGCCTGCCGCCGATTGGTCCCCTTGAACAAATCGTACAAAGCCAGGGCCACGAAGATAAAACCGGTCTGGCAGATGAGTTGGCCCACGATGCCGAGGCGAAAGAGCGTCTCGGACGCCAAGATGTTGTTGGCCGTCGCCGCTGCGTTTCCCTGCACCATCAGCTTGCTGGGAACATAGACCATGGCGAAGAAGCCAGGTAGTGAGAAGAGTAGATACAGCAAACCTGCGAATCTGCCTGGGTTCTTGATGAAACTCATGTTGCCTCCCTTATGTAAGGACCCAGTGAAAAGAGTCTACCGAAGAAACGCAGAACGCTCTCGAAATGTTCCGCGACACAACGAAATCAGGCGATTTCGCACACAACCTGTGCAACGGTCCGGGCCGGATTCTGGACGTTTGACGGACCAGCCGGAAGTTATTCGTTGATAGGTAACAGCAAACGCTCTGTGTCCACGAATGGAGAATCTCCCGATTGGTCGGCGCCGCACGTCACCGCACTACGCCTTCGAGCGGCGAACTCGCGGTCGCGTAAAGTTTCCGCGGCATGCGTCCCGCGAGATAAGCGTGGCGTCCTGCCAGTACCGCGTGCTTCATCGCCTCAGCCATCAGCACCGGATCCTGCGCATTCGCGATTCCCGTATTCATCAGTACAGCATCGGCTCCAAGTTCCATCGCCTGGGCAGCATCGGACGCCGTTCCCACACCCGCATCGAGAACCAACGGCACGCCCGTAATCATTTCCCGCAGGATACGGATATTGGCAGCATTCTGAATTCCCAGTCCGCTGCCAATCGGCGCTCCCAGGGGCATGACGGTCGCCGCGCCTGCATCCAGCAGCCGCTTGGCAAATACAATGTCATCAGAGGTATAGGGGAGAACCGTAAATCCTTCCTTTACCAGTACGCGGGTGGCTTCCAGCGTGGCTTGCACGTCAGGATAGAGCGTCGCCTGATCGCCAATCACTTCCAGCTTCACCCAATCCGACAGCCCGACCTCACGCCCCAGCCGCGCCGCCCGGATGGCTTCGTCCGCGGTGTAACAACCGGCAGTGTTGGGCAGCAGAAAATATTTCTTCGGATCAAGATAGTCGAGCAGCGATTCCTTGCTGCGGTCCAGATTCACCCGCCGCACCGCCACGGTCACCATGTCCGCACCGCTGGCTTCGAGCGCGCGCGCCGTCTCCTGAAATGACTTGTACTTGCCCGTGCCCACAATGAGCCGGGAACGAAACTCGCGTCCAGCAATGATAAGTGGGTCAGCCATGCTCCATATTGTACCCCCGTGTGGCGCGGGCGCCCTCGCCCGCGAACGCCGGACGCTGGTTGACACTGTTAGCATCGCGGGATACGCTGCCCACCATGAAACCCGTACAGAATGACGTTGGCAGCGAGATGAACATCTCCGCTGGAGATTCCATGGTCATGGTGGATTCGGCTGCTGCCTCCGTGAAAGTCGATCCGAGCTACCGGGTAGCACGGCTAAAATCGGCACACACCTCCCGGTGGCGGTCGGTCCTGATACAGCAATAGCAGAGGCAATCACATTGATGATGAAGCACGACTTCTCGCAACTGCCAGTCACTAGTGGCGAGCGTACGGTGAAGGGACTTATTAGCTGGCATTCGCTCGGAAAGCGGCTCGCAATGGGTAAGAAATGCACAGCCGTTCGGGAGGCAATGGTACCCGTGCATGTCATCGAATTGGACACGTCATTATTTGAGGCCGTTGCCCTCATCGCTAAGCACGATTGCGTGTTGGTGAAGGACGAGGCGAACAAGACTTGCGGCGTAATGACCTCTTACGATGTAAGCGAGACCTTCGTAGAACTGGGTGAACCCTTTCTTCTTCTGGGCGAGATTGAGAATCTAATTCGCGATATGTTGGAAGGCTGCTTTTCGAAAGAAGACCTTGAGAAAGGGCGCGACCCGCTCGATGGTGCTCGTCCGATCTCAAAGGTGTCCGACCTCAACTTCGGGGGCTATTGTTCGAATTCTGCAGGACCCTGCGTCATGGGAAAAGATTAGAACGAACTTGGACCGCGGAATTTCCATTTCGTATCTGGAGCGGGTTAGGGAAATTCGCAACGACACAATGCACTTTGATCCGGATGGAATAGACGACGATGATCTGAAGGAGTTGCGCCAGTTTTCGGGTTTGCTGAAGCAGGTCAAACAGATCGGGGCGCCCCTTAGCTAAATGACAGTGCTCTTTGCAACAGGCTAGCCCACCCTCACGTTTTTTGAAGGGTGGGAGGGATTTCTGCGATTGAGACCGCTCCCGGTGAACCAACCTAAAGGCCATGGAAGTCCGTCTTAACCCCGACCTGCAGGCCAAGCTGGCTCAGCTTGCCTCGCAACAGGGCCGGGATACTGAAGAGCTTGTGGTTGACGCGGTGGAACGCATGGTGACTACGACCAGTGGTTCATGTGCGAAGTGGAGAAGGGGATATCGGCCGCTGATCAAGGCGAGTTGGTCGACCACGACGAGGTCCAAAAGCTGATTGACCGCCGGTATCCTGGCTGATGCGTATTCGCTGGACGCTACCCGCAGCCGGCGATCTTACCCAGATCTGCGACTACGTTGAAAAGCGTGGCAGCCCTATGGCCGTTCGCCGAGTTGCCCTTTCGATCTACGAGGGGATCGGTTTGTTCGGGAAGTTTCCGATGCACCGACGGACGGGCGTAGTCCAAACACACGCGAACTTGTGCTCGCTGGCCTCCCGTATCTTGCTGTTTATCGCGTGGGCAAGGATGTCGTGGAAATTCTTCGAATCCTGCACGGTGCACAGGAGTGGCCGTAACCGAGTCACGCGCTTCCCCTACTCCATCTCAAACGGCAAATATTGCAACCCGCCATCCCGCTCAATCTGCAAGACCACCGCATCCCCAGACTTAAGCTCGCGAACTTCTCTGCGCAACGTTTCCACAGAATCAATCGGCTTGGTATTAAGCGAGTGAATAATGTCCCCCGTCTGCACGCCGCTGTCCGACACAATAAGGTTAGCGGCGCGGCCCACCACAACGATTCCGCCTGAGATGCGGGTCGTGCCGATGACAGAGCGAATCTGATCGGTGATATCTATCACCAGAATACCCAGCCGGGGCACAAGACTCTTCTCGGGATCGGTCGCATCCATGAGCAAGTCCATCTGGTCGTGCTTTTCCACGGCCGCCACGTAGAGAATCTTCTTCTCTTTATTCTTGTTCGCATCCGTGCCCCGCAGAATTTCGAGCTTCACGGGTTTGTCGGGATTGTGAAGATAAGTGGCGGCGGTGAGTGCCGACAGAGTCTCAATCGGCCGATCGTCGGCAGTAAGAATAATGTCCTGCACCTGCACGCCGGCGGCGGCCGCGGGGCCATCCGGCGTTACGTCGTCCACGATGACGCCCCAGGACTGCGGCAGCCCCACGCCTTCCGCCAGAGTCGGCGTAATCTCCTGCGCTCCCGCGCCCATCTCTACGTGGTGCACGTGTCCATACTTGCGCAGGCTGTGATAGACAAAATTCACCACCCGCGCCGGAATGGCGAAGCCCAGACCTTCGCTTCCGCCACTCTGGCTCAGAATGAAAGTGTTGATGCCGACCACATACCCATCCATGTCCACCAGCGGGCCGCCACTATTGCCTGGGTTGATCGGCGCGTCGGTCTGAACGTAATTCAGAGACTTTGCAGGATCGGCCTGACGGGCGACCGCGCTGATCACACCCATCGTGACCGAGCTCTGCAGGCCCTCAGGACTGCCGACCGCCAACACCATCTGTCCCACGTGGATGTTTTGCGGTGCTTCCAGCGACAGCGTAGGCAGGTCGGTCTGCTCAATCTTGAGCAGCGCGAGGTCGCTCTCCTTGTGGAGTCCGAGCACCTTGGCGTCAAACAGCTGGCGCCTCCCGGCCGGCAGGTTGGAGGGCGAGCTGTTCAACGACATCGGCAAAGCCACACGAATGCGATGAGCTCCTTCGACCACGTGAGCGTTGGTCATGATGTAACCGTTCGCGTCCACGATCACGCCCGAACCCACGGCGCGCTGGCGAACGATCAGCGCCGTCCGCCCCCGGTCGCCGTCCCCTTCGGTCAGCGGCCCATATCCGGTAGTCTGAATCTGTACCACCGCGGGAGACACCCGGGCAGCCAACTCCTGCAGCGCACTGTTCATCTGGCGCAAGACGTCTGGGTTGTCGGGAGAACGGGCGTCGGTACGCGAGGCGGGGTTGCCCCCTGAGGCTGGTTTCGACTTGTCCGGCGCCTTCGCGGTCTGCGCCTTGAGAGCCGGCTGCTGGACGAGACTGAACGGAGTCGCCAATGAAAGTAGAAAAGCAACCGTGAAAGTCCCGTAGGGACGCCCGAGAATAGCCCGGCGTTTCAACGCCGGGAAGCGTTGCAAAATAGGTTCCGTCCCGTAGGGACGGCTGAAATTGTGGATGCTCCCGCCAGCCGCGCCGACGTACCCTCTAAACAAGGTTCGAATACTGCGGGTTAAGACAAACGCACCAAGCATGGCAAGGTACTCCTTCGTGCAAGCGGGATATGTCAGAAGTGTACCCCCGTCCTCGTCTCTCAGCTTTTTGGAGAGACAAGGCGGGGAAGTCCACCGGAGGATTCACGCAACCGGTCCCGCCTTTTCCGCCTGCTCATACATCTCTTCTATCTGCTGGTGGTAGCGTTCCGTCACCACCCGGCGTCGCAGCTTCATGCTGGCGGTCAGCGTCCCGTTCTCGGCGGAAAATTCATCTGCCACCAGCAGCACTCTCTTCAGCTTTTCATACCGGGCCAGATTCTGATTCAAGTCGTCCACGATCCGCTCGTATACAGCGCGCACCTCGGGATGGGCCACCAGCTCCTGCCGTGAAGCGAAAACCAGTTCATGGCCGTCGGCCCACTCTTCCAGCAGCGGAAAGTTGGGCACAATCAGCACGGAAGGGAACTTGTGCTTCTCGCCTAATACAACCGCCTCGGTGATCAGAACATTGTGCTTGAGCGAATTCTCGATCGGCTGCGGCGCGATAAACTTCCCACCCGATGTCTTGATCAGGTCTTTCTTGCGATCGGTGATAGAGAGAAATCCGTCCGCATCCAGGTTGCCGATGTCGCCTGTCCTGAACCAGCCATCCACAAAGGCTTCCTGCGTCTCTTTCGGCTTGTTCCAGTATTGCTTGAACACCGACGGCCCCCGCACGAGGACCTCGCCATCTTCCGCGATGCGCACATCAACGTTGGGCAGAGGCTTTCCGACCGTGCCCAGCTTGTGCGCCTGGGGAGTATTGACCGCAATCACCGGAGAAGTTTCCGTCAACCCGTAACCCTCATGAATACGAATTCCGATATCGGCGTACCATTCCGCGAGCTCGCGTCCCAGGGGCGCTCCGCCGGAAATGAAGACCTCGATGCGCCCACCCAGGCCCGCGCGCACTTTCGAATACAACAGCCGGTCCGCCAGTCTCCAGGACCTCGACGTGGGCTTAGTACCCGCAAGCACTTGCGCCCGATGTTCCCTGCCCACGGACAAGGCCCAGTTATAAAAAGTCGAGTTGGGAAAACCTTGCGCCTTCTGTTCCGTCTGAAAATGGATTTTTTCGTACACCCGCGGCACCGAAACAAAAAACGTAGGTTTCACTTCCAGCAGAGCCCGCGGAAGTTGGGTCACAAGCGCAAGATGCGCCAGCGTCACACCTCGATACAGCAGCGCAAAATCCACATGCCGGGCGGTGACATGGGAGAGCGGAAGAAACGAGATGCTCACATCATCCTGTTGCACCGGAAACTCAACCAGAGAGCAATTGAGATTCGATGCCATGTTGCCATGGGTAAGCATCACTCCCTTGGGCGTACCCGTTGTACCCGAGGTATAGATAATGGTAGCCAGATCGTCGGGTGAAACCGCGCCAGCCGTGGCTTGAAGGTTTTCAAGCGACGAGTCGAGGCTCGCCCGGCCGCCTGATTCTATGTCGGCCATGCGCACCGCATCAACGCCTTCGACCGCGTCCATGACCACCAGCTTTTCCAACACCGTCTGGCCGCGAATCGACAGGACTTTTTGCAACTGCACTCCGTTGGACAAGAAAA
>Ga0207100_1147_pt1 | contig 15636 bp, 10 predicted proteins | sample Alteio_BWMinHeat_82_FD_153520 | JGI IMG/M metagenome (GOLD analysis project Ga0207100, IMG submission 153520) | Enriched cells from forest soil in Barre Woods Harvard Forest LTER site, Petersham, Massachusetts, United States -... | ecosystem: Environmental > Terrestrial > Soil > Temperate forest >...
CTTGACAATGCCGTGATATAGGGTCAGTCTCCAAAGCACCGAACCAACAGAGGACGCGAGGGCCATCCATCCTTCAGGAGGAGAGCACCATGCAAATCGCAAGTCATCGTGTCTTTCGGCTCAATCTCGTCCGTGTGCGTCTGTCGCACATTGTCCGTGCCATCGCCTCTGTTCTGGCGGTGATCCTGCTGGGCAACAGCGTCGCCTTCGCGGCGCGTGGACCCAAAGTCAACACGGCAATGGCTCCCGCAATGCTGAAGCAGGAACTCACCGCTCGTGGCATCGGCAAGGGTGTCAAAGTGAAGGAACTGGACGGCACGACCGTTGTTGGAACCCTCATAGTCATCCAGGACGATAGTTTTCAGATCACGCCGAATCATGCGGTCCAGCCCGTGACCATCCAGGATGCGAACGTTAAGTCGATTCACAACTCTGGCCTCCCCACAGCGGCGAAGGTCGGAATTGGTATAGGCATTGGAGCCGGCGGGTTGTTGGCGTTTATGCTGATCGAGGTTGCGACGCACCCCTTGTAGTGTAGTGGGAGAGGGCGGCGATCATGAGGTCGGCTGTCTCAGTGCGCTGGAACAGGCGGTGACGTTGGTGGGTGAGGATGGTGATGGCGTAGGTGCTCCAGCTTCTGACGTTGTGTGGCCACAAGCGAGAGCATACCCCAGGGGCTAAAGCCCTTCCTGTGCCGGGGAGTACAACAGTGCCAAGCCTGAAGGCTTGGCTTACCTGGAAGCAAGGGCGATCGCTGTATTGCTTGGCGTGAAGGAAGTTCCTGCATCGAACCGCCCCTGAATCGGGGATTTGAGCAACTGGGCGTCCGCCGCCAGGCGCGTTCGACCCTCAGTTGGATGAAACCCCGTATTCAGGGCGCCACAGTTCTCAGGCCAGTCTTGGTGAGATATGCTTGGCACTCATGAGTCAGACTAGGCTGCTTGGGTTCGCTGTCCTCGTGACTACTTCGGCGACGCTGTATCTCGGTGGCAGCGGAGCACAACTACCTGCATCTGAAGCGGTGCCAGCAGGCTGGACGATCTACCAAACCCCGACTGACGGAAGTAACTCCCTTCGATGTGCTAACTATTCTCAAAAAGAGTGGCGCGTGTCGCTCTCGGATGCAGGACAAGCGAATATTGCGCTTCTATCCGAACCTCACACGAAATCCTCCGGACCAGTACTTCCGCCTAGCGTCAAGTTGCAATGGGGAATGCTGGGCCGACGTAGCAATCTGCGAGTCAAGAACGGATGGCTCCTGGGGTTTGACGGTGGTGAGTTCGGCGGTGGATTGTGGTTTGCAACTCTCGACGGCAAGACCGAGCAGCTTTCCGAAGAGAACGTTCACGGATTCGTAGAAACGACGCAAGGCGTGCTGGTTTTTGTCGGGCTTGACCACTTGGGCACCGATTCAGGAAGGGTGTTGATCGTCCCGTACTCAGTCACATCCAAAACTGACCTGAGAACCTTGGTGGATCTTGACGGTGCTCCGGAGGCGTTCACAAAGCTGTCAGCAGACACAGCGCTTGTTATCACAACTCACGGGATTTCTCGGATAACTTCGGCCGGTGTGACTGAAAGATTGCTGAGTCGCAACTTCGGCATGCTGTATCCCAACTCCATTGTTTTGTCGTCGGACGGCACCATCTATGCTGGCATGCGCCTGTTTGTCGTCCGTCTCGTGCTGCGTTCCGGCAAGTCCACGGAAGAGTGGCTCGTTCCGCAGGGCTGTGAGAAATTCCACGTGCGGGGTTTCGACTGCGTTTGCTCGAAATGAGCCAATTCGACACCGTCATTTCGATACTTCAAGTGGTTGGGCCTTCAAATCGGGGTTTTGAGCAACTGGGTTTCTGCCGCCAGATTGGTTCAACCCTCAGTTAGATGAAACCCCGTATTTCACGCACAACGAATATTGAACCGATCCAGCGAACTACCGGGTATAGGCTAGTGGACAAACGGAACGCAGCCTCGGCGGCGGGGAAATTGAAGTTGCCGATAACAAAGGCGACTTTGCGACGAATTAGAATCATTAGCAGCGATCCTTCGCAATCGTGTCCAGTGAACGAGGTTAACTCATGGCTCAACCTAACGAAAGTCCGCTGCCACCTAAAAAACTCCGAGCCGGTAAACGGGTTGAGACGCCCCTGGAGTCCTTCTCCTCCATCTGTGTTGTTCTAGTAATCGGCTTGTTTACTATGAGTGGGCTTGCCCAGAACTTTGTCATCCCTTCCGGCTCAATGGAGAAGACCTTGCTCGTGGGCGACCATGTTCTGGTGGACCGGATGACCTTTGCTTCTCCGACGCGATGGGCACCGTTTGTTCACTACCGGGAGCCCCAACGTGGTGACGTTATCGTTTTCCGTAAACCGAATCCTGAGACGCCCGACCTTATACTCGTTAAACGCCTGATTGGCTTACCAGGGGATCGCATACATCTGGATCATGGGATTGTTTACCTGAATGGAGTGCGTCAAGAAGAGCCACACGCGCTTATTCCTTCCCAGAGCAATGACCCTCAAGACTCGTACACGCCTTCTCGCGACGACTTCCCAGCCCTTGGTGCTCCGCCGGGCGCTACGGCTGTTTGGTCGGAGGAGATTGCGTCTCATCTCGCCGGTGGCGACTTAGTGGTTCCTCCTGGCAACGTCTTTGCGATGGGGGACAACCGCGATCACAGCGCTGATAGCCGATATTGGGGCTTTGTTCCTCGCGGAAACATCCTTGGCAGACCTCTCTTCAACTATTGGTCGTTTGACGCAGGGACCAAGGACCTCGAAGCACAGTCGGCCACCATCTCGGGCCGTCTAGAGGCTCTTCTAAACACAGCCCTCCACTTCTTCCATAAGACGAGGTGGTCTCGCACGGGCCATGTAATTACGTAGCAAGAGTAATCCTGCTCCCGAAGGTGGCGTTTAGAAAAACTGCCGATGACAACCCGGGTTGTCATGGGCGGATAACATGCTCGTGCCCTTGGGCCTCCATCTGCCTCTGAATCGGGGTTTTGAGAAACTGGGAACCGTCTGCTTGTTGGATCGGGCTGGGGCGGTCTCAATTTCCCAAAACCCCGTATTTCGACAGCGGAGGCAACCTTAGTTTGCCGAAGGGCGCTCGATGTAGTCGACGACGAGGGTTTCGACGGGGACTTTTGCCGACACCAACTTGAGGCCGAGCTGTTGCTGAACCGCAGAGAAGATGAATGGGATGTCGTTGACTGGTGGGTCGGAGTTCCCTGGGGGCGGCAGACGAGTCGCGATGAGCGTGAAGTCGTACGTCCCGGTGAGTCCGGTTTTGTCGACAACGGGGGCTTCGGCGAACATCCGCAGACTACGCGTTAGCTGGTCCATGGTGGCGGCCTGGCCGACGAATCCCATTGGTCCCACTCCGTTTAGGAAGACGCCGTGGCGCGGGGTTCCGTCTGTTTCCTTTGGCCCAGTTGGATAGGCCTCGCCGGGTGTAGCTTCTTTGAGCTTAGAGCCATTCTTGGCGATAACCAGCTCAAAGCCGGGCTCCATCTTGGTTTCAATATGCCACTTGAGCTTGAAGCGGTCTTCCATTAAGGCTCGTATGGAAAGGTTCCTCTCTTTGGAGCCCAGTTTCTGCCATGAGGCGATGTCGGTCTCGGCGACCTTTGCCGCAATGTCGTACCGCACGGTGCTGCACCAGCCCTGCAGTCCGGTGGTGCTTATGTTCCCCCACATACTGAGTAGTCTGAGGACAGAGCTTCCTTCTGTTGAGAAGCCGTCTGCGGTGAACCTAAGACCTGAGACGCGTTGCGAGATATTCTCCCGGATCGAGACAACCTCGAAAGGGATTGGCTTGACGGAACCTATGGCTGCTGAGATCGGCTGAACCGGGGCTGTGGCGGGAGGGACGGTTGTTTGAGAGTGCTGGGCTGGCGCGGCCATTGCGGCACCTTGCGCGAATGCATAAGGCACGGCGAGCATTGCCGATGCGATAAAGAGGAATGATCTTGATGCATTGTGAGCTGACATATTGACTATTCCTTCAGTTCTCCGACGGCTTTTCGACATGGTCGACGACGAGTGTATTCACCGGGCCTTTGGCCGGTTCTAGTTTCAATCCGAGCTGCTCTTGAATTGCCGTAAAAAGCGTTGGTCCAGCGTTGGGCGTTCCCTGCTGGTCGTCGGGAGTCCATTTGAGGTCGATGTCGTAGTTGCCGGTGACGCCGGTTTTGTCGACTACCGTGCGGCCCAGCGCATCCGACAGAATGAACGCCAGCTTGTCCATCCCAGCTCCCTGAATTCTGATTCGGTTGGAGCCCCAGCTTGTGCCGCGTTGCTGCTGACCCTCGGGCCACGGCTTCAACCTGGAGCCGCCTTTCGTGATGATGAGCTGATCGATAGGTTGGATCCTGGCCTCGTAGTGGACGCGGAGCTTGAACCGGTCAGCCAGTAGAGCCTGCAACATCTGCTTACTCACTTCCACACGCTCCATGGGAGGAAGCTTTTCCATGCCCGCGAGAGTGTCGTCGCCGACCGTAGCTTCCACATCGAATACCCAATCCGGCAGGCCGGGAGGATGATCGTGCAGGGATTCCACCTTGTAGGCGTTGAACATGAGCCCCCACACCGTGATACATCGTGCACTGAAGTGGCGGCCGTTCCAACCGACGGACATGCCTCCGCAGCCCGGTTGGCCCGGCTTCACGGAAACTACCTCGTACGTCGGGGTCTTACTCCCCGTCTCCGTTTTGGGGAGGTCCGATTGCCCCGCTGCGGACAACGCGAAGATGAATAGAGCTCCGAAAACAAGCGATGTCCTGCAGGGAAAACTTGATGTATAAACTCGGTTGGCCATCGTGCGAACGTTCCTTTCCGGTGGTTGCTGCCAATTGCGGCGAGCGCAACGCCTTTGCTGATTGGTTCGAGATTTATGTCCGCCTCGAACCCTCAGTCGTTTGCCTTCTTCCTGGGGACTAAGTGGTTCACATGCTCTGTTCCAATGACGGAATGGTCAGCCGGCTTCACGTGGGCGGTGTGCAGAACCCAAACCTCATCGCCTCTCGCAATCGGCGCCCCGGTTATCAGGGTCAACAACTGGCCGTCAACGGTAAATGTGAGCCGATTGTTTTCAGCATGCCCCTGGATTGCTCCCGGCAACTGTGACAGGGAGAACTCGTAAAGGCCATCACCGGGAACGTAGAAATAGTCGACACTGCCTTTCCCTCTCGCGCTTACACTGGAACCGCCAAAATCAATGACAACTTCCTTGGCCTTCAGCAGCACTGGCGATATAACCCGCAGTTCATCCGGCCCCGGTTCCAGATTGTTCTCCAGGTTCATCGCGCCGAAGTAGGGCATGTAGTCCATCCATTCGCCGCTCAGCGTAAGCGGGCCGGCCCCAGCGACTTCGATCTCCAGTGTCTCTCCCGGCTCATAGAAATATTCCCTCTCCGGCAGGTCTGCAACTCCCCGGGTGTCTCCGCGGAAAAAGAACCCCGCACGCACGCCGAGCTTGACACCATCTTTCTCTTTCGAGATCAGCCGGATCCTGTAGCTCACGTGGCCGGAAAGGAAACCCTCACCCCGGTCGCATTGCGCCTGCCTGTTATCCACCGTGGATAACGGGCACGGATACGGTCGGCCGTGGTTCACTGCAACCGTCAGCATGACGACGTTTCCCTCGCCGTGTGCATTTACCTTCGCATGTACCTTCGCCAGGGCGAGGCTCAGGCTCAGCGCAACGATGCCAACCAACAGAGTTGCGAAGGCAAACCTGGGTATCCGCATGCTTTCCCAGCCCGTCTGCCAGAATGCTCGCATCGGGCCGCGCTTTCGCTTCAAGCTCAGCGGCCTGACCGCCTCCGGTGCAGCGAGGCTAGCCACGCGCCGCAACTCCGTGCCGATTTCGAGATACTCCGTCAAGACCGCCTGGCATGCCTTGCAGGCCCCGATGTGCTCGGCAGCTTCCCGCGGAATAGTTTCACCATCGCAAAGTGCGGAAACAAACTCTGTTGCGTCATTGCATGTCATACGGACCTCCTTTCGCCGTGCCATATGCTCCGTAGTGCTTCCCTGGCCGCAAACAACCGTGATCTCACCGTGCCTGTGGGGATGTCCAGGATCGCCGCGAGTTCGTCATAAGATTGCCCTTCAACTTCGCGTAGCCACAGCAGCGCCCGTTGTTCGGCAGGCAGCCTTTGGAACGCATCTTCCACGACGGACCTCTTCTCGATCTGGGATGGGACTGCGATGTCTTCGACGGCATCACCATCGGACCCACGGATGGTGCGGGACTGCTTGCGCCACCAATCCACAGCTTGTCTGCGGGCTGCGCCGTAGAGATATGCTCGGAGTTCCCCGATCTCTGGCTTATAACCGTTCAACCGACTCCACATTGCGGTGTAGGTTTCCTGCGCAACATCTTCGGCTGCCTCCTGGCTGCCGACGAGATGCCGCAGAAATGCCTGAAGCCGCGGCGCCGTCTGACGATAGAAATCCTCGAAGGCCTGCTCGTCTCCTTGGGTGATGCGTTTCCAAACCTCCCGATCGTCAGCCATCGGAGCCCTCAATTGGTTCTTCGCGTTTATCTGCCAAAAGGTTCACCCAGAAATCGACTTTCTTTCGTAGACCCGTCCCGTAAGAACCGGATTGGTTAAAACGCACGGACGACACGAGCGACCAAGGCGAGGTCTCGCTCTGGCAGCAGAAGGCAACGGTTGGTTTGGGAGAATTCTTGCGGCGCATAAACACGCCTGATCATCTTGCGACCAGGCCTTTCGTGAGTCGGACTCATTCTAGTCCCGCGAAGGCAGCTATTTGGAGCAAGTACCGGTTAGCACTACACTTCTCCCTCGCAGTTTGGAGTTGGAACGCGGGAAATTCCTGAACTGCCCCTGAATCGGGATTTTGGGAAACTGAGATTGCCCAAGGGCATAGTTTTTCAAAACCCTGTTTTCGTGCACTATGACTCAGCAGTTGGTGTGGCAAGAACTTCTTCCCGGATTAGGATATGAGGATGCCCGGCCAGATCACCATCAGTAACTTTGGCAGAATGAGGACGACCCCTGTCATTACTGTAATGCGCTTGGGCTCCGCACGATTTCTTCTGCTAGCGTCGCTCGCCATCCTCTCACCGCTCGCGACCGCGCAAGACAACGACGAAATCAATCCCGCAGCCAAATCCATCGCCAGGGCCGCGCGGCTTCCTGCATACGATGTCGTCTCCGTCCGCCAAAACAAGTCATCCGGCGGCGACTCGTCGCTCGATACAACCGGCGATGGCGTCATAATCCAGGACGCCCCATTCCGTGAGATCGTCGAATTCGCCTATGGTATCGTCAGCTTCGACCTTATCTATGGCATCCCCGATCCTGTCGGCTCGGCGCACTTTGACATCAAGGCCAAGATCGTCAACAGTGACGGCGAGAGGCCCGGAAAACTCACTGACGAGGACCTTCAGGCCATGGTCATCCCTCTGCTGGCCGACCGCTTCCATCTCCGCATCCGTGTAATGCCGAAGGTGATGACAGTCTACGAGCTCGTCGTCGCCACAGGGGGACCGAAATTCAAGCTCGATAAACCTGACCACTCCTCGCTGACCATGAGTTGGGGTAGGGACAACACGCTGAACTTTAAGAACACGTCCTTATCCACGCTCTCAGGTGTCCTCTCCGACAGCGGGTTGCATGGCATCGTGGCTGATCACACCGGCCTCAAAGGCGCAGGTGACTTTTCACTCCACTGGAGTTCTGACGAAGCCCAGGAGCAAGGTGGCCCCAACGTCATCTCCATCTTCACCGCCATCCAGGAACAGCTCGGCCTAAAACTCAAGCCCGTCAGACTTCCGGTCGACACCCTCGTCATCGACCACGCCGAGATGCCTTCGGCCAACTAAGGAGCAGTGACCGGGGCAGGAGTATCGGATAGCCGCCAATGCAGAGCAGTTTGACTTAATCGATTGCCTGTATCTTCCGAAGAGTAATCGGCACGAACAGAGAGCTGCACTCTGTGATTCAGGCACAAGAAGCCGATTCGAGAGTTGAGCTATTCTCTGCGACTCCAAAATCTCCTTGTCTGTGATTGTTATCGACCAGCCAGGAGTTACGGCGCAGTGACCCCGAGCACAGATCGTGACAGGAATGTTGGGTTTACCCCGAACTGCCCCTGAATCGGGATTTTGACCAACTGGGCGTCTGCCGCCAGATTGGTTCGACCCTCATTTGGACTAAACCCCGTATCCAGGGCCGTTCATGTTCCTGACTTGAACGCACTGGCCGAATAAGCCGCCAAGGTCGGTATTTGCGCAACAATCTGCTGAATGGCGCGTAGAATTGCCGTATCTAGAAGCTCGGGTTCTCAATTGCGCTATATCCCAAGTCTGGTACGTCATGTTCGATTTGTCTCGGCCCTGTTTTACTGATTCTTCCTTCCTTGTTAGCAAGCAAATCCTCAATCGATTGGGTAAGGTAGTTCGTGCGACAGCCGCGGTTGCGGTGCTCAACGTCTGCGCGCCGATGGCATGGGCGACTCCCCAGGTGACTGCGACGACATTGGCGGTGACCGCAGGCGGAAACCCGGTGACGACGGTCGCGCAGGGGACGGTGGTGACGCTGACGGCTACCGTGAGCGCAGGCAGCACACCCGTCACTCCCGGCACAGTCAACTTCTGCGATGCCACGGCCCTGCCGTGCACGGACATCCACCGGATCGGCACGGCGCAGCTCACGAGTGCCGGCATCGCAACGCTCCGGATCCGTCCTGCCATGGGCACGCACGGCTATAAGGCCGTTTTCGCCGGCACCACCACGTATGCTGCCAGTTCGTCGGCTGCTTCCAGCCTCGTCATGCCCGTGGCGATCACGATGAGCCTCACATCCTCGGGAGCCGTTGGCAGCTATGCTCTCTCCGGCACGGTAGTTGTCCCCGCACAGTTGGCCCCCACCGGGACCATCAGCTTCCAGGACATCACGAACGGCAACTACGTTTTGGGCACCAACGCGCCGGGAGCGCAGGCTATCCACCTAAGCTACAACCCCATAACGACGACCGCGCCGGGAGGAGGGTCGTCTTACGGTTACCAGATCGTAGCGGCAGATTTGAACCAGGACGGCATTCCGGACCTCATCACACCGAACGGAAATGTCCAGGTATTCCTCGGCAACGGTGACGGCACGTTGACCGCTGCGGCAACGATCAGCGCTGTCTCCGGCGCCTCTGCGGTCGCGGTCGGGGACTTCAATTCCGACGGGAAGCTCGACCTGGCCATCGTCAGCAACAGTAGCAATAGCGTGACCATTCTTCTGGGCAATGGTGACGGAACCTTTACCCAGCTCGGGGCAAGTCTTGCGACGGGCAACGGGCCTGTCCGAGTGGCTGTCGGTGATTTCAATGGCGACGGCAACCTGGACCTTGCCGTTACCAACTTCACCGACAACACGATTACTATCCTTCTCGGCAAGGGCGACGGAACATTCTCTCCTGCGGCCGCTGTATCTACGCCAGCCTGGCCGGATGACATCCTCACCGGCGATTTTAATGGCGACGGCAAGATGGACCTGGCAATATCCAATATCTACTATGCTTCCGGCTGCGTGAACGTGTTTCTCGGCAAGGGCGACGGAACGTTTACCTTAGCACCAAGAACCATTAGCGGTACAAATTCGTGCTATTCCGTGGTTGCAGCAGACGTCAACCACGACGGTCACCTTGATCTTCTGGCAACCGATTTCGACCAGCGCGTGACCTGGGTAGTCCTGGGTGCCGGCAACGGGACGTTTTCGGTCAAGGGGCAGGTCGGAATCTACAACCCCAGCAGCAGTTTGCCCGAGGCCGTCGCGGTTGGCGATTTCAACGGCGATGGAATTGTCGACTTCGCAATGGCTGGGCAGGGCACCGCGTTAACCATAGCGATCGGCAATGGCGATGGCACGTTTACGCCATTTCCAGACATCCTTTCGGCTACTTATATTGGTGTGGCGGTTGCGGACTTCAATGGCGACGGGTTGGCGGATACGGCAGTTCGCGGCGGCAACACGACTATTTACACGAGTGGAGTGAGCGAGACGTTTCTCGATTCCTTTGGTCCTGTGTCGCCTGCTGGGGTCGGAACCCACCAGGTGCAGGCAGTCTACGCCGGAGACGCGGCTTACATCTCTTCTACCTCCAACACCGTATCGCTCACCGCCCAGGCCTCTACGACCACCGTTACGCTCACGGTCGCTCCTGCCGGAGGCAGCAACTATGGCCAGCAGGTAGTGCTGAGCGCATCGCTCACGCCATACGCAGCACAGGGCCATGCTACCGATGGGGAAGTCGTAACCTTCTACAGCAACGGCACGGCTCTCGGCACCGCATCCCTCGCCACCGGAGTCGCCAGCCTGAATGTCACCTCATTACCTGCCGGCATCGATAGCGTAACGGCCGTGTACGGTGGCGACAGCAACTTCGCTGCCAGCACGTCGAATGCGGTTGCGTACAATGTGATTCTGCGTCTGGTCGTGAACACAGCTGCGGACGGTTCGGGAACAGCCTCCAACTGCGCCTCCGGAAGCAGTGCATCCTGCTCTTTACGCGATGCGCTGGCGGCGGCCCAGGGTCATGGCGGAGCCATCACCTTCGACCCGACCGTGTTCACAGCGACGAACTCATCCGCACAGAATACGATCACGCTGGGCAGTGCTGGAACGCTGGCGATTCCCGCCAATACTACCATCACGGGCGTCACGTCCGGCAGCGGCGCAACGCTAGCTAATCTGGTGACCCTGAGTGGGAATAATGCGTATGGGGTCTTCTCGGTTGCGAGCGGGGCGACGGGCGCGGCCATCTCCAACCTGACGATCACGCAGGGGAAGGGCACCGCGGGGGGTGCAGTCAATAACGCCGGTTCGCTCACAGTGAGTCAGTGCACGTTCTCAAGTAACACTGCCTCGCAGGGGAATGGCGGCGCCATCCAGAACTCCGGCCAACTGAGTGTAAACGGCAGCACCTTCACCGGCAATAGCGCGTTCGCAGCTGGGGGAGCTATCTATGCCACCTCAAACCTGACCGTCACTGACAGCACCTTCACCAGTAACACGGGGGGACAGGGTGGCGCCATATACAACGGCGCAACTTTGACGATGACCAACAGCACCCTGTCGGGCAACTCGGGATCGGGCGCCATCTTCAATAACGGGTTGGCGACAGGGAGCAACAATATTTTGAGTGGGGATACGGGCGGCGAATGCGCCGGCGTCGGCTGCTTGAACGATGCCTATTTTCTTGTCTCGGGCGTTGAACAGCAAATTGGGGGAGTGTGGGATTCTGGAACCATCACGCTTGGATGGCCCGGCGGTTCCTATACTGCCAACTATGGTCAGTTTTCAACCCCGGCGGCCATAGCATCTACCTTCGGGGGCGGGATCACGAATAGCGGTTGGCCTGGGGGCGCACAGGGATTTGGACCGTACTTTGTGCTCGGGGCAAGCGGCAGCTTTGTCGCTCCAATCACCATCACCAATACGTCGAAGTCTTTCACTGTAACCCAGGTGTACCAGAGTCTTTTCTCATCCAGCTACGGCAATATTGTGAGCACAGCGGCCACTCTCTCGCCACTGGGCAGTTTTGGCGGCCCGACCCAGACCATGATTCCGTTGCCAGGCAGTTCGGCAATCTGCGCGGGCATGAGATCCGGGTTGGCCGCAGGCGTGAGCACCGACCAGCGCGGGTTCGCCAATACCAACACGAGCTATCCGGGATACTCCAGCAATACTCCGTGCGTGGATGCTGGATCAGTGCAGACAAGCTACGCCCTGAGCTTCAGTTCGCAGCCTCCAGCAAGTGTGACCGCGCTAAGTCCGTTCTCTGTGGGTGTGAGACTCGCCGAGAGCGGCAGCGTGTTCACCGCAAGCTCAGTCGCGATACCGCTCACGCTCACTGGCAACGGTTCGCTACTGAACGCATCGGCATCTACATCGAGTGGCGTCGCTACGTATCCTTCACCCAGTGTGTCTCTGCCCGGTCCAGGAGACAACCTCAACGCCAACCTATCACTGAATGGGAAGGTTTCGATCACAGCGCCCAGCAACAGTTTCACGGTAGCTGCCGGGTCCACAACAACGGCTGCTGCCAGCCAAACCGCGATTTTTAGTCCCAGCGCCCAGGGCGTCGCGCTGACGGCTCAGGTATCCAGCAGTCTGGGAATGGTTAATGCGGGCACTGTAACTTTCACGGTTATCAAGGGAAGTACGCCAATCGGCAGCACAGCGACCAGCTCTGTAAGCAGTGGTCGCGCGACCGTGTTTTATGGCTTGCCTAGTGGAACGGCAGCTGGAACCTATACGATTCAAGCCATCTACAACGCAGGCGGCGCCTTTGCCACCAGCAGCGACTCCACGCAAACCCTCACCATTGGGCAGGCAGCCCCCGTCATTACTTGGATCACACCAAGTGCGGTTCCCTATGGAACGGCGTTGAGCGCTACCCAACTGAACGCCGGCTCCGGAGTGGCCGGCACCTTCACCTATTCGCCGACGCTGGGCACAGTGCTGCATGCCGGGCCGCAGATGCTGACCGCGACATTCACGCCGACCGATACCACTGACTACACCACCACAACGGCGACGGTCACCCTGACCGTAAACAAGGCCGTGCCTGCAATCACCTGGCCCACCCCCAGCGCGATCGGCTACGGCACGTCACTCTCGGCAGCGCAGTTGAATGCGACTGCGCCGACCCCCGGTGTGTTTACGTACACGCCGTCCGCGGGAACGGTGCTGGGCGCCGGGTCGCACCCCCTGACGGTGAGCTTCGCGCCGACCGACACGGCGGACTATCTACCGGCGTCGGGGGCGAATACGCTAATGGTCAATCAGGCGCCTCTAACGGTGACCGCAGCCAATGCCTCGCGCGCGTATGGAGCCGCGAACCCTGTGTTTACGGCTGCTGTGACGGGTGCTGTAAATGGCGACAGTTTTTCGACGTCCGGATTCTCGCCTGCAAGTGGAACCAGCGCGGTGGGAACGTACACAATTGTGCCGAGCGTGAGTGGGATCAACCTGGCGAACTATACCGTCACCCCAGTCAACGGTACCTTGACCGTGACACCGGTGGGGTTGACGGTGGTGCCGGCAAATGCTTCGCGGGCGTTTGGGGCGGCAAATCCGGTGATGTTGGGCTCAGTGGCAGGGGCGCTGAACGGGGACACGTTCAGCGTGACCGGTTCGTCCACGGCCACGGCAACCAGTGCAGTGGGGAACTATCCGGTTAGCTACACGGTGACGGGCCCGAACCTTGCAGACTATTCCGTAACGCCGGCGACAGGTACGCTGACGGTGACCCAAGCAACTCCTGCGATTACCTGGCCGACACCGGCGGCGATCACGTATGGCACAGTGCTTTCGGCGGTGCAGTTGAATGCGACGGCGTCGACGGCTGGGACGTTTAGCTACTCGCCGGCGCCGGGTACAGTGTTGGGAGCGGGGACGCAGACACTTTCGGTTACATTTACGCCGACGGACACTGCGGACTATGCAACTCCAAGTCTGAGCACCGTGACGCTGACGGTCAACAAGGCTCCGCTAACGATTGTGGCGAACAATACCGCGCGAGTGTTCGGTGCGGCGAACCCGTTGTTCGGAGGGACTGTCAGCGGTGCGGTGAATGGGGATGCATTTACGGAGTCGTTTGCGACGAGTGCGACCGCGGCCAGCATTGCTGGGAGCTATCCGATTGTGCCTACGGTGGCTGGTACGAACCTGGCCGACTATGCGGTTTTGGCGACCAATGGCGCGCTGACGATCACACAGGCGGGAACGGCGACTACGTTCGCGCTGAGCAACTCCAACCTGACGATGACGGCTACGGTGCTGTCCTTGACCAGCGGAACGCCGACGGGGACTGTTGCGTTCTATCAAGGGCAGACGCTGGTGGGCACGGGCACGCTGGCGAATGGCACAGCAACCTTCACAACGACAAACTTTCCGGCGGGCAATGTGGTTGTAAGCGCGCAGTACAGCGGCGACGCAAATTTCACCCAGTCCGCCTCGCCACCCATCTTCGTTCTGACCGTAAACCCAGCACAAACACAGCTCACCGTCGCGCCGGCGGGGAGCGTGTCGGACGCGCTGACGCTGACGGCGGCAAGTGGGTTTACGGGCACGCTGCAATTTTCGTGCAGTGGATTGCCTGCGGACGCGACCTGCAGTTTTTCGCCGGCGTCGTATACCTTTACCGGGAGCAGCAACTCAGCCAGCGTGACGATGACGGTGCAGACGGGCGTGTCGGCGAGCGCGGGGAAAGGGCCGCTGACCCGGCCCGGACTAACCGCGCTGGCGGGAGTGTTGTGCGTGCCGCTACTCGTCCTGTTCGGCGGGCGCAGACGACCGTGGGTGAAGTTGCTGATGTTTGTACTGCTGGGCGGCGCATGCGCGCTGGTCACGGCGTGCGGTAGCTCGCCGCAGAGCCCGGCGGGAACATCAACGGTGCAGGTGGTTGCGAGTGGGACGTCAGGGTTCCAGCAGACCACGAGCGTGACATTGACGGTGCAGTAATACTCGATCAGAATGCACCTTGCATGCAGCCAGATCGGGCTATCATCCGATCGACGAAGTGAGCTCCGCGCCAATCAACATCTCATCTGCCCCCTTAAATCGGGGTTTTGGGCAACTAGGCCCGCCTGCTCGCCTAAGCGGGCCGAACTTGCATGAATCCCGAGGTCATTTCAACGAGTTATTCTGGCAACCAGACGCGAGACGCGCTGAAGATCGCCCTGTAGTCGAGTGTGCCGTGATGACAAATTCCTCCCCTCATCTACATATCGCAGGAGACGTAATGTTCAGGAAACGCTGGTGGTGGTTTGGAAAGACGATTTCAGACGAAGGTTCTGCACTCGGATTTACTGAGAGAAACACACTCCTGTATGAAATCGGGGACAAAACATGATCGTCCGCACCGAAGGTGATGGCCGAGAAATCGATGTCTTCCACAGTTCGATGCGGCATTGGAGTAACGATAGCTCCGTGATTGACGGCAAGACCGACGAGCGAAATGTGGACAACATCACGCGTGCTCTTGAATGGCGAGGCTTTACTGTGCGAATTGTGTCCTGATCCATCATTGAACTGCCGCTGAATCGGGGTTTAAGGAAACTGTGAACGGTCTGCCTGTTGGATCGGGCTAGGGCAGGCTCAATTTCTCAAAACCCCGTATTTCTTGCACTACGAAGTGACAAGCCGCCAACGCTTGGATGTTTTCCGGTTTGGTGACCACTCGCCACATTCCCGCCACGGACATTTGCAGGGAGCCGAGCGACCTTTAAACGGCCTACGGAGCAGCAAGGGCCTGGACTACTTCCTCGATCTCCTCACGTGTCGAGATGCCCTTTTCAACTGCTAAGAAACTGAGAATCGAGATGGGCTTGCCGAGTTCGGCTGCTGCGAGAATCTTGTGATGGCCGTCCAGCAAGTAATGCGAAAGGCACCAGTGCGAGTTTATTTCGGGGTTTCCTTCCCAATCAGCAGGTTGCTTTATATCAAGGATGGAAATGGCCAAAGCAGTGGGCGTTGCACCGCCCGATACTGCGTCCTTGTACGACCTGACAGCATCAGCATGGAGGAAGGTCTTTGGGATCATTGGAACGACAAATTCAAAGAGACCTCTTCCGTTTGTCATGCGCATGCGTTCGGTCCGGTAGTAC
>Ga0207100_1131_pt2 | contig 15621 bp, 14 predicted proteins | sample Alteio_BWMinHeat_82_FD_153520 | JGI IMG/M metagenome (GOLD analysis project Ga0207100, IMG submission 153520) | Enriched cells from forest soil in Barre Woods Harvard Forest LTER site, Petersham, Massachusetts, United States -... | ecosystem: Environmental > Terrestrial > Soil > Temperate forest >...
GTAGCCACCATAGCCATCTGTCGGACAGAAAACCGATTACGAGAAGCTTATTCTTGAAGTCGATACCGATGGCTCGCTCACGCCGGAAGAAGCGATCACGCTTGCCGGAAAAACGCTCCGCGATCATGTCAATCTTTTCGTCCGTTTCGGTGGACCGGAAGATGAAGCTCCGCCGAAGCCGATCGCCGATACGGAGACAGAGCGCATCCGCGCCGTTTTGTTAACGCCGACAGATTCATTGCATCTCTCGGTTCGTTCGCAGAATTGTCTGCGCGCAGCGAATATTAAAAATATTGCAGAGCTCGTCAAAAAAGACGAGCGCGAACTTCTTACGTTCCGCAATTTCGGTCGCAAATCGCTCGATGAACTCGGAAGACTTGTCGAGAATATGGGCTTGCATTTCGGAATGGACGTCGATAAATATCTCGAAGGGGTTGAAATACCAGCTTCAAATTACTAAGAAACGATTATGATTCACGGACGCAAAGGAAGAAAATTAGGACGCACGTACACGCACCGGGCATCGACGCTCGCCGCGCTGGCTACGTCGCTTATCCAGCATAAGAGGATAAAAACGACGGTTGCGAAAGCCAAAGAAGCGCGCATCTATGTCGAGCCGCTCATTACCACGGCAAAGCGTTCGCTGGCGCTCACCGGCGATGATAAAGCTGTATCTATAAAACGCGTTCATGCGCGCAGGCAGATCGGACGCTTCATCAAAGATGGGGAAGTGCTAAAGACGCTTTTTACAGAAATCGCTCCGAAAGTTGCAAATCGTCCGGGTGGTTATACTCGCGTCGTAAAGCTCGGCAGACGCCTTGGTGATGCCGCAGAGATGGCTATCTTAGAGCTTGTCGATTGGAATGAGGGATCGGCAGAACCAAAAGCGAAAGTGGCTACCCCGCGTCCGACGCGACGCAAAGCTCCGTCAGCAAAGCCTTCGACGCAGCCGGCTGATGTGGAGCCGCCTATCGGTGCGCCAAGCCCGTTACAAGCTGCCCCCGAAGATGTAACGGAATTGCCGCCGCAGGAGTAATTTCTTCTATCTATGGATTAAAGGGTACGCTATGCGTGCCCTTTTTTATTTAGAAGAAACAAACTCCCGGATGTCTTTTTTTCCTACTTGTTCGTTTGGATAAAATGAATTATTCCATTCTTCTGACGTTGGTAATACTCGAAAGGGTATGTTTCACAGATAAGGGATCACTATGCATCGAAAAGTATTCCAAGTTCTTGCGGCAATCTATTTTCTGACATTGAATCTTCCACGAGTATTCGCGCAGGAAGGCGGATATGTCAGCCAGTTATCTGTTGCCAAAGGGGATAGCATTGCATTTTTTCTTTCGAGTGCGAATACAACGTTGGATCTGAATATTTACAGGCTCGGCGAGAAGAGAACGTTGGTCACTACGATTCCGCGGGTAACGGGCGGTATTCAAGTAACGCCTGATAGCTCATATTTTTATGGATGCAAGTGGAAGAAGAATGCCGGGATCATCATTCCAAATGAATGGTCTTCCGGAGTCTATGAAGCCGATCTTCCGACTTCGTCCGGCATCAAGCCTATCATTTTTGTGGTGCGCGAAAAAATTCTTGCATCGACTTCAAAAATTCTTGTCAATCTTACCACCAATACCTGGCAGGCATATAATAATTATGGCGGCAAAAGTTTGTATCATTTTAATTCTACTAATACGGACGAATGCCCGAGGCTTTCGCTGAACAGGCCATTCTCCGATACGACTGCGAAATTTTATTTTTTCTGGACGGATAAACTTGTTCGCTGGCTGGCAAAGGAAAATATTCCGGTCGAGTTTTGCGTGAGTTCCGATCTTGATCGCGATCCGGAGTTCATGCATCATTACCAAATGTATATCACCGTCGGGCATGATGAATACTGGTCGCTGCCGGAGCGCGACGAATGCGAGCATCTGATCGAACGCGGCGGAACGATGCTCGTGCTCTCCGGTAACACCTGCTGGTGGCAGGCGCGCATTGAGGATAGCGGGCGAACATTTGTCTGCTACCGCGATGCCGGGCTCGACCCCGAGGCGGGAAAAGATTCGATCATCACTTCGGTCTGGAGCCGACCGCCGCTCAACGATCCTGAAAATAAATTTCTCGGCACCAGTTTTCAGAATGGCGGCTATGTCAATAGCGGCACACTTTTTCCCGCGACAGATGGCTATGGTGGCTACACCGTTTTTAATTCGCAGAATTGGATCTATAAAAATACCGGAGTAAAAGATGGTGATGTCATCGGATTCGATGATCACATCGTCGGCTATGAAACCGATGGCGTGCTGTATAATTGGCAGGAGGGAATTCCGACCGTAACATCGATCGATTCATGTCCGAAAAGTTTTCGGATTCTCGGAATGTCGCCGGCTGCTAATAGCAGCGGCACACGTAATGGCGATGCAACGATGGGGTATTACTATACGCCATCGGGCGGCGCAGTGTTCAACACCGCTTCGGTGAACTGGGTGGCAGGGCTCGATACGAATCGAATCATCCAGCAAATGCTGCGCAATATCATCCAGCAATTTAATAGAGGAACGCTTCCGCCCGAGATCATCAGAGCCGAGCCGGTTACTGTAAAGCCCGAAAATATTGATCACGAAGATGTATTTATCGGCAGCAGGATTTTCCCGCTTGATTATAATTCTATAGATAGCTTCGTCGTTCATGCCGTCGATCCTATCGGAAGGAAATTATTTTATTCGTGGCAGTGCGAAGGAAAGCCGCTCGGATCGGATTCGATGCTATATCTCCTGCCTCAAGTGAAGAAGCAATTTCCGAAAGGAATGGTGATCACCGTATTTGTTTCTAATGATACCGGTACGGTGCAGATGGATTGGATATTAGTCGGTCAGGAATCTGTCGCTGCATCCGATAATTCCAATCACGTAATATGCTATCCGAATCCATTTTCCGATAATACCCATCTCCAATTTACTCTTGAAGAACATGCGCTGGTGGAAATCGAGATCACCTCCGTAATGGGCGAGCATATCCGCACGCTGCTTCCCTCCGCGCAACTATCATCCGGTTCGCACTCCATTAGTTGGGATCGCATAAATGATAACGACCATAAAATTCCTGTCGGAATTTATTATTGTACGGTGAAGATCAGATCATCGGGTGGAAGAATTTATTCGGCGGTTGAGAAATTGGTCGTATATTAAATCCTTGATGATAGGCACCTATGTTTGAAAGAATTACCGTTTGGGTGGGGAAGGATTGGGATGGCTTTACGTTTCGGCTCAGACCGAAGACGCGTGAGATGCTGCGCGCTCGCTTCCCAGAGGCTTCCATGCTGCCGCAGATATCCATCAGCTTCGATACCAAATCCTGATTCGAGGCGATCCACGGACCGATCTACCGCCATGTGCTCGAACTTCTGACGGGACTGACCTATGACGAAATTAAAAGCATCGGCGGAGGGGTGTTTGTCGATGCGGTGAGTGAGAATACCATTTATGATACAAAGAATGAAAAGTAGAATCATTCTATGGTAGGCGCATGGCTTTAGCCTGCGTGAATGTTTCAACCCGCTCGCAGGCTAAAGCCATGCGCCTACCAACGTTGACGAAAGAATCGGGTGAATAATAATAATCTTTATTTTGCAAAAGGCGGCGAGTCCGTTGCCATGTCGGAGCTGCTCTTGCGCGGCTATAATGTTGCTGTGCCGGCAGTCGATATCGGCGATGATATTTATGTGGTCGAGGACGCCGAATCGAATCTGATCCGCGTGCAGGTGAAATCGGCGAACTGCCAGGCGCGGAAGTACGGATTCGTCGGGCAAATACGTTTGTGCGCGCGGCAGCTCAAGGAAGGCAAACGCACAAAATTAGTGTATGTATTCGCGCTGCGCTTCGAAGCGCGCTGGTATTTTGTCCTTATCAGCCGCGAGCATCTTCTGGAAGAAGTCGAGCTTCATAAAACCGGCACAAAGTACAACGGCGATATTACCTTCACCTTCCGCTACGACGAGACGAGCGGAAAGTCCTCTGCTCAAAACGCGATTTCACCGGCTATGTAACCTGGGACGCCAAGTTCCCGCCGCTTGCAAATGAAACGTAAATCTTTCCCCTTTCCCCTTTAAGCTTTTCGCCTTAAGCTTTAAGCTTGACCTCCCGCTCCTTCAAAATAAGCAGAGGGCTGGGGTGAGGTTGAAAATTCTTTGGAAGCTAATGTTCTAACTATTTGTTATACGTCACTGACAAGAATGAATTCTCGCATTTTGCAAATGCACGTAAGTTTCAAGAAGTACTATCACGCTCTTTCCACTCAATTATTGCATCAGCAATATTTCCGAAAGCCCACTCTGCCATTTCCTCCAGCGAGGCATGGTCTGCTATTTCTCGGAATCTTTGTGTGATAAAAATTGTGAACTCCTCATTGAGAGATAGCTTTTCAAATTCTTTGTCAATAGTCTTTTGTTTTTTCATAACGCGATCAACCAGCTGAGGAAAAGGGAAGTGCCCGAAATCGGAGCCTCGTAGTCTAAATTTTACTATATTGTAATATAGTTTATATGAACTTAAAGTTAAACATATCCGCCGCTGAAAAATATAAGAGCAATTCCCAAATCGGACGTATTGTTACCGAGGCATGGGTAAGAAAAAATTCTTACTGCCCTTCATGTGGCAACAATTACTTAGAAAGTTTTGCAAATAATTCTCCAGTTGCTGATTTTTTTTGCAATAATTGTAGTTCAGAATATGAACTGAAAAGTAAAACAGGCTCATTAGGTACAAGAATTTTAGACGGTGCATACCGAACCATGATTGAAAGAATTAACTCTGAAAATAATCCACATTTCTTTTTCTTGAGCTACGCGAAAGCGTCTCTTGATGTTAATAATTTTCTTGTTATTCCTAAACATTATTTCATTGATGACATTATTGAAAAGCGAAAACCTTTAGCTGTAAGCGCCCGGCGCGCTGGTTGGGTTGGATGTAACATTATTCTTACAAGCATCCCAACATTTGGGAAAATATATCTTATAAAAGACGGCAAAGTAGAAAATAGAAAGAATGTTTTAGAAACATGGTCGAGGACTTCTTTTTTAAGAAGCAAAAAAGTGAGTCGAGAGGATGGACAATTGAGATCATGAAAATTTTGGATTTGATTCCATATAAGGATTTCAATCTACAAGATGTTTATCGCCATGAAGAAAAACTGAAAGAGAAATTCCCACATAATAATTTTCTCAAAGACAAAATTCGACAACAATTGCAAGTATTGCGTGATAAAGGTTTACTCGACTTTAAAGGGAATGGTTTATATAGAAAAGTATAGGATGCCAATATGATACAGAAGCGAGGAACCTCTTTATAGGTGCCTCAGCGTTATCAGATAATCAATGGCAGAACGAGCAAATATAACACCATCGGTACTTAAATGGGCAAGAGAATCGGCGAAAATGTCCGAGAATGTTGCCGCGTCCAAAGTTTCAGTCGATCTTGAGAAATACAGGGAATGGGAAGAAGGCACAAGCCAACCGACTATTAGACAAGCCGAGACGTTAGCAAAGGCATACAAACGACCTTTTGCATTATTCTTTCTTCCGGAAAAGCCTACCGATTTTCAGCCGTTGCAAGATTTCCGTAATAAGAATGCAAGACCCTTAGGTACTGCCTCCACATTCATTATCAGGGAGCTGCAGCAAAAACAAGCCTGGATCAGCGAATTCTATCAGGAAAATAAAGAAGAGAAATTCTCTTACGTTGGCAAATTTTCTCTGAAAAGCGATCCGGCACAAGTCGCTTCCGACATCTCGGAGACGTTACAAATCGATCCTACAAATTACCATACGGATAATCCATTAAAGGAATGGATAGCGAAAGCTGAGTCATCAGGAATATTCGTTTCCCGAACAAGCTTCATTCATTCGAAAATGAAATTGGATGCTGATGAGATGCAAGGCTTCGCAATCGCAGATGAATATGCCCCATTTGTTTTTATTAACTCCGACGATTGGGATTCATCTATGTTATTTACATTAGTTCACGAGCTTGCACATATATGGATAGCGGCTTCGGGTGTATCAAACGGTATTTCTCCAGTGTCGCTTTTGACCGGCAAGATTGAGCCTATTGAATTATTCTGCAATGAAGTTGCAGCAACGGCACTTATGCCTGAAGCAATGATGAGAAGATACGATGGGGCAATCTACCGATCCCCAAATAAATTATTTTCTGCGGCAAAGAAACTGGGTGTAAGCACGTTAGCTTTTTTAGTACGCTCATACAAACTTGGAATTATCACATTGCCGGTATATAATTCCTTAAAGTCTGATGCTACTATAGAATTTGAAAAATTTCTCGCAAAAGAAGAAGCAAAAAAAGAATTAGCAAAAGAAAAGGGAAAAACAGGCGGACCAAGTCCATTTTTGATGCTTGCCTACAGAAACGGCAAACTATTTACTCAAGTAGTCATTGACGCCTTTCATGGCGGATTCATACCGCCGACTCAAGCAAGCAATCTTTTAAACACTCAGATAACAAAATTTCCTAAGTTACTCTCCAAACTCTATTAATGCCATCTCTCTCCGATAAATATTGTTTGGATGCCAATGTCCTGATAGAGGCATGGAATAAATATTACTCTCCAACATTTTGTCCTGACTATTGGGAAGTCCTCAATGACCTTGGTCTTGCGGGTCGGATTTTTCTTCCGGAACTCGTTCATGAAGAAATAGTCCGAACGGATGATGATCTTGCAGCTTGGCTCAAATCTAGTAAAATCCAAACACAAGCGATAGACGGAGAAGTAACAAAATTTTTACAAGAAATTTATTCGAAAGATGCACGACATAAATTACTTGTCGATAGTAAAAAGAACAGGTCGCTTGCCGATCCCTGGGTTATTGCGCATGCGATGAAGGAGAATGCCTGTGTTGTCACGAAAGAAGAAAAGATTACAACGGTCAGCTCCAAATCGGTGAAGATTCCAAATGTCTGCGAAAATATGGATGTCAGATGCATAAATGATTTCGAGTTTGTAGCAGAGTTGGACATTGTATTTACGGCACGGATTAGAGCTTGAGGTTCGGGGATGTGGTCGTAACCTCACCCCAGCCCTCTCCTTATCAAGGAGAGGGGAGCGTTTATTTATCTAATGCACCATCTTCCAGTTCACTTGGTATGGGTACATTTCGTAGATCTCGTTATCCTCGTTGATCGTGTAGCCTTCGTCGAAATCGGCTTTTGCTGTTTTGATGAGCGCCGCGCCTTTCGCCGAATCGCCTTGTAGTTTCAGGCACAGACCTTTATAATATTCGGCGTCCGAGAAATGCGGATTTTTTGCGAGCGCTTTACCAAAGAGCGCGATCGCCGTATCATAACTCTCCAGTTCATAATAGGCAATGCCGGTGTAAAAAATATCGAGATAATGGGACCAATCCTTGCCGTGCATTTTTTCGTCGTAATCGAGCAATCCCTGCAGCGTCCGGCGCGCACTATCGAATTCATTAAGCTGCAAATAGGAAATCCCGATATACAATTCGTATGCATGATCCATGATGACCGAGCCTTCTTTATGGAATGTCTTGCAGCGGTTGAAATCCGCAATGGCTCGTGCGTAATATTTTGCAAAAATGCATTCCATAAATCCGCGGTAATCCAGCCAGTACTCATCATAGCTGACGGCGCGATCGAGCGCCTGCATTCCGAGTTCATATTTTTTCGTCTTGAAGAGCGGCATCGCTTTTTGCTGCCATAAATATGCAACGGTCGAATCCTGCGCGAGTCCGCTATCGATATAATTCTGCCACGGGTGCGTGAGATAACTATGCTTCCAAGCGCCATGACGTAAGTACCGATCAATGATAGAATCCTGCCGCAACTTCGTTTGCTCGCTAACAGGCGTATGATATTGCTGAGCAAGCACGGGCAATACAATAATAGAGAGAGCGAAGAATATGAAGCGCATGATAATTTTGATTTATGAATGAATGAGGTACGGAGTTTGGTGGGGGGAGTTACGGGAAGAGGGGAACCTCACCCCAGCCCTCTCCTTAGTAAGGAGAGGGGGTTTGTTTTTTTTTGGCTCAACCTCACCCCAGCCCTCTCCTTATCAAGGAGAGGGAGTGTTTTGTGTCTTTTGTTGCAAAGAGAGGCAGACCTTTTCAATTTCTTTAAGCACATCATCTATCCTGTTCGTTACTTCGGTATCGGTGAATCGCAGAAAACGAATGCCGTATCCTTCGATAATTTTTTGTCTCCACTCATCGCGTCGTTTTATTTCTTCGGCTTCGTGTGTTGCGCCGTCAAGTTCTATCGCAACTCTTATTTCGGGAGCATAAAAATCGAGTATGAATGAATCGATGCTGTATTGTCTTCTGAATTTCACTCCGAGTATTTGCGAATTCCGCACTCTTCTCCAAATAAGTTTTTCGGAAAATGTCGAATCGTGCCGAAGACTGCGACGTGTTTCTTTGTGCTCGGATTTATTGTAGAGTTTCATGATGCGAAAATACGGAGGAATGCGGGCTCGACCTCACCCCGACCCTCTCCTTATAAAGGAGAGGGGGTTTGTTTTTTTTGGCTCAACCTCACCCCGACCCTCTCCTTATTAAGGAGAGGGAGTTTTAAATCCCCTCTCCTTTATAAGGAGAGGGTGAGGTTTCCCCGTTTTCACTTTCTGAAGTCAATCGATAAATCCAATAAATCTTTTAATTTTTTCGCTGGTACCGGAACTCCGTGGGTAGTGTTTTCGTTTAACCCTGCCCGCCGCGAAAAGGGAAAGGTCTTTCGCCAATTCGTATGGTAAGTCGGGGATCCTAAACCAACAAGTGTTCATTGACATGAGAGAAGTTTTAAAGTCAGCAGGATGAGTACAAGGTAACTTGCCGTAGAGCAGATAGAAATATCGGTTTTACATTGAGGAGTCTAACTCATCAAGCAGCAAGTTTCCGTGAATTTTTTTGATTCATTTTCTTGCATCTATCTACCTAGATAGATCAGGCTTCAAGCTCACGCTTGATACTATAGTTTTTAACTATAATACAACGGAGAGTTTGATCCTGGCTCAGGACGAACGCTGGCGGCGTGCTTAACACATGCAAGTCAAGGACCGTAGCAATACGGAACTGGCGCACGGGTGCGGAACACGTAGGCAATCTGCCCTCCAAGGGAGAACAACCAGCCGAAAGGTTGGCTAAATCTCCGTAAAATCATAAAGTGGCATCACTTATTGATCAAGTTTTTTGGGGGATGAGCCTGCGTCTGATTAGATAGTTGGCGGTGTAACGGACCACCAAGTCTGCGATCAGTAGCTGGTCTGAGAGGATGATCAGCCACATTGGGACTGAGATACGGCCCAGACTCCTACGGGAGGCAGCAGTGAGGAATATTGCTCAATGGGGGAAACCCTGAAGCAGCAACGCCGCGTAAAGGATGAAGGCGCTTTGCGTTGTAAACTTTTGTAGTCGGGGACAAACCGGGAGTTACTACTCCCCTGATGGTACCCGAAAAGTAAGGATCGGCTAACTACGTGCCAGCAGCCGCGGTAATACGTAGGATCCGAGCGTTGTCCGGATTTACTGGGTGTAAAGGGTGCGCAGGCGGACTGGTAAGTCAGTGGTGAAATCTCGTCGCTTAACGACGAAACTGCCTTTGATACTATCAGTCTTGAATCCGGTAGAGATCTGTGGAATTCCGAGTGTAGCAGTGAAATGTGTAGATATTCGGAAGAACACCAGTGGCGAAGGCAGCAGATTGGGCCGGTATTGACGCTCAGGCACGAAAGCATGGGGATCAAACAGGATTAGAGACCCTGGTAGTCCATGCCCTAAACGATGTTCACTTGATGTCTGCCCTCAGGGTAGGTGTCGAAGCTAACGCGATAAGTGAACCACCTGGGGAGTACGCTCGCAAGGGTGAAACTCAAAGGAATTGACGGGGGCCCGCACAAGCAGTGGAGCATGTGGTTCAATTCGATGCAACGCGAAGAACCTTACCTAGGCTTGAAAAGCAGTCTAAACCAGTGAAAGCTGGGTACCCGCAAGGGGGGCTGTACAGGTGCTGCATGGCTGTCGTCAGCTCGTGCCGTGAGGTGTTTGGTTAAGTCCAGCAACGAGCGCAACCCCTGGGTTTAGTTGCCAGCACGTAATGGTGGGAACTCTAAACCAACTGCCTACGCAAGTAGTGAGGAAGGTGGGGACGACGTCAAGTCATCATGGCCCTTACGCCTAGGGCAACACACGTGCTACAATGGCAACTACAACGCGCAGCAATACCGCGAGGTGGAGCGAATCGCTAAAAAGTTGTCTCAGTTCGGATCGGAGTCTGCAACTCGACTCCGTGAAGTTGGAATTGCTAGTAATCGGGGGTCAGCACACCCCGGTGAATACGTTCCCGGGCCTTGTACACACCGCCCGTCACGCCATGAAAGCCGAGGGCACCCAAAGCCGCCTCATAAGCGTCTAAGGTGAAATCGGTGATTGGGGCGAAGTCGTAACAAGGTAGCCGTACCGGAAGGTGCGGCTGGATCACCTCCTTTCTAAGGTGCATTCCAAAATTTTATTCCTCCCTCTCCTTTTCAAGGAGAGGGTTGGGGTGAGGTTAAGGTTAAAACGATCAATGATTGGTCTTCACGGACACATCATTACATCGGCACAGAATCATATATGAATCAAATTCATAGTGACATCCTACTGACCTTCTCTCTGTCTTTGGATTTTTCAATCCATAAATCCCATCGCTCTGCGATGGGATTTTTTTATTTTTTGTCCCGGGAGGACGACATAACATTAGCCCAGGGCGATAGCCCTGGAAACAAAGATTTAAAATATCGCATAGTCCCGTAGAGGAAGCATTATTCCGTATTTTTGTAACCAATGGCAAACCTGAAATTTACAGTCGATAGTGCATTACTTAGCGAACTTGGCGAAAAGTTGGTTGAAACCGTTCATCTGGCTTTAGCTGAATTGGTGAAAAACTGCTATGACGCCGATGCAACGTTGGTCGAGATAAAATTCACTGAGGATCAGAATGGGCAAATGCAAATAGTCATTTCTGATAATGGCACAGGAATGAATTTTGAGACTATTAAGAAATACTGGATGCGCATTGCAACCACCAATAAGGTAGCACAGCGAAAATCTAAAGTTTATGGAAGACCTTTGTCGGGAGCAAAAGGAATCGGACGTTTCAGCAGCAGACGGTTAGGAAGTCATCTCAAAATAGAAACAAATGGAACAAAAGGAGGAGATGTTGTCGGCCAACAATCTCGTATTGAAAGAACAGTAGTAGATTTTCCTTGGCAAAACTTTGTGCCTGGAAAAGATATTAGCGAAATTAATTGTCCAGGATCACAAGAGCCAATCAATAATGATTATACCGGTACTATACTCACTATTACTGGAGTTCCGCCAGGAGAATGGAAAAATAGAGGATATGATTGGCTGAAACGACAACTAGCGGTATTAGTAGCGAATCGTGGAGCAAAACGAAAAGGATTTGAGGAAGATCCAGGATTCAACATCAAAATAACTGCTCCAGATTTTGCAGGTGGACAACTTGAAGATCTTAGAGAAAAATTGTTAAAAGCGGGGTGGGGAACATTAAAGGCAGAAATAAATTCGAAGGGTCATGCCGTTTGTAAATTAGATGCGTTAGGGATTAATAAAAGAGAAATTATTTCTTCTGAGCGATTTCCTCTTTTACATGATATCTCAATCGAACTAGCAATTTTGGTTTACGATAGAGAACAGTTTAGAGATTCAAGAATTTTATCGCTCGGATCACTCAGAGACATATTGAATGATTGGGGTGGGGTTCAAATTCGCTATAAAGGCGTTAGAGTATATCCTTATGGCGATGATGATTGGTTGAACATTGATAAAGATAGAGGCTTACGAAAACTCAACCCAGGCACCGAACTATTTGCATTCGCACAAACTTTAAAAGGAGTAGATCCCGGAAGATCACTTATAAGTATGCTTTCAATGAGAAGTTACGTTGGAAGTGTTGACATAGGAGAATCTGCAATCGGTTTTGAGCCTAAATTAAATAGAGAGGGTTTTGTTGAAAGCCATGCTTTAGAACAACTTAGCAAATTTGTCCGATTTGCTATAGACTGGTCAACAATTCTCAGGGATTATTATTTAAGACAGAATACCCTCAAGAAAGCAGATCAGGCAAAAGAAAAATTTGAAGAATTAATTAAAGAAAAAATTGAGTCAGGCAGAGTCGTTGAATCAGCAATTGCCCATCTCAAAGCGGAAACAAAAGTTATATCTGATGTTTTGCCCGCTGCGCAAAAAAAGAAATATGAAGCCGTCTTTGAAAGTGCTACTGAAGTTATTCAAAAGCAACATGCAGCAGACCAAGTTGAATTAACACAATTGCGACTTGTTGCCTCAACATCTACACTTTTGCTTATTTTTTCTCATGAAGTAAAATCACTGTTAGGTGTTCTCGAACAGAGTAAAAACACGTTGAAAAATTTAGCTCAGGAACTCCCACCAAAACAGAAAAGAACGGTTGAAGATATCAATACGCAGTTTATAGACCTAAAGGATAGGCTGAATGAATTGTTGAATATGACATCACTTGTAGGGAGTGGTAGCAGATGGGCAAAGGCGGGACAAGTTGCGTTATTGGATCGGATTAAAAAGGTTGAGAAGGTTTTTGAATTGATTGCGACTAAATATAAAATCACAATTGATTATTCGCGCATACCCAATAACATAGCTTTCCGCAAAATTCTTGAAGCTGAAGTGTATTCAGTATTATTGAATGTAATGTCTAACTCAATTAAGTCTGTTATTGCTGAAGGTGGCTCTAAGAAAATAGAGCTAAGCGCTGAAAGAGAAAATGGAATGAACGTACTCACTATTCGTGATACAGGAATTGGATTAGACCCGTCCCAATATGAAGCAGTATTTACACCGTTCATCTCAGATCCTGAAGGTAAACTTTACAGTAATTTAGAAAAAAGAATTAATCTTGAGGACAACATGATCATCGGTTCAGGGAGCGGCTTAGGGCTGGGTATTGTCAAAGAGATAATTCTAGCCCATGGGGGCTCGATAAGATTTAAAAAACCTTCTAAGAATTGGAATTCAGAATTAGAAATTAAACTACCATGAGTAAGAAATTACAATTTGTTTGGATCGATGACGAGAATAGAGGGCAAGCTTTTAAAACGATGAAAGCGCGTCTTGGCGTTGGAGGTAAATTTATTAATGTCGGGAAAAGTAATGTGAATTATTTGAAGGATATTGCCACCATCAAACCCGATCTCATAATAGTAGATCACAATCTAACCAACTCTGATGAGAACATAAAAAAAGGCTCGACGATAGCATCATTGATTAGAGAAAAGCACCCTGAGATGGCGATTATATGCGTAACTGGTCAGGACCCTTCTAAGATTGATAATTTAGAAGGATTATCTTACGAAGCTGTTTTCGAAATTGATCAGCTTGGGAAACATTATGAATCAATTTTATCAATTGCAAAATCATTCAAAAAACTCAACTCTGATCGACCCATAAATATAGATGAGTTTATTGCGCTGCTCAAGGCCCCTAAAATTGAGAGAATAAAGTTGGAGAATATTATACCGATGGAAATAAAAGAGAACTTTGAAGATAAAGCGCTATTTCAAAATATTTCTCATTGGATAACACATATTTTAATCACAAGACCCGGCTTTCTCTATAATCGGCTTTGGTCAGCAACCTATCTTGGACTAACTGAAAAAGGGTTTAAAAAAGTTGAGGACATGTTTGAGAAAGCAAAGTACAAAGGACTATTTGCTGATCAAACAAAAGAGAGATGGTGGAAAAGCAGTTTGATCGAAATTCTTTCGAAGGAGATAAAAACAACTGGTTTGCCGTGGGAAAAAGGGAGATCTTTATCGGGTATTACCCACCATGACTACAGTAAGGACTACTACACAGACAATAAGGAAGATTTACCTGAAGTCGTAGCGTATACTGATGAAACGTGCACGGAAGAATACCCAATGAAGAAGAAATATACTGTGCCACATCCTAAATTCGATAAGTTGCTATACTTTGAAGAAATTGGAATGATGAAAATAGATTAATTATGAAGCCACTACTAGATAAAACTTCAACTTTATTTAAAAAAAATGAGCTCAAAACCCTTGAGTATATACATACTCGAGGTATTTTTGCGAACTCTTATCCTGACTTGAATAATGCGATTTTTGCATCTTACAGTAACTATAATGGTTACAAAAAAGGCAATAAAGATTTTGATTTTGAATTCGTCTCAGATTTTGACATTGAGATAGAGGGGCACCTCCATCGAATAATTATTCATGCTGACGTTAAAGGCGATTATGATTTTATGTCCTATTCGATCGGTATTGCACACAAAGACGATAATAAAGAACTAGTAAGACGATTTCATTTTGACTACGATCACACAAAAATAAGAAAAAATCAGAGAGCTTTTATTTCGCATTTGCAATATGGGGGGAAAAGCGGAAATGGAGTTACAGGTACGATATATAAGACTTCGAAAATTGAGCCCGGACTGTCAGTGCCCCGATTAAATTTCCCTCCAATAAACCTGGCATTATTATTAGATATTGTTTTCTGCGAGTTCCAAAATGAATCTACAAAGAAAATTATTGAAGATGCTGAGTGGCGAAGCCTAATAAGGGAGAATGAGATATTTACTTTAAAAAACTATTACAACTCAATTTCAAATCACATTGACTCAGATAAACACAATAAGGAAAGTTTAGTCAGAGATATTTGTTACAGTTAAAATGTACAAAAAGGAAAATGGAGTTTACTACACGCCATCGGGGCTAGCTGAATTTTTGGCAGCACCTTTAGTAAACACTGACGAGCAAACAATTTTGGATCCAGCTTATGGCGAAGGTGCATTACTATTGGCGGCAGAAAAGATTTTCAAAGGAAAGACTATTGGGAATGGAATTCATTTGTTCGGTTGCGATACTAAACCTGTCAATGGCTTATTAAAGCATTTGCCAGAAGCAAATCTCCTCAAAACTGATTTCTTTGAGTTCTCTGTAGAAAAGAAATTTCAAACCATACTGATGAACCCACCTTATGTACGACATCATATGCAGAATGAAAAGAAGATTAGTAAGTACAGAGTTTTGCATGAGGGATTGAAGGTTCTGAACAACACTTCAGACTTATGGGCATTATTCTTAGTAAAGGCAGTTTCTCATTTAAAAGAAGGTGGCAGTATAGGTGCAATTCTACCATGGGCATTTTTACAGGCTGACTATTCAGTCCCCCTACGAAAATATTTATCAGAAAACTTTGGTCTTATCGATGTGGTAGCGCTTAGTGATAAGTATTTCGAAGATGCAGACGAGCGAGTTGTAATTATTTGGCTTAAGGAATATGGACAAAAAAATAAGTCAATCAATATTGCTGCCTCTAACAATATTCTTTCAAAAATACAATCTTCGAAAATCTCACTAAAGAGCTGGTTAGCTGATAGAGTTTCCTGTAATGTAGGGAATCATCCAGATGAAATTCTTGGAAGATACGAATCGGAATTCGGGTTTACAAAACTTTCCGATCATGCTGATGTAAAAATAGGTGTGGTCACCGGAGCGGTCGATCATTTTATTTTATCAAAAGAAGAA
>Ga0207100_1148_pt1 | contig 15618 bp, 17 predicted proteins | sample Alteio_BWMinHeat_82_FD_153520 | JGI IMG/M metagenome (GOLD analysis project Ga0207100, IMG submission 153520) | Enriched cells from forest soil in Barre Woods Harvard Forest LTER site, Petersham, Massachusetts, United States -... | ecosystem: Environmental > Terrestrial > Soil > Temperate forest >...
TTTGTCGGAAAAGGTCAGCTATTTCGGCGAGGTCAGCTTCACTGCCCAACCTAGCACGTATGATTTGAGCGTGGAACGCTCCATCATCCGATACGACTACAACGACTACATCAAACTCTCGTTCGGCAAATATCACACGCCCATAGGTTATTGGAATACTACCTTCCATCACGGAGCCTGGCTGCAGACAACTATCACCCGGCCCGAAATGGTCAAGTTTGGCGGAACCTTTACACCCACCCATTTCGTGGGTCTGGAAGTGGAAGGAAATATTCCCTCGGGCGGTTTGGGTCTGGGGTATAACGTCGGACTCGGAAACGGGCGCTCCTCGTTTCTAAGCAAGTCGGGAGACAGCGGAGATTCCAACGACAACCGGGCCTGGGTGGCCAACGTGTATGCGCGGCCTTCCCGGTTTTACGGTCTGCAGGTGGGCGCGTCAGTCTATCGCGACAAGCTCACCCCGCAGCCAGGGCAGAATTTTGGCGAATGGATCAGTGGCGCCTACCTAGCCTGGACCAAGGAGAAGCCGGAATTTCTGGCTGAATATGAGAACGTCCATCATCGCGACGAACTGACTGCCAACACATGGGACAGCCAGGCATTCTACGTTCAGGTCGCGTACCGGCTTCCCTGGCAGCAAAGTAAGTGGAAACCGTATTATCGCTACGAGTATATTCATAAGCCGGAAAACGATCCGACGCTGGTGGATGTATTGGATTTGTCCGGTTCGACGCTTGGGGTCCGGTACGATATTACGAACTACGCGGCATTCAAGGGCGAGTATCGGTACAGTCGCCACGGCGTCGATGGACCCTGGGTAAACGGGGTATTTTTTCAGACCGCATTTACCTTCTGACACGCACATGACAGCTCAATTGAAATTCGCCTTCCGAGTCGTCGCCATAAGCTGCCTGTGCCTGGCCTTTCTGCAGCCGCTCGCGGCCCAGCGCCACGAAGTTGACGTCGCTGTCGTAGTGCATCCGGACACGCCCATCAGCAATCTGAGCCTGTCGGAAGTGCGCAAGGTCTTTCTCGGCGACCGTCAATACTGGAACACAAACATTCCAGTAGTCCTGCTCATTCGAGCTCCGGTGGCCCGGGAGCGGGATGTGGTTTTGAAGGTTATTTACCAGATGTCCGAGTCACAGTTTAAGCAGTACTGGATCGCGAAAATTTTCCGCGCGGAATCGGCGACCGCGCCCAAGGTGGTGTACTCGAACGATATGGCGAACCAGTTGGTGACCGCCATTCCAGGCGCTATCGCATTCATTGACAGCAAGGATGTAAAGCCCGGCGCGAAAGTATTGCGAGTGGAGGGTCGTCTACCGGGCGAGGCTGGCTATCCGTTGCGCTGAAGCCGCGGCGGGACAGGCTGCCGTGAGATCTGTACGTCTCTACGTTGGTTTGCAATCCCGCTACGGCATGTTGAGCTGTTGCACTACCTTCTTGAACCTCGGGTCAGAGCGAAGATCATCAAAAGCGGGTTCGACCTTCGCGTAGGTGAGATTGCTGTCGCGCTCCTCTAAGGCAGTCTCGAGCGAAGCCAGCGCCTGGTTCGTGTCTCCCAGCCGGGCATAGATTTGAGCAATGTTGTACGACGAGACGTACCCCCGCTTCGACACCTCCTTCAAACCTTCCAACCAGTTCTTCATCACGCCCGGATAACCGGACGACTTAAAGTCTTCTCCGATGGCGGCCGCCAGGTCGGGATTGCCGGACAACGTCAGAACTCTTTGCCTCTCGCCAATTGCTTCCTTGAACATGCCATTCTGCGCGTAGGCAGCTTCGATAGCGTGCTGCGCAGGAACGAACTTGGGATCGATCTCGAGCGTTTTCGTGAATTGCTGGATGGCGGCGCCGTACCGTCGCGTGAAGTAGAGCTGCCGCCCTAGGCTGGTATTGGTGAGAAGGGAAAGCGGGTCAAGCTCCTGGGCTTTCTTCAGCTCCGCTCTGGCTTCATCGAACCGGCCCATTCGGGTCAAAAAATCGCCGTACCACTGATGAGCAGAGGCGTTATTACCATTCAGTTCAATCGCTCGTTTAAACTCGACTTCAGCCCCCGGCCAATCCCAATCGTAACTCTCCCGCACCAGCGCCAGAGAGATATGCGCTTCGGGCATGGTGTCATCCAGCTTGACCGCGTGCGTGGCCGCCGATTTCGCGTTTTGCCAGACTTGCAGCGGAGCCGTGTAGCCCGATTCGCCCAGAAAATTGTAAGTGTCGGCAAGCCCGGCGTAGGCTTGGGCATAGTTCGGGTCTTTCTCTACCGCCTGATTGAAATAGTCGGTGGCCTTTCGGAAACCCTCTTCCGTCCACTTGTTCCATTGGAACAAACCTTGCAAATAGAGCTGGTACGCTTCTGGATTCTCAGTGTCGTGTTTGGCTACCGGCGCGGATTCTTCCGCACCGACAATTCTGGGTCGCAAGTTGTCGTAGATTTCCTTTGCGATGTCTCCCTGGACGGCGATCAGGTCCACAACCTTACGGTTGAACTGATCGCCCCAAAGTTCGGAGCCATCGGCCACGTTGACCAGGTCGGTTTGGATCATCAAAGTGTCTCCGCGTTGCGTCACCCGGCCCATCAGCACCGCGTCAACGTTGAGTTCCTGGCCAACCTTCTGAGCATTGATGTCGCGGCCTTTGTAGCTGAACACGGTACTGCGAGCCATCACCCGCAGTTCCGGAACTCGGGAAAGGCTGCTGATAATACCTTCCGTCACTCCGTCGGCCAGGTAGTCGATGTTAGGGTCCGCGCCCACATTCACGAAGGGCAGAACCGCGATGGCATGGATGTGGCTCGACCCGCCTCCCGGCAACCTGTCACGCCACTTTTGCTGAAGCAAGACGATGGCCAATACCAAAACAGATGTAATCGCAGCCGCGATGATCCCCCGTTTGCGCCAAGGGATGCTCAAACTCTTCGGCGGGAAGGTGGGAACTCCGGAAGATTCGGTGTCGCGCTTGACCCGCTTCAGGTCGGCCTGAAGTTCAGCCGCGGATTGGTAACGCAATCTGCGGTCCTTCTCCAGCAGCTTGGATGTAATCCACCCGATGTCTGGGATCAGCTCGGGATTTAACCGAGCCGGCGAAAGTGGCGAGCGGTTCAGGATTGCTTCGAACACCACAGCCGTAGTGCCACCTCCAAAGGCAAGCCGTCCGGTGGACATCTCGTAAAGGACGGCCCCCAGCGAGAACAGGTCACTTCTGCGGTCCAGTTCTTCCCCGCGAGCTTGCTCGGGGGACATGTAAGAGACAGTACCGAGCGCTACTCCGGTGCTAGTCAAATGTTCGATCCCGCTAATCGTCGCTTGGTTCGAACCCTCATCCTCTATAGGATTCTGCCGTCCGGGCACCAGCTTGGCCAACCCGAAATCCAGAACTTTTGCTTGAGCGCGCTTGGTCAAAAAAATGTTGGCTGGCTTCAGGTCGCGATGGACGATTCCGGACTCGTGGGCGGCGTCGAGAGCGTCTGCGATCTGGATGGTGATCTCCAGGATTTGAGGCCCGGGCAGCGGCTTGCCGACGATCATGTGCTTGAGGGTTTGGCCCTCAAGTAATTCCATCACGATGAAGGGCTGCCCCTCGAACTGGTCAATCTCATGAATCGTGCAAATGTTGGGGTGATTAAGGCCGGAGGCGGCTCGCGCTTCGCGCTGAAAACGCTCCAGGGCCTGGGGGTCGCGGACCAGTTCGGGAGGAAGGAACTTTAAGGCAATGCTTCTACCCAATCGCAGGTCATGAGCGCGATAGACGACACCCATGCCACCGCCGCCCAGCTTTTCCTCTATCCGGTAATGAGAAATCACCTGGCCCAGCATAAAAATCCGTTGCCCAATCAGGTCATGGTAGGCCGCGCATTCTGGCAAGTCAACGCGATCAGTCGGCAGTTGCTTGGGAGTGATCACAAGAAGCGAGGTGAAAAGAGCGCCCCTCCAAACCGGGCAATCGCTCGATGACCGGGGGACTGCGATTCGAAGATGTTATGGCAGTGTTAAGAGTGCGATGAAGGGGTTCTTGTTGCGGCAATAGGGACATCACCACACGGGACGCCCGCGCGCCACGGCAAGGTTGCACTCACGCCGAGATCGCTTTGGAACAATCCGGACAGATCTTGTGGACGACCTTCGCTTCAGAGTGCGCTCTGACGTAGTACTCGAAGGGCTGCCAATTACCCTTTCGATCTTGTATCTTTTTGCACGACAAACAGATGGGCAGAAGTTTCTCTAGGGTATGCATGTTTGCGAGTGCGGCTTGGAGTTCTCGAAGCTTTTTCCCGAGGTACACGGTCAAGTACACACAAGGTTCCGAGTGCTTGACCGTTCGTCGTCAAAGTTGCACCTGCGTAGAATCGGATCTTAGGGTCAGACACGACCATAGGATTCGCTGCAAACCTCTCGTCCTGAGTGGCATCCGACCCGATAAAAACATCTGGTTGGAGAATCGCTGAGGCGCAAAAAAAGCAACGTCGCGGGAGGTAGTCTTGGTGCGTTCGTCGAACAGCCCCTTCCCCGAGAAGCTGTTTCTCCGGCTCAGCCCGGCCGCTTCAATGCGGTTTATAATCCGCGCCGCTATGAGTTCGCCCGCAGAAACTGTTCCGAGTGATCTTTACGGCATGTTTGTCGGCCAGCTAGATCCAGACGCTCTGCACAGGTTCACAAACTCCATAGACCTGATCTCGAAGAGCATGCCTGCGGGCCTTAAGCGCGTTCACTTGGCATTCCGTTGCAATGGAGGTGGAGTCGGGGAAGGTATCGCACGTTGTAACTTGTTTCGTGCGGTTCCAGTCGAACTAGTTCTGTACAACATCGCGCCATTGCCTTACCCGACTACAAGAAAGGAGTAGCGAACCACTTGGCCTCGAGTCTTGCGCTGCTACCGCGAGGGACCCAACGAAGCGTAGATAGAGGATAGGCGGGGTGGCCATTGAGCCGCGAAAACTTACAACCCGGACGCCGACGCGGTTAACATGCGCGGAAGGCAACATCGACAGGAGCGACAGCGCGAGTTTCTGTTCAGTCCGGCGTGGTCGAAGACCCCACGGCACGCCTAGAAACTTCATGCACGAGAACCGGGAGACCTCGGAGACACCTGACGCCAGTCCGGCAGCAGGTCGGCGAGCGAAGGCTTAGGCCACACGGCTCGCATGCACGTCACCGAGGAGTCACACTGCGGCATAGTACCGATGAATCATTCGAACAAAGACGGCAGGTTCGTCGGCGGAGAGTGAGGAGGGAAGGCTGCGGATCAAGGAGAACACTCTTCCACTTGACACCGTACCCGACTCAGAGCGGGACTGCGCGTGTCCCACGGGTGGGCGAGTGTGCGGCCCACCGCTATGGCGGGCCGCTATTCATCCGAGATAAGAACCGGATGCGCTAATAAGCGCCCGTCCGGGTCTGTACGGGGGGCAGCCAGTAATGGTTGTCCCTACCGTGATCAACAGTTAACGGGCACAGCGATGATTTGACTCCCACCCCTTGATTGGGACGGTGATAGCGCTGCAGCTACAAGCCAGTGGCAGCGCTGCTGCGATCGTTTTACGCGGGCCCGAGTTCTTCTACGTCCACGAAAGCTTCGCGGGGACCGGTGCTTGTCACACCAAGGATTTTCCACTTGCGTTCGATTACGGCCCCGACTATGGGCCTGAATAAACCCGCGAAGTCTAGAATCTTTTGGAATTCCTTCCCCTGTTTGCAGAGGTGGATGGTGTACATATTTTGCGTGCGCTTTTCAGCCATGCTACGCAGTCTGCAAGCGCCGCCCATGCACGGGCAAGTTACCGTAGTGTCGGTGCCGGGTTGGCGAGGTTGGCGAGCATACTAGTCTTTTGTGCCCCAGGATGATTCCGGCCAAGGTCAATGAGTGCAATTGATTCCATGACAATGTCGGCTCCCTAGCCCCGAGTAAACTTGGTGGTGCTAACCAACCAGAAGGCTCGGGAGAAAAGGAGCCGATATGTTGATTATAGAATGCGATCACCACCCGAGCTTTCAGCAAATTGCGTTTGTCGATACGGACACAGGGGAATTACAGGAGCGGCGCGTGGAGCACTGCGAGGAAGCAGAGAAGTTCTACCGTGGTCTTGGGGTACAGGGCATGAAAGTACGTCTGGGGATAGAAGCCAGCGGCCACGCGGGCTGGTTCGAGCGACTGCTGGCGGAACTGAACTTTGAGTTGTGGATCGGGGACGCCACCGAGATCGCCAGGAAGCGAGAACGCAAGCAGAAGACGGATCGCCAGGATGCGCAGCATATTCTGAAATTAAGGCTCAAAGATGACTTTCCGCGGATCTGGGTACCGAGTGGGGAGAATCGCGATCTGCGGCAACTGCTGTGGCATCGGCACCGCATGGTGCAGGCGCGCACGCGCATGATGAACCAGCTGCAGGCGGTGGCCCTGATGCGGCCAACCCTGCTGTCTAGGTCCTAGGACAGGATTTTCGACGGAGTGTAAACGCGATTTCTCGCCAACTGATTGCCTGGGTCAGTCATGCGGGGCTTCGGACAATTACCGGAGAGATGAAAGTCTAAATCTACAAAGGATATGGCGATTCGTAGAAGGGAATCCTGTAAACGACGGAGTCATATTTTGGATTCGTGCGGTTGCCTATGATCTCGCCGTGAAGATTCTCGGCGATTCGCCTGCTGGCGGTGTTTTGTACGGCCACTGGATAGATGAAACTTCCTTTGCCGAGAGTTGCGTGTCCCCAGTCAACAAGCGCGGCCACGACTTCCCGGCCAAAACCCTGCCCGTGCGCGCTTTCCTTGAGCCAAAGGCCGAGTTCGGGCGAAACAGAATCCGCGTCCTCCAACGAGGCCATGCCAAGGCATTCCCTGTTGTCGAGCCGCCGGATGACGAAAGAAAATTTGTTCGGTTCTGGAGCCTGCACTCTCTTCTCGCATCGTGTCACGTACTCGCTCCACGATGGCGGCTCCCATGGCATGAATTTGGCGATGGCGGGCGTGATGCATCGAAAAACCTCCTGTGCATCCATCATCTGGAACTGGCTGAGCTGCAATCTTGGGGACTGGATGACAATCACTTGTGTCAGCCTATCAACGACGGATAATACGTGATTGATAGCTGGCGAGAACTGCGTTTACACCATCTCTAACGACGTCGGCCGTGTCAAGACGTTATCACTCATTAAGCGATCAGCCCTGCGCACGAAGGTCTTGCGCGATCTTCATTAAATCCTGATGGTCTAGCTGAAGGACGATTTCGAAGGACTCTCCGATATTGGAGAGAACGTAAGTAGCTGAGGTCTTGCGGGTTACCTCATCTGCGTTGGTGCCCCGAAAGCTCATATTCCAGACGGTCTTCACCAAGACGTACTTGGAATCCAGCGTGGAAGCCTGCACAGAATCGACACGCGAAGACAACAGGCCCGCCATCTTCATAAACTCTTTTCGTCGAGGCAGAACCTTGACAAAATCGTCCTTCTTTACGGCCTGAACACCTTGTGGGTTCCCAAACATAAAAGTGTCCGCGTAAAGCTTCGCGATCAATTGGATATCGAAATCACGGTTGGCCTGTTCGTAGAGACGAAAGAACTCTTCGGCTGTGATGGTGCTCATTTCCTCATAAAAGCATGGAATTGTGAGGAAATCGAGTTGACACGAGCGATCAATTTATGATCAGGCGATTACACTCATTGACCGCGGAGGGTGGCTGGGGAGCGTCGTTGGTGTAATGGCGATGTTACGCCAAAGTATCCGCCAAGCATATGTTCCCCGAGTGGCCGTGACTCCTAGTCATTACTCTTGTGCCATGAACCCACCCCGTTGTGCCATTTGATGCGGCCTTGAACTGAGGTCTAATCGCTCTAACGCCTCCCCGAGAGATCGAGTCCCTAACTCGTCATAAATTTATTTCATTTGTCTTTGACATTAGGAGTAGACCGTGCATTTCGTCACAATGGCACATCAGTTAGCGTGGATGGAACATCCAGCGATCTGGCTGTGTGCATCCTGCGCAATCCTGTGGCTCGTGTTGCGTGTGGTTCGATCTCCGTTGGTTCGGGCGGGCGTTCTGCTAATGCTCTGCGGACTGGGGATGAATGCTCTAGTAACGGACAGCAATGCGGGGTCAATGCCCGTGGTCGGAATGCCAGCCACAGTGCGTCCTGCGAGCCCAATGTGGCAGGGCGCGACATTGCAAACGCGGATGCCACTGCTGGCAGATCAAGCGTGGCTCGGACTGTTTAGCATCGGTGACATCACTTTGCTCTTCGGGGGTATTCTTGTTGTGGCCATTTGCTTTCGACGGACGCTGGAACGGCGACGCCAGGATGTGCAGACGGCTTCGTGACGCCCCACAACCATCCACCATCTACGATTTAGCTTTGACTGGTAATCCCACTCCCAGGCGTTGACATCCATTGCCCATGTTTCCTGCGAGCATGCCGTGACCGCTCCAGCCCTTCGGCCGTTCGCGGTCCGGTACTGGCACCGCCGTGCATACGGCACCCTCCATTCGCCATTGCCGCGTATTTCTAGTGACGAAAGAAAATCTCTGCCGCAGCCTGGCGGAGCAAAAGCGCGTGCGTGAGCTGCTGACCCAGAGTCGAGAGCTCTTGAAACAAATGCAAGCCGGCTGAACGTCGGCCTCACGGTGCGTGGGGTTCGTCCCGCGTTATTCAGCACAATTCCGTGCGAGATTAAGCTGAGGACGAACACCGCCAAGAGCAGCAAGCCACGCAGAGGGTGCTACTTGCATCTAACAAATTCCAAAGGGGAATGTACATGTTTCAGCCGTCGAGAATCGGATTGGACTTTTTCGTCGCGTTCGTTTCAGTTGTGACCGTGGGCTGTTCGCAACGAGGGGACAACTCGGAACAACTCGTCTCGAAGGTGCAGAACGTACTTCGCTCGGATCAACGGCTGATGATGGCGCGGTTGCAGGTCACTGGCGTCCACAGCATCATCACAATTCGTGGTTATGTGGTCGACGATGGCCAACGCGCAACAGCGGTGCAAGATGTGTGGCGCGTCAAGGACGTCAAGGTTGTAGTCGACAACCTAAGAATGATTGATTCCAGCCGGTTGATTCTGGTGATTCAAAGACCCCAAGTATCGGTCGCCCAGGCTCCGAAGATGCCCTCGCTAGTTGGCAGTGCCCATAGCCTACCTTCTCCTGAATCTCTCGGTACTCGCGCGGGCGGCCTCAAGGATTCCAGCGCTGGCGATCCAGTCACGGCGGCAACTCCCGACAGACGAATCGTCGATTCTGTCAAGATCGCGGCTAGAGCTTCACCTGTCCTAATTCCGGCTGCAAACACACTGTCGAATGCTATGGAAGAAGTCACCGTGCCGTACGGCAGTGTTCTTTCAGTGCGGCTAGCGGACTCACTGGGCTCAGACATAAACGAAAAAGGGGACACGTTTCTCGCGACCTTGTCTTCGCCCCTTCGCATCGGAGACAGAGTCGTCGTGCCGGAAGGGGCTGCCGTGCAGGGCAAGGTTGTCGAAGTACAAAACGCTGGACGATTCAGCGGCAAAGCGATGCTAAGTCTCGAATTGAGTCGCTTGCGTTACAACGGAAATACTTATGACTTGCATACCAACCAATATTCAAAACAGGGTCCATCACAAGATCGTCGCTCGGTGTTAACGATTGCGGGAGGCGCGGGGCTGGGCGCGATTCTCGGCGCGATCTTTGGAGGCGGAAAGGGAGCGGCCATCGGTGCTGTAGCAGGAGCTGGAACCGGAACGGGAGCTCAGGCTGCAAGGAAAGGAACCGCAATATACCTTCCTGCTGAAACCAGGCTTAGTCTCAGACTCGAGTCATCTCTCACAGTTGTGCCTTCCTCGGCCCCACAGCGAGCCTTTAGCTCCGGTCAAGGCTTTTCGACGGACCCGTTCTCTGCCGATCACCGCCCGGTCTTGAAACGACGTCCGGGCACTATGCCCCCGAAAGCCCCTACCTCCGAAAGCCCATTTGCGGAAGAGAAGTGACATCGCATCCTCGACAGGGTTGACGATACGGCAATTGCATGACCGTGCTCTTGAGCGGTTTGTATTCCATCCCGCTATTTTATTGGCCGATAACAGGCGCTGCTCGATGAACGCAATCGGCAAACGATTGGAGCGAATGCTGGGTATGTGATACGAGTTGCCTTCAGCTTGCGCCTGCGTGCAGGTGCAGCCACAAAATTAGATTGGAAATGATGACGATGGGCCCCGATACGACTCGGTACGCTTGCGCGAATACGAGCTGAGGAAGTCTTCGGCGAATTGCTTTTCTATGTCTTTCTCCGATCGGCCTTCGGCAATGTTTGGCGCGTAGACTGACGCAGAACTCACAGGGGCAGTCCGGGCCGGAGGTGCATTTAGACGGCGTCGTTTGAATCGTCTCCTGCGTGGCGGGTTGGGCTTTCATTTGGCCTTCTCCCTCGAACCAGAGTCCACACGCCGTTCTCGGACTTCGTGACGTGTCCTTCCTCTTTGTACAGTTCGAGAACGATCAGGATCTTCGCCTGCGGAGTCTTAAGGGTATTTTCCAATTGTTCAGCGGTCTGACCGCTCTTTTTCCATTTTTGCAGTTGGTTCATAACGCGGGCTTCGACCATCGGATCACATCTTTTCACTAATTCACCGCCGCCTAGGAACTCGCAGAGTTTCCCGCCTCATTGTCGCGCCCCCGTTGCAGATGGCAAAGATTACGTTGGTTTTCTGATTAGCCTTACGACGTCCTCCCCAGTGTGTGGCCAGTTCGCGGTCACCGGGATTGGCATATGCCTCCCCGAGGCTGTCGTAGACATTGGCGGAATCAGGATAGGCTTGAGTCTGGCAGGGAATTGATCGATTCGGTCAACCCTCGATGGTGTCGCTCCCGACGACACCAGTTGTCATCATCTAGATGTGTTGGCTCGCAATGCTCGCGACGCATGACTGCGTTGCAAGCTTACGCCGTGAATCACAAACACGGTCAAGACGATTGCGAATACGAGGATCTTCGGTGTCGCATCCGTCCAGAGCAGTCCGTGCGTGCCAAATTTGTTGTAAGCCAAACCCGCTGACCCACCGGAAGCTAGTGGGATCGCTAGATTCCAGAACTGGGCGGCAATGGATGCCAACTTTCCCGCTACGCACCGCGTGCTCAATCCAAACGTGAGCTTGGGGCGATGAAGCTGGAGAACATTCTCGCGTGGTAAGCTTTTGCGGGCTAGATGTTTGCCGTGACGCGGAGGCCCATGAGTGACAATCGTTCTGCTCATTTTGACCTGCAAGCAGCCGCAAGACAAATCATGCTGGAACATGGATTCGAGCCGGACTTCCCTCCCGAGGTCCCGCAACAGCTTGCGGACCTGAAAGCACATCCTCCACAAGTGGCGCCGGGCGGGGACATCCGAGACCTGCGGCAGTTGCTGTGGTCATCTATCGACAACGATACTTCTCGCGATCTCGACCAGATCGAGGTCGCTGAACGTTTAACTACAGGAGAGATCAAAGTGCTGGTGGGAATCGCCGACGTGGACGCCTTCGTCCGCCAGCAGTCGCCAATCGATGGCCACGCAGCAAAGGAAACGACCACGGTCTACACCGGCATCGGAAATTTTCCCATGCTACCAGAAGAGCTCAGCACCGGCGCCTCTTCCTTGCTGGAAAACGGTGACAAGCTCAGCGTAGTGATCGAGTTTGTGATCGCACCGGATGGCGGCGTGAACTCCAGCGACGTTTATCGCGCCATTGTTCGCAATCAGGCGCAGCTGGCCTACGATTCCGTGGGGGCATGGCTCGAAGATAAAGGTCCGGCTCCGTCGAAAGTGGAGGCCTCAGCCGAGCTGCAGGCACAGCTCAAGCTGCAGAACGAGGCGGCTCAAACACTGAGAAAGCAGCGCTACCAGAATGGAGCCCTGAACATAGACACCGCCGAAGTGCGTCCGGTGGTTCTCAATCAGCAAGTGGTGGACATTGTGAACCAGCAGAAGAACCACGCCACCGAGTTGATTGAGGACTTTATGATCGCAGCCAACGGAGTCGTGGCCCGCTTGCTCGAAAAGGATTCGTCTTTGCGTCGCATTGTAAAGACGCCCGAGCGCTGGGCACGGATCGTCCAACTTGCCGCTACGCACAACGAAAAACTCCCGGCGCAGCCCGACTCCAAGGCGCTCAATGATTTTCTGCTCAGGCGCAAAGCTGCCGATCCCGATCATTTCGCAGATCTGTCCCTGGCCGTGATCAAACTGATTGGACCTGGAGAATATGTGCTGGAACGTCCGGGGGATCCGGAGCAGGGCCACTTTGGCCTGGCAGTCCAGGATTACACGCACTCGACCGCCCCGAACCGGCGTTTTGCCGATATTGTCACGCAAAGGCTGATCAAGGCGCTACTTTCCGGCCAGTCGGCTCCCTATTCCGACGACGAACTGACAGCCATCGCCAGCAACTGCACGCTGAAAGAAGATGCCGCGCGCAAAGTGGAGCGCGAGATTTCCAAACGGATTGCGGCGCTTGCGATGAGTGGCAGGGTCGGAACAACATTTGATGCGATCGTTACCGGCGTTACGCCCCGTGGAACCTTTGTTCGTGTGCTGCAGCCGCACATCGAAGGATTGCTGGTACAAGCACAAGGTGTGGATGTTGGGGACAGGTTGCGCGTGAAACTGACGCGAACCGATGTACAGCGTGGATATATCGATTTTGCTCGCTCCTAGCCGAGGCGGGACCCAATGAATTCTTTGCTTCGGAAGTTGAACGCTGTGGCTTTCGAGTCGAAACTCCGAAGGATGAAGTCAGGCCAGGAATCAAGTTTTTTTGCTTGCTTCAGCCTGTTGCGCGCGCGGTGCGCTTTTGGGCTGTCGAGCCGGCCACCTCAAAGGTCCTAACGTGAGGCGCCCTGTTCAGGAACTTATCTAGGATCTTCAACACCTTGGGATAACACGACGAGTCGTAGCCCTGCGCATTCTCTTTTCGGTCCCAGAAGCTGACTGCCACAACTTCTATTCCGCCCGGGACAGATAGCGTCATCTCCTCTCGGAAGCCTTTTTGCTTCCGCAGCAAGGGGACAATCTCATTCTCCATGGTCTTCAAAAATTCTGAAAGTATGTTCGGCCTCAGGTTGATGGAGATGTTGAGCGCAAACATGTCAACCTCCTTGACGGGCTGTTGTTCGCTAAGATGTAAAGTTGCCGAATTTCGTGCAAGATCGCATTCGGGTAGAGCGGATAAGCGGCTTCCTGAGAGCCTAACAGCCCGCGGAACTACCGGACCGTTCGTGGGCGACGATGAGTTAGGCATTTTGTCACTCGGGAAGACGGAGTCAACCGCCCTCCCGTGCGACATGTGTACAGACCTCTACGCTGCTACGGAGAGTTTATGGAAGGTCGAAGTAGCCGCCTCAAACGTCTGAACCTTGGGCGCTCCATCGATCATTCTTTCAAAGGTTCTCAACACTTGTGGGTAGCTGTTAGTGTTGTAAGTTTCTGCATTGGCCTTGCTGTCCCACAGACTGATGGCAATAACATCCGGGCTGCCGGGATTTGACAATGTGATTTCGTCCTTGAAGCCCTTCTGCTGGCGAAGCAAAGGAATAGTATCGTTCTCAAAGGTCCGGGTGTAATCAGAAAGCATGTTCGATTTCAGATGAATAGAGACATGGCGTGCAAACATGTAAACCTCCTAAAGGGTTTGCTAGCTGCTAAGAAGGAGAACTTCAGATGGGCTGACTTAGTTCAGGGAACCTGAAGAGGAGAAGGATGCTCACTCCACCTACCTGCAGCAATTGAGTGGCCCTCTTCCTCACGACCGCAAGTTGTTGTTTCGATACGTCACAGAGCGGATCCGGCACCGCAGAGCCCCGCTTCCCGCGCGCATCTTTGGCGGGTAACGAGCACAAACGGCACCGGATCACGAAAACCGCTCGTCAATGGTCCCTGAGGCGATTACACCAACCCAAAAAACCATGCCACGCACACTTCAGCGGCCCGAATCCGGGAATCATGTGTTGACTACGACGGCCGCTGCGCGAGCTGAACCCGTCCGACAATCCCTATCCAGCCGGGCTAAAAAGTTCTCGCCGCAATTCGGACACTCGATCCGCTCAAAATCCACCCGGTTGACCAGATCCGGCGTAATCGTGAGTCCGCAGTGCAGTTTAGTTCTTAGGAGGAATACCCTTGACCTCCGAAAAATAGCGGTCCGTGCATCGCCAGTTGTCCCCGTTGCCGCTATTGATCCATATGTCCACCACGAAATGTCAGGGTACTCTGCATAGGTCACCCATTTGCCGTCTGGGGAAGAGCTTACTGCCGCTGCCGAGATTCCGGAAAGGTAGGGGCGCAAGAAAGCGTTGTGGCGGCCGGCGGGCCGGACGCAGTTGGAATCGTTAGCCCTCGCTCCGTGGGCCAGCCGACGCCGCCAGGACCTGCTCGACTTGCTCGATCAGTTCACGCCGAAGATCCTGGAACTAACCAGCAGGTTGGAAGAGGTGGTGGAGAAGCGACCAGTGGCTCGGCGACTCCCGACCCATGCTGGAGTGGGCCCGCTGACCGCGCTGGCGTTCGAGTTAGTCATTGGCACGCCCGCACGTTTCCCGTGCGCGAAACAAATCGCCGGCTATGTGGGACTGGTGCCGTCGGAACAGTCCAGTGGAGATGGGCGACGACTGGGCCACATCAGCCAACCGGGCAACGCTCTGTTGTGCTTCTTGCTAGTGGAAGCGGCGCAGGTCACGGTGCGCAGCGATCCGCAATGGCGCAGCCAATTCTTTCACCTCGCCATGCGGCGCGGGCGAAAGATCGCGAAAGTAGCGATGGCCCGGAAACTGGCGGTCGAGTTGTACTCGATGTGGCGGCGGGGATGGGACTACAACGAAATGCCGCAACTCGGTTCGCACGCGGGAGAGCCCGGAAATCGCCATGGTGTGCAGTAAATCACCGCCGTAATGATTGGGTATCCCGCTCCCCCTTCCCCGGGTGAGTTCGAAGTAGTAATCATGATCGAGGTTGCGATCGAAGAGATGGTTGGGTCGGACTGAGTTCCTGACCCGAACGATTAGAAGCGAGCCCAAGGTTGGCCTGGCAAACTCAACCAGAGCGAAATGGCGCTCTTCTCTGAGTGCTGGCCGCAGTGTGCTTAGGAACATGCTTGACACCGCCGACTGCGGAGGTCTCTGCCAGGGCGGAGCTAGGTACGAGTATCGAGGTGAAAAGGCTTTTTGTATAACTCGACCGGATACCCCTTCGCTTTCCAACCTGCCAATCCGCCCTTTAGAAATTTAATCCGCAAGAAATGCATGGCCAGAGCTCGCCGCGAAATGACACGACTGGTTTTATCATTGGGACAGGTACAGTAAACGACCGAGTCCTTCTCTTTCGGGATGAGCGTTGGATTCTCCAGCAGGTCTTTGGGGGGAATTCTCTTTGCGCCTACGATGATTTCAGGATCGGCTAACAAGTCGAGCGGCTGGCGAACATCAAAAACCAGGACCTCCTGATTTGAGGCCAACAATGTATGAAGGGCCTCTGGTGTGATGCTGTGCTGCTCCAACTCATTTTGGTCTCTTGCACGTTTGATCCAAATTGCGATCAACAGACATAAGGAGGCGACGCAAATGGCAGTCAGAGTCAGAGTCAGAGACATCCCGGTTTCTCCTCAATACTCCTAATACCAGATT
>Ga0207100_1150_pt1 | contig 15361 bp, 14 predicted proteins | sample Alteio_BWMinHeat_82_FD_153520 | JGI IMG/M metagenome (GOLD analysis project Ga0207100, IMG submission 153520) | Enriched cells from forest soil in Barre Woods Harvard Forest LTER site, Petersham, Massachusetts, United States -... | ecosystem: Environmental > Terrestrial > Soil > Temperate forest >...
GTCGAGCAGCTCGTCGAACAGCGACCGGAAGTTGACCATGGCCACGCGGAGATCCTCGGTAGAGGCTTCATTCTCCGCCTGTCGGAGCATGACCGCTCGAGCCGACCGGTAGTTCTGTACCAGCCCAGGGTAGTTGACCGAGATGTCGGCGGCCCGCTGCTCGAAATTGCCCACAGGATATCCGCGCGCGGCCAGCACAGTATTGACGAGCGCGTCGGCCTGAGTGACGGCGCCAGCCGGATCGTCGACGAAGCGGCGTTGGATGAGGACCCATTCTTCGGCGTATCGCTCCCGGGCGGCGGGCGGAAGCGGCTGGAGGGAGAACTTCCGAACGCGCTTTTCGCGGTCGATAAGAACCGCTTCGGCGCGGCGGGCATCGCCGTGCTGCAGAACGGCGCGATCGTACTCGGGACCGAATTTCTCTTTCAGGAGCCTGCGGTTGCGTTCGCGGGTAATTAGGACGGCGGCGACGATGACGAGCGCGACGGCGACGGCAATGACGAGAATCTGAGTCCGGGTATCCATAGATTTCGCACCTCAGCAATTGAGATGCTGATTTCTGCCCGAACGACTTCCAGGACGGCCCGGCGATCGCGCTGCGCGCTGCCGGACCGTCTGCGAACCGCGATTCTCAGCTCCACTCTTTGCCCAGAACGTCGAGCCCCGACGCTGCGAGGTCCTGCGGAATCATCGTCGGATGAAATTCAACCTTCGCATTGAAGGTCAGAAACCAGGGTTCAGCGTACGCCGGAATCTCCGACGCCGCTTTCAAATCGACCACCAGAATTCCCGACCGCTGGCCGTGGTACTCCGTGAAGTACACTGCCTCGGGTTTCTGTTTCGCAAGAATTCGTTCCATCTTCGCTCCCGCGGACCCATCCCTCACCGCGGTGTTGAACACATCAACTGGCAAATAAACGTGCATGATCATGCGCATGGAAAACTCCTCCGGCCGAACTCAGTTCGGCAGATCATCGTAAGTTTGATTTTGTATTCTGGCCCGTCAGAAGCCGAAGTTACGCCGCTTCAACAGGAAACGTCAAGCGCGAGTCAACCCGCGCGACGATCTTCCAGAACCTCGTCCAGCATTCCAGCCAGCGTTCCCGCGCGCGACCGAAAGCTGTCCTGGGTTCGATCCGCGTTGCCTGCAAGCGCATCGAAGCGCGCTCGCAGCGCTAGCAGTTCATCGGAGATATTCAATGCCGCAAGCACCGCAACCCGCAGCGAATCCACCGTGTTTCCCTGCGCCGCAACCGCCCTCATCTTCGTGTCCACCAGCGCCGCAAGCTGCTCGATGTACTCTGGATCGGTCCCGCGCAGGTGATACACCTGGTCGTAGATATCGACGCTCACCGCTTCCACGCCGCCCTCTGCGCCAACAGCCTCTCGATGCTTCACACGAGCACCTCCTCCTTCACCGCTACAGCAGCTCGTCCATCTGCTGCAGCATCTTTTCCACGCGTTGCCGCACTGTCTCGCGCTCCTGGTTCAGCGCCGCAAGCTGGCTTACGACCGCCTCCTTCTCGCGCTCGAGGATTTGTGCGCGTCCCTCCGCAGCCTGCAGCTCGCTCGCCACAGCGCCTGCCTGCGCGGCCATCTGCTCGCGCAGCACAGCGATCTCCGCCTCGGCCGCGGCACGCGCCTCGCGTTCGCGCTTCACAATCTCCACTGCTCGCAGCACCTTCTGCTCGAGCGCCTGAAACTCATCCACACTCACACCAGTGCTCATATCCGCAGTATAGTGCGGAATCGCTACCGCTGAATCTTTGCACAGCAGCGCGAACCCAAATCGATTCGCCTAACTCCGGATCGTTCCGCCTAGCGCCGTCAGGGTCGCGATCACCTTCGCCGACCAGTCGGTCAGTTCCTCCTCGCGCAGCGTCCGTTCCTGCGACTGAAACACGCACCGCAGCAATAGCGCATAGTGTCCAGCAGGAACAGTGTTCGCCTTCGCGTCGCGGAAGACTTCGACCGGCGCAATCCGCGCCAGCTCCGCAATCGCCAGCGCCCGGACCGCGTCGGCGATCGTCTTCCACTCGACCGAATCGGCAAACGTGAACGAGAAGTCCCGCTCCACCGCCTGGAAGCGCGACAACTCGCGCGCGGTCGCCCGCCGCAGCGGCAAGCTGTAAAGCGCCTCAAGATCGATCTCGGCGAGATAGACCGCCTGGCGCAACTTCCTCGCTTCGCGCTCGCTAGCCGTCAGTTCGCCGAACCGCCCAATCGGCAAGCCGTCGAGCATCACCGTCGCGCCGCGGCCAGGCTCGATCCACCGAGGCGAATCGGCGGAGAACGTCAGCCGCTCCGCAGCGCTGGTGCTCAGCGCGTCCTGCGACGCCGCGAACAGCGAGAACAGCGATTCGATCACGCCCTTCAGTTCAAAGACGCCAGCGTCCTTCGCGCTGTGCACCCGCGTCGCGGGCAGTTCGCCCGTCAGCCCGAGCGAGAGACTCGGCGATTCGACCACCGCTTCCGCAGACCCGGCGAATACCGTGCCTTGCTCGAACAGCCGCACCTCGCGCACATCGCGGTTCAGGTTGTGCGCCAGCATCGTGATCATTCCCGGCGTCAGCGAAGGCCGCAGCAACCGAGCCTCCTCCGATAGAGGATTCTCAAGCGCAATCACGCCGCGCGACTTCGCCCCAAAGGTTTCTCCGTCCGTCTCCGACGCGAACGAGCTGGAGATCGCCTCCGAATATCCGAGCGCCAGCAGCCGCGTTCGCACCGCCGCCTCTGCCGTTGCCAGCGGATGCGCGATCACCGGCATTGCCGTCGGCAGAGTGTTGGCAAAGCGGTTGTAGCCGTAGACTCGCGCGACCTCCTCCACCAGGTCGATCTCGCGCTCCAGGTCGAGCCGCCAACTCGGCAGCTTCACCGCAAAGCCGTCCTTGTCCGGCGTCAGCGCGCAGCCGAGAGCTATGAGGTATTGATGAACCAGTTCGCCAGTCAGCCCGGATCGTCCGCTCCGGTCGTCCAGCGTCGTCCCCAGATGTCGTTGCACTTCGTCAACGGACAGCGCAATCGCCGGCCGATCCGCGGTCCGCGCCGCGATGGCAGGAACAACAATGTCGACCAGCTCACCCTCGGCCACGCCGCCCGATTCGAGAATCAGCTTCGCGACCAACGCATTCGCGGTCGCGCACGCACTGAAGTCCGCGCCGCGCTCGAAGCGATGCGATGCGTCCGTATGCAATCCATGCCGCCGCGAACTCCGCCGCACGCTGGCAGGATCGAACCACGCAGCCTCCACCAGAATGTTCTTCGTCTCCGCGGTAATCATCGAGTCCCAGCCGCCCATTACGCCCGCGAGTCCGAGGGCCCTCGCATGGTCCGCGACTACCAAATCATCTGCCTCCAGCGTGCGCTCGGTACCGTCCAACAGCTTCAGCCGCTCTCCCTTACGCGCCAGCCGCACGACGATTCCGCCCTCGATCTTGTCGAGGTCGAACGCATGCGTCGGATGTCCCATGCCTTGCAGCACGAAGTTCGATGCATCCACCGCGTTGAAGATCGGCTTCGACCCGATCAGCGCGAAGTATTTCGCCACCAGGCCGGTCGACGGAGCGATGGTGACACCGCGCAGCACCCGCGCGGTAAACCGCCCGCACAACTCCGGCTCCTCTATCACCACCGAGAACGGCTTCGCGCCCGACGCAACCCCTGGCAGCGAAGCGTCCAGCGGAGCCAGCGCCAAGTTGTAGATCGTCGCCGCCTCGCGTGCAATGCCGTAGTGGTTCATCGCATCGACGCGATTGGTCGTGATGTCCATCTCAAAGAGATGGCCGTTGCCGGCGCCGAGGTCATGCACGCCTTCCACCGCAATGCCGCGCAATGTAAGATCGTCGGCCAGTTGCCGGTCGTTTACTTCAAAATTCGGGACATAGGAGCGAAGCCACTTGGTCAGAATATTCACGCAAATTGCCCCAGAAAGCGCATGTCGCCCGAGTAAAATTGCCCGATTTCGGAGACACCATGCAGAATCATCGCAATCCGCTCCACTCCCATCCCGAATGCAAATCCAGATACGCACTTCGGATCGTAAACAGCTTCTTTTCCGTGCGCTGCGCGCTGCCCATCGACCGCCGCGAAGACCGCCGGATCGACCATGCCGCAGCCCAGCAGCTCAATCCAGCCGGAGTGTTTGCACTTACGGCAGCCCTTGCCCGCGCAGAAGATGCAACTGATCTGCACGTCCGCGCTCGGCTCCGTGAAAGGGAAGAAGCTGGGAAAGAAACGCGTCTTCACGCCCGACCCGAAGAGCGCCTTCATCGCGTGGTCCAGCGTTCCTTTCAGGTCGGAGAAGGTGATGTCGGTGTCCACGCACAGCCCTTCGACCTGGTGAAATACCGGCGAATGAGTTGCGTCCGCCGCGTCGTTGCGATGCACCTTGCCTGGAACCACGATGCGGATCGGCGGCGCCTCTGCGATCATCGTGCGAATCTGGACCGGCGAGGTGTGCGTCCGCATCAGAAGCCGGTCGCGCGAAGGCTTGAACTGTTGCTCCGCAAGCACCAGCGTGTCCTGCGTGTCACGCGCAGGATGGTTCGGCGGAAAATTCAGCGCCTCGAAGTTATAGAAATCCGTCTCCACCTGCGGCCCCAGCGCTGTCGAGTAACCCAGCCGGTGGAACACCGCGACAATCTCGTTCATCGTCTTCAGCAGCGGGTGCTCGACGCCCGGTGTGCGCACGGTTCCCGGCAGCGTGATGTCGAGGCCGGCTTTCTCTATTCGCGCCGTGGGTGTTGTCACAGCGATCTCCAGAGCGGCCTCAATTTGTTGCTTGAGCTGGTTGAAACGTATGCCAAGAGGCTTGCGCGCCTCCGGAGGTGCAGACTTGAGCCACGCCTCGCTGATCAGCTTCAGCCGGCCTTGCTTGCGGCCGAGCCAGCGCAATCGGAAAGCCTCGACGCCCGCCAGTGAGGCGGTCTCGCTGCGCACCTCGTCAGCCAGCGTGGCGAAGGCTGCATCCAGGGAAGGTTCGTCGTAGTTGGGTAGTTGGGGAATGTCTTCGTTCATCGAATACTTTGCTAATGCCTGGCTGTTAGTGTATCGCGGCGTCACATTGCCGACAGCACGATCGCCACCACAATCGCCCCCAGCAGCAGGCTCCGCTTGTCGGTGATCGCATACACCACAGGATCTTCGTGCAATTCGCCGCGCGACGCCTGAAGCCACAGCCGGTACAGCCACAGCAGCAGCACCGGAACCAGCAGCCACAGCCGGTTGACGTGGACATACAGCTTCGCGGCCGCGTTCAGATTGCCCAGATACAGCAGGAACACCAGCACCGACGCGCTTCCACTCGACGTACCGAAGCTGCGAATCTGTTCCAGGTCGGACAGCCGATAGCCGCGGCCCTTCACGGCGGCAATCGTTCCCGACGCCTCATTGTGCACTCTCAGGCTTTCGAGTTCCGAGAAGCGCTTCACAAACGCCAGCGACAGGAAGAAGAAGATGCTGAACGCCGCGAGCCAGGGCGAAACCAGAACTCCCGACGCCGCCGACCCCGCCAGGATCCGGATCGTGTACAGACCCGACAGCACAATCACATCCACCAACGCCATCTGTTTCAGGCGCAGCGAGTATGCGGTCGTTGTGATGACGTAGACAATCAGCCAACCCAGGAAGTTGCCCTGGCCGGCCCACTCGAACTGCGGCGACAATGCCGCTCGAGTACGCGGCAGCAGTAGCGCGACTGTCAGCGACAACGCAAAAAAGATCACCGCCGTAGCCACTCCCGCAATCGGCGAGAGGTCGCCCGCCGCAAATGGCCGCCCCCGCTTGCGGGGATGGTGGCGGTCTACCTCGAGATCCAGCAGATCGTTGACGATGTACGTCGCCGACGCAGCCAGCCCAAAGCTGAGAAATCCGAGAAGCGCCGCCACCATCGGCCCCGCCTCGCGCACATGCGCCAGCAGCACCGGCAGGAAGATCAGCACGTTTTTGGCCCACTGGTGCAGCCGGATCGCCCGCAGCCAGGCCTTCACCGGCGAAGCTGCGTCGTTGAAGGTCCGCGCCGGCACGACGTTCGCCGACGTCAGACCCGCGCTCAGGCTGCTGTGCGGATTCGCCACCATCGGCTGCACGCAATGTGTCAGCAGAGGCACGTCGGGCCGCGCATTGCCAATGTAGCAGAATCCCTGCGGGAACCGCTCCTGGAACGCCGCAAGCTTGTTGCGGCCCGTCAGGTTGATGCTCCCGTCCGAAGCAAGTACGCCGACGAATATGCCCAGGTGCGTGGCCACTCGCTCGGCCAGCAGAGTGTCCGCCCCGGTTGCCAGATAGATCTCGCGGCCATCGGCATGTTGCTGCCGCAGATACTCCAGCAGCGGCTTGTTGTACGGCAGATGCACTACATCGATCTCGGCCAGCGACGACACCTTGCGCTTGAACGAAGCCTTGCCCTCGCCGATCCACCTGGGGAACCGCAGCAGCGACGCCGGGTTCTGCCGCGCCAGCACAATCACTGTGTCCACCAGCGTGTCGGACTTCACAAGCGTTCCGTCCAGATCGACGCAGAGAGGCTCCGATGGTACAACGCCCTCAACCCTGGAGGCGACACCTTCGACTGCGACGTGGTTAGGTTGTAATCGCACCGATTCCGGAGACAACGCAGAGCCTCTTCCTGATTCCCAATTCCTGCAGCCGCGGCAACTTCCCACGGCTCTGCACAATTATCCCCTATCTATATTTAAAGTTCCCCACCTCTCTAGCCCGGAGGCCAGCGCATGTGTCGCCCGCCCAGCAGATGCAGGTGCAGATGGTCCACCGTCTGGCCGCCGTCCGCACCGGTGTTGACGACTACGCGATAGCCGCCATCCAGTCCCGCATCGCGCGCCACCTCGGCTGCCTTCGCCATCAGGTGTCCGAGAAGCGCGGCGTGTTCCTCCTGCGCGTGCGCCTGCGAGGCGACATGTTCCTTCGGGATAATCAGCAGATGCGTCGGCGCCTGCGGATTGATGTCCGCGAATGCAAGACTCAGCTCATCCTCATACATCTTTTTCGCCGGAATAGTGCCGGCAACGATTCTGCAGAAAAGACAGTCAGCACTCATGCCCCAACCCTCGCACAGAACCTTTTGGTTTGTCATTTCCGAAGGGAATCTGTTTCATCAATTCTCTGCGGAAGCAAATCGATGTACCCTGCTCACTTCGCAAAATACTTCGGATGCTCACCCACGTCCCACGGATCGTACGCCTCCGCAAATCCAGCCCGGAACCGGGTCGTAGGATGCGAGTCGAACCACCACTCAAACAGCGGGTGCGGCGTAGGATCGTCCAGAGAATCTTCTCCAAGCACCTGGAACGACCGCAGTCCCACCGCCTGCGGATCGGCCACAATCCCGTGCACTGCCTCCTGCCCATACACATCCGCGTTGTGCTCGATCCACCGGCTGACGCTGTTCTGAATCGGGTCGGAGATCGCCGACAGCGCCGACAGCACCAGCGCCAGCACCACCAGCGCGCCCCAGTCCTGCTGGGACGGAATCCTCCACGCCGAACCGTAGCGCGCCAGCAGAATCCGCACGCCATGGTATCCAAGCCAGAAGAACGGCAGCATCCCCAGGCAGCTCAGCCCGACACCCAGCACCACGTGTCCGAGCGCGTAGTGTCCCATCTCGTGCGCGAAGATGAAGGCGATCTCGTCCGAGCTGGACTTCGCCACCGTCGTGTCCCACACCACGATACGCTTCGACGCGCCAAAGCCCGTCACATACGCGTTCAACTGCGTCGACTTCGCGCTCGCCTTCATCAGGAACATGCGCTCCGGCGAAATCGCAATGCCGCCCCGCGCCACTACCTGCTCTAACCGCAACACCAGTGCGGGATCGGTCCTGGAGAGCGGCTCAAACCTGTAGAACATTGGGTCGATGACATACGGTGTAACAAACACCCCGGCGACCACGCACACCACCGCCGGTATCCAGAACCAGAACCACCACCGCCTCGGCGACTTGCGGATGACCCAGAACATCAGCATCACCAGAAGCCCGCCGACTCCCCACTCCAACAGGAACATCTTCGCCCTGTCGCCCAGCCAGCTACCCCATCCCTGAACCGACAACCCATACTCCAGTGCCACCCGATGCCCGAAGACGCGCAGCGGAAGATTCAGACCCTGGATCGCCAGCAGCAGCAGAAACACAAAGCTGAACCCCTGCACCCAGGGGTTCCTCGATACCCGGACGGCAACATCGCGCATCCACGCCGCCGCCCCAATCGCCAGGATCAGCAGCAGTTGAACCACGGTCCAGACCTCGCTTGTCAGAGCGAACGTCATCCCCTTCCGATTCAGCGCCACCGCCTTCGCAAACTTCTCCGGGGGCAGGCTGTAGGCGGTCGTATCGTGCTCGGCGAACCGGCTCGCTTTCGCCTCGGTTGCAGTCGTCGCCGCGGAGCAACCTGCCGCGATCGCCGGCAACACAACCAGCGTCAGCAACAGCAACAAAACACGGCGAAGCGGCATGCAGTCGATCTCCGGAACCTTGCGGCAATTGCAAGTAACCGGATCGTAGCATGTATGCGTGATAACGATTCCGATACACTGGTCGTCACAGTCTTTGCACAGGTTAAACGGGGCTACCAATGACAGAACGCAATTCCGGGACGCTCGGCATCCGGCGAATCTTGATTCTCGCCGGCGTGTCGACGGCGGTCCTCTTTCTTGCCGCGGCCATTCGTCCGCAGCACACCGCGCTCGCGGCGTCCACTCCCGTAGCCGCGGGCGACTCCCCCCTGATCGGCGCACTGGATACGGAGTTGAAGCGCGCCATGTCGTCGCTCGGAGCCGACGGCGACGCAGCCGCGCAGCAGCCCAAGCCTTACTACCTCAGCTATGCTGTCTCCGACGCGACCCAGGTTGGCATCACCGCGCAGTATGGCGCAATCACCAACTCTAATCAGCGCCGCGCCCGCATCGTCGATGTCCAGGTCCGTCTCGGCAGCCCCGCCGAAGACAACACCCACGGCGATCACCGTACCAGCGCCCTCACCACATTTCCTCTTCCCCTCACCGACGACCGCGACGCCATCGCCCGCTCCTTGTGGTTCGCGACCAACCGCGGCTACGCCCGAGCGCTCGACGGCTTCCTGAAAGTCAAAACCGAGCAGCAGGTTCGCGCCAGGGAAGAAGACAATTCAGCCGACTTCAGCGAAGAGAAGCCGGCTGTTGACCTGCTGCCGCCGGCACCCGCCCTCGTCGTCGACCGTGCCGCCTGGGAGCAGCGCCTGCGCGATATCTCCAGCATGTTCAGCCAGTTTCCCGACGTTTTTGCCGACCAGGTCCAGTTCGAGGCCTCCAACGAGACCGACTACTTCGTCTCCTCCGAAGGCGCCCGCACCGCCAATCCCAGCCACGTTGCACGCCTCGTCGTCGTAGCCCGCACTCGTGCCGCCGACGGCATGGACATGTTCCGCGACGAGACCTTCGAAGCCGACTCCGCCGCCAACCTGCCCGACCAGCAAACGGTCGCCGTGAAGGTCATGGCGATGGGCAAAGATCTCGAAGCCCTCCGCGTCGCGCCGATCACCGAGCCCTTCGACGGCCCGGCCATCCTCAGCGGACGCGCCTCCGCCGTCTTCTTCCATGAGGTCCTTGGCCATCGCCTCGAAGGCCAGCGCCAGCGCGGCGACGACGAGGGTCAGACTTTCACCAAGCTGCTCGGCAAGCCCATCCTGCCTTCATTCCTCAGCGTCGCCGACGATCCCACCCTCTCCACCTTCCAGGGCACCTCCCTCAGTGGCCACTACGACTTCGACGACGAGGGCCAGCCTGCCCGCCACGTCGACCTCATCAAGGATGGCGTGCTTGAAACCTTCCTGATGTCGCGCCTGCCCATCGCAAGCGTCGCGCAGAGCAATGGGCACGGCCGCGCCGAATCCGGCCACATGCCCACCGGCCGCCAGGGCAACCTCATCGTCACTTCCTCCAAGACGGTCCCAGAGAGCGAACTTCGCAACATGCTCATCGCCGAAGCCAAGAAGCAGGGCAAACCCTACGGGCTCTACTTCGAAGACATTTCCTCCGGCTTCGCGGTCACCACGCGCCGCTCCCCGCAGGCCTTTCAGGTGATTCCTCTCGTCGTCTACCGCGTTTACGTGGACGACCGCCCGGACGAACTCGTCCGTGGAGTCAGCATCGTTGGCACGCCCCAGGCCGCGCTCAACAGCATCATGGCCACCAGCGACAAGCAGGAGGTCTTCAACGGAATATGCGGCGCGGAGTCGGGCAGCATCCCCGTCAGCGCCGTCGCTCCGGCCATGCTGGTCAGCCAGATCGAGACGCAGCGCCAAGCCCAGGGGACGTCTCGCCCGCCCATTCTGCCGCCGCCGGGGGCGCCGATCAGCCCGCCTCCCACAGGTCCAACCCTGATGAAAGGAGCAAATTAATCTATATGCTCCTTACCCAACTACAATCTCAACGCTCCCGTACCGGACTTCTCGCGGCTTGCCTCCTGTTCAGCTCATCTCTGGTTATATATGCTGCCACCACACCCGCATCGTCCAAAGATGACCCCACCCTCCGCGCCATGCAGGCCGAGCTCGAGCGCGAACAAGCCCAGTTGCTGTTACCCGGCATGCAGCGTCCCTACTTCATTGAATACCGCCTCGACGACGTCAACACCTACGAGGCCGTCGCCAACTACGGCGCGCTCATCCGCGAGGACTCAAATCACCAGAGAGTCATTCGCGTCACCGTGCGCATCGGCGGCTACGACATCGATTCCAGCAGCACTCGCGGCGAAGGGACGGTCACCCTGGCGCCCACCGACGATAACCCGCAGTCCATCCGCTACACCCTCTGGACCGCGACCGACGAGGCCTACAAGAACGCCTTGCGCGCCTACTCCGCGAAGCAAGCCGCGTTGAAGCGCTTCGAAGCGGCCCCAACCGAGAAGGACTTTGCCACTGCCAAGCCTGTCGTCCACATCGAGCCTCTGGTCGCACTGAACATCGACCGCAGCGAGTGGACGCGCCGCATCGTCGAAGCCAGCGGCCTCTTCGCCTCCGACCCCGAGGTCAACGCAAGCGCGGCAAGCGTGCAGTACTCCACCGCCAACATCCGCGGCATTGCCGTCAACCGCTATCTGGTCAACACCGAAGGCACTGCCGTCCGTCAAGGCTATCAGGGTTACGCCGCCGACATCAGCGTGGGCACGCAGGCCTCCGACGGCATGCAACTCGCCCGCGAGAACGGCACCACCGCCGTCTCCGCAAAGGATCTGGAGGCATGGCCCGCCTTCCGCCGGCGCGTCATCGAAAACCTCAAGAGCCTGGAAGCGCTGCGCAACGCGCCCGTCGTCTCCACAGAGGACTACCACGGCCCCGTGCTCTTTTCGGGCGACGCCGCAGCTGACGTTCTAAACTCGCTGTTCATCCCCAACGTGCAGGCCAACCGTCCCGAGATGGGCACCACCGCCCGCACCCAGGGCGCGTACACCTCCAGCTTCCACGCCCGGGTCCTGCCCGATTTCCTCAACGCCACCGACGATCCGCTCACCACCACATTCGCCGGCCACACACTGCTCGGTGCCTACGCGGTCGACGACGAGGGCGTGCCGGCGTACTCAGTGGATGTGGTCAAGCAAGGCAAATTGGAAAACTACCTCGTCGGGCGTACTCCAATTCGCGAGTTCCCTGAGTCGAACGGCCATGGCCGAGCGCCCCTGGGACAAGCCGCCCACCCGCACTCCGCCGTAATGATCTTCAAGTCAACCGCCCCGCTCAGCAAAGCCCAGATGTGGGCCCGCCTCCTCGCCATGGCGAAGGAGCAGGACCGCGACGTCTACGCGGTCGAAACAATGGGCGGAGAACTCGTGCCCCGCCTCCTTTACCGCGTCCATCCCGACGGCACCCGCGAACTCGTGCGTGGCGCGGTCTTCGATGAGCTCGACAACCGCAGCCTCCGCTCGGACATCGTTGCCGCCGGAGACGACGAGTACGTCGCCAACTCGCTCGCTACCGTGCCCTCCACCACCGTAGCCCCGAGCCTTTTGTTCGACGACATCGGCGTCAAGCGCGCCACTGAAGAACAGCAGAAGCTGCCCTACTACCCCCCGCCAACGCCCACCGCCTCAACTCAGGCCAGCATCAAGTAGCGCTAGTTCAGCCGCACAAGATACGGCTGCGCTCCGGGATCGGGAATGTGGATGCTCTCCGCAACCTGCCGCGCTGTGGCCTTGTCGTCGTATTTCGGGCTTATGCGAACCCAGTGCCCGGTCGGTCCGGTAAACTCAATCACCTTGGCCGTCGTGTAGCGGCGTATCAGGTCGTTCTTCAACTGGATCGCATCCGCTTCATCCAGAAAAGCTCCAATCTGCACACACCACTTCCCCCCGGGATCAACGCCCGGATGCTCCGGCGGCGCATACGCGTCCACCCGCACCTTGGCAGTGCCCGGCCGATAGATGTCCACCGCCTTGGCCGCGGCGAGCGACAGATCGATGATACGGCCATCGATAAACGGCCCGCGATCGGTGATGCGCACGAAGACCGACTCGCTGTTCGTCAGATTGGTCACGCGCACAATTGTGCCCATCGGCAGTTCGCGGTGCGCGGCGGTCATCGCGTTCTGATCGTAGATGGTGCCGTCGGCGCCCTTGCGATTGTGGTAAGGAGGTCCGTACCAACTCGCAATCCCAACTTCGCTCGACACCGGCTTGCCCTCCGGCTGAAGCTCTGAGTTCACCGGAGCGTTCTGCGAAGGCGCAACCGGAGCGCTTCGCTCAACCGCTCCGGGATGCGTCGGCCTCACTTCGCTCTCTTCTGGAGCCTGGACCGGCGGCGGAGGCGGTGGCTGATACGCAACCGTCTTGTGGCGGCAGCCTGCAACCCCCAGCGCCAACGCCGGCAGCAGCGCGGCTGCCCGAAGCCAGCGGCTTTGCGCAAGCCATCTCACGGTTTTGGCTGATCCTTTGGCGGCGGAGCTTGTCCAGCCGACTCGTCCATGCGCTGTGCCAGCTTGTGCAGTTCCACGGCAGCCGCGCGCAACGCCACCGACCCGTTCTTGCGAACCTCCGGCACAACCTCGTCATTGATGTAGTTCACCACGCGGCGAACTTCCTCTTCCGCGCGTGCCGCGGCCTCACGCAACTGTTGCTCCCACGGTCTTGGCTCGTCCATCGACATCGCAAACACCTCTCCACCATCAAGTATTGGATGCGGAAATGCCTGGGTCAACTGCCGCATTCATGCTATCCAGGTCAACGTGCCTGATTGGTAATGCTTCCAGACCTTCCATCCCATGCAAATACCGACTTCCCGAGCACCTGCCCAGGCCGGGGCAACTGCAAGCTGCCGGCACGCGTCCGTGTCAGCAAGCGGCGTCGCAGCCTTGCATGTTCCTTCCCGGCTTCTCGACACTCCGCAGCAGTCGAAGACGAAGACCGCAAGCAGACCGGGACCGAGGAGCGGGGCCATGCAACTCAGAGTCTTCAACAAAGCAGTGGCCAAGCTGGTCACGCGTTGGCTGCTCCCAGTCTCCCTGCTCCTGACCGCCGCAACCTTGAGTCCCACCGTCTTGGCGCAAACTGGCCAGGCCGCGGAACTGCCCGACGCTCCCGGTTTCTCGCGCTCCAACCCAGACACCGCGCTCCCTGCGCAGGACTTCTCCGCGCGCGCTTCCTCCAACATCGCCGCCCCACTACTTCCAAGCCCGCTGCCCGAGGCATCCCGCACCCAGCGCCACGTCCAACCCGGCCAGGCCGCTCCACAACTCAGCGCTGATGACAAAGCCTGGATGGGCCTCCGCGGTGTCGTCTCGCCCTTTGCCGGTGCCGGCTGGCTAGCTGCGGCAGGATACGAGCAGCTCACGAACTACAGCCCGAACTGGGGCACCGATAGCGGCGCATTCGGGGATCGCCTCGGCACCGGCGCCATCCGCGCCACTTCCGAAGGCCTGCTCAGCAACAGCGTCTTCGCTCCGCTGCTGCACGAAGATCCGCGCTACTACCGCCTCGGCCGGGGCCACAAGCCGCTCGCCCGCCTGGCTTATGCCATCACCCGCCCGCTCATCACCCGCACCGACACAGGCCGTCCCATCCCGAACCTGGCGCTGATGGGTGGCAACCTCTCCGGCTCAGTGCTCACCAACGCCTACTATCCCCAGGTCAACCGCGGCGTGACCCAGACCCTCGCCACGTTCGGCAGCAGCCTGGCTGGCTCGGCCATCGGCGACAGCATCGCCGAATTCTTCGGCGGAATCCTCTTCGAACGCCACCCCCATCCCTCACACTGACGGGTCCGCCCTGTGAATCCCACGAAAGTATATTTTCGTTACCTCAAAGTATTCTTCCGCGGAGGTGTGTTAACCACTACATCTAGGTGTGACCCGGAGAGCGCCTGTGCGAAGGATGATTCTGACTTTGGCCGTATCCCTCGCCCTGGCGGCGACTCATCCCCTCCGCGCCCAGATGCGGTCAGCCCTGGCGTTCCCCCCTGCGCCCCCTGTAGAAATGTTGACAAGCATCACGCCTGCCCCGGTGCCCGTAAGCTCTTCCCTTGCCTCACTTCCCGACGCCCCCTCCGCAGTCCACGCCCCCGCCGCTGCGGAATACGCCGCCATCTTCGCCGTCCCCTGTAGCACCCGCTCCTTCGTCAATCGTAGCCCCGGCGTCGACAGCGCTGACAACTCCCGCGAGCCCTGCGTCAAGTCGCCCAACCCCTACACCCGCTTCCTCGACAACACCACGCCGATCCCCCTCACTCCCGGGCAAAAGGCCCACCTCGCCATTCGCGACATCACCGATCCCGGCAACCTCGCCACCATCGTCTACACCTCCGCCTTCACCATCGCCACCAACTCGCACACCGCCTACGGACCCGGCGGAATGGGCTTCGCCAGAGACACCGGCTACACCTTCGTGCAGGACGCCACCGGCGAGTTCTTCGGTACCTTCCTCATCCCCGCCATCGCACATCAGGACCCACATTACCACCGCATGCCCAACGCGAGTTTTCCGCGACGCTTCCTTCACGCCGTTTCCCGAACCGTCGTCGCGCAGAGCGACTACGGCAAGCCCATGCCCAACTTCGCCACGCTGCTGACCTACCCCATTACCAACGAGATCGGCAACCTATACGTCCCCGGCATCAATCCCAACGGTCCCTCCACCGTCGCTCGCATCATGACCGGATACGCCTTCGATCCCGTAGACAATCTCATCACCGAGTTCCTCCCCGACGTCGCTCGCCGCATCCACGTCCGCGTCATCTTCGTCCAGCGAGTCATAAACCCTGTCTCCAGCGAAGAACACACCATCTCCTCCGTGACACCTCAGGAATAGCCGGGGAGCCTCAAAAGAAGCGACGTTGCCGATTTAGGCACGACCCGCCCTATCCGTCGCCCCGCCGACGCTCCATTC
>Ga0207100_1145_pt1 | contig 15272 bp, 22 predicted proteins | sample Alteio_BWMinHeat_82_FD_153520 | JGI IMG/M metagenome (GOLD analysis project Ga0207100, IMG submission 153520) | Enriched cells from forest soil in Barre Woods Harvard Forest LTER site, Petersham, Massachusetts, United States -... | ecosystem: Environmental > Terrestrial > Soil > Temperate forest >...
GCTCGTCCTGGAGCCGGGCATGGTCTGCTCCGATCTCGGCCAAAATCTTGAGATCAGGACTGCCAACGCCCCCTCCCACAAATACGAGGACCAAATTAGAACGCCCTCGATAGTCAGAGAGACTGATTTCTTGCCCTAGAGTCGAGGTCAGAGTGACATCTTGAATCAACTGCCCCTTCGCTGGGCTTGCCTGACCTGCATCAGTAGTTCCGCCGGCGAGTTCAGCCTGTGTCATTCTCTTCAACTCCTTCCGTTTCTACGGCGCGACTTCCAGATGTCAGTCACTCCTAGTTTGACGATTACTTGTGAACATAGTGATCCGCATTCAGCCGTGTGTAATGCTTCCATTTTGCCGGTAAATCCTCCAGGGCAAAAATTGCTGACACCGGGCAAACGGGGACACAAGCGCCGCAGTCGATACACTCAACCGGATCGATGTACAGTTGCGCCGCGCCGGCAAAATCAGATTCATTCTTCCGCGGATGGATGCAGTCAACGGGACAGGCGTCCACGCATGCGGTGTCTTTCACATCGATACAGGGCTCGGCTATTACGTAGGCCATATTCCTGGCACCTCCATTTCCATTTCTAGCGCCGGGCATCACAACCGTCGGTGACAAAAGTCACGGCCAAAGCCTTCCTCTCTCTTTGTGTTCAGTGGGAAAGCCCTGTGCTTTGCTTGCCGGTTAGAATCTCGATCTTCTGTTCATACAGAATGATCTGGTCGATCAGTGGATAGCCGGGCTCAAACTTCCATGACGGATCGCCGTGTTTGGCGAGCAATCGGTCCAGAAACCAGGCCTTCTTCTCACGGTCGTGATAGAGAATGCGCGCCGGGCCAAACACCACAACGCTGGTGTACACGAGCGCGGAATCGCAGGCGAACCGCTGTCCCTGGTGCAGGGGTCCTATATCTGAGATTTCTACACAGATGCGAGGATTCCGTTGCAGGTTCGTCAGAAAGTGCCCCTGATGGGCGCCGGTATGGAGGTACAGGTAGTCCCCAGTATCGTAGATAAAGACTAATGGAACTACATACGGCCAGCCATTTTCGTCCACCGTGCCAACATGAGCAATCTTCTGTTTGCGCAGGAACTCCCGAGCATCCGCATCTGGCATGAGCCGCTTGCTGCGGATCATCCTCCCTCGCAAGTCGGGACCTGTTATAGGTGTCATGATCTCCTCGATACGTGTCTTTTTGCGAAACTACACACTCCACCCGGGCCAATTCCGACGGAGACATAATCGGTAGCGCCATTCTGGCTCAGCTGATCCCCCGAAGTGGGCTTGGACTATCGGTCTCTTCCCGACTCAAGGGGTAGTCCTCCCAGGCGAATACGTGAACGTATGTTTCGCCTCATCGAGATCGTGGATCTTGGGCAGCATCAAGTAGCGGCAACCTTGGCAGCCCCTCCTGTAGTGTTCGATGAACTCTTTGGAAAAGCTACCGATGATGCTGGGGCACGAAAGAGAATGTTCGACCGGAAGATAACATCGATTTCCATGCGGGGCCATCATCGCTCCCTCAATCACGAATTCGATGTCGGTCTCGTCGCCGCTGCCCTCGATCAACTTTTGCAGATAAATCATGGATTGGTTTGTGCCGACTTTGCAGGACGAGCACTGGCTGCAGGACTCCAGCCACAGGAACTTCGCAAACATGTGTGCTACGCGCACCATGCATGCGGTGTCGTCATACACGATAAAACCTCCCGAGCCCAGACCCGAGCCGATCGCATGCAGCGAATTAAAATCCATCGGCGTATCAAGGCGAGACGGGAGAACCACCGGATTGGCCACTCCTGAAAAGAACGCTTTGAATTGGCGCCCCGGTAGCGGCCCCCCAGCAAAGTCATAAATAAGCGAGCGAAGTGGTGTGCCCATGGGCAACTCGTAGACACCAGGTCGCTGAACGTCCTCACAAACGGTAAAAATCATCGTGCCCGGTGAGTCCGGCGTCCCGATCGTACGGAACCATGCAGCGCCATCCCGGATAATGTGCGGAATATTTGAAAGGGTCTCGACGTTATTCACTACGGTTGGATTCGGCTCCGCCGGATCGGTGATGAATAGACCGTCGACGTATGGGGGATTATCCGCCTCTCGCGGCATGGCGTCACGGCCTTCTATTACTTCCAGGAGGGCTTTCTCTTCGCCGAACAAGTAATCTTCGGGACCCAGCACGAGTTCTATGGGAGTGGCGCCCAACACATTTCGCTCCAACATCTCATCGATTGCTCGACTAAGGGCACTCACTTCTTTCCGGGAACTAGCTTTGATTCCCAGGAAGGCCTTCCTGGCCTTGATGGCATATGCGGCGATCGCGATTCCTTCCAAGAGCTGATATGGGTTTTTTCGCATCAGCATGTGATCTTTGAACGATCCGGGTTCACCTTCCGATCCATTGCAGACCAGGTATTTCGTGGGACACGGGTCGTGTGCCACGCCCGCCCATTTCATGCCGGTTGGAAATCCACCTCCGCCGCGACCGCGCAGACCAGACTTCTTCACCTCAGCGATGATTTGTTCGCGCGGCATCGCAAGCGCTTTGTAGAGTGCCGCTCCGCCGCCAGAGGAAATGTAGGCGTCGACTGATTCGATCGGCTTTTCAGGAAGCAAGAAACTCTGAGTTGTTCTCATATCGATGATAGAGTCCGTTTGATCGAGTGGACACAGTCGTACTCGCGGGCGGCCGTGAACAGATACCACGGCAGCCTGCCACCAACATGAAAGCGTCAGGTTCGGCCACTAACTCCTCCTGAACTACCATGCGTAAGGATGGCCATGCGTTCAATATCTCCCATGAAGGATTGCTCCACGCGAGCGATCAGAATTCCAGGGTCACATCACCACAGTTGTTCCATCAAATCGCGCACCGAGACTTGTTCCAGATTTGACACCGCGTCGATAATGCTGGCACGTTGACCCGCACTTGCATTCGAGGCGGCAATCTTATTGAACTTCTTGGCGACCGTTTCCCATGACATCGGACGTGTGTAAAACCCTTCATAATCCGTAGTCTCCTGTTCGAGCACACGCCCGTCCTTCAGAGTGATCTTCACTCGACAAGGCATCTCGTTTGGAAACCGTTCCGAGTAGCGCTCGTTCGGTTGAACCGAGACTTTGCCAAGAAGGGCCTGCACATCCGCACGCAAAATACGCTCCTGTTCGTACTGTCCAGGCATTACCTGACCATCAAGAATCGCGACAGCGAGAATATACGGCAAACTGTGATCAGCCTGCTCCTTGGTGGAGACCATAGCCTTATCACCCTCTTCACCGCCGCCAATGATGTTGTAGGCGACGTCGAAGATCTCGACATCCACCCGTTCTATATCAGTGCTTGAAAACTGGTACTGCCGGAGCAGCATGAGAACGGCTTCAATGGCGGTTTGTGAATGAATTTCAGCATCGTACTTCTTAACCGTAGTCCGTCCGACGCACCCCAGGCCTTCCCCGGGCCAATTAGTCTGGAAACAGCCGGTGATGGCATCCATAAGCCCTTTGTCTCCTTCGATCACCTCCAGAGGACCCGTGATGCCGTGCCTAGCCAACACGACTGCCCGAGCGCAACCCGCAGCCATGTTCGGATAGGCGAGTCCTTTCCAGTGTGACAGTTTTCCGGTCCGAGTGACCCGCAATGCGTTGAAGGCCGTCCCACTGATGGCGATTGCATTGGCCGTCTGTGATCGATCAAGTCCCAAAATCTTGGAGACGCCCGAAGCTACGGCGTACGCACCTTGGACGGTATGATCGAACCCTCTCGCTCGGACGGGCGCCACCTCACTCAACCGGCACTGCACCTGGTATGCAACCGCAAGGGCAGTCATCAGATCGGGCCCGGTCGCCCCAGCAAATTCACCAGCAGCCAGAATCGCCCCGAGGTTGTCGCTGGGGTGACAGGTTTCTCCCTTGGCCAGGTAGCTATCGTTGAAATCGAGGTAACGTATCAGGGCGCTGTTATAGAGAGCGGCTCGATCAAGGTCCGCTGATCCACCACCAATCAAGGTACAGCTGCCTGTGCCACCCAGTTCATTAATGTACCCACGGATCATGCGTATGGGCTCCCCATCCAATGCTCCCAGGCCACAACCCAACGCATCCAAGATACGGATCTTGAGCTGCTGACGGATATCGGTCCCCAGAGCGTCAAATTGTGCTCCGTTCACGAATTCCGCCATTTGTTCCACTTGGGTCATGAGGCCCTCATGTACTACCGCACTTGCACTTGACTCTTGCGAATTCTTCTTCACAGCCCTCCTTCATTACCTTGCATGCTCTGCCAATTGAGGATTCCTACAACGTCACGCGCTGAGCTCCTGCATTTCCCTCGCCGCAATCACGAAGGCGTCTCCTGCCGTACTGCTTAGCGGCACGACTTTAAGCCCCGTATGCGGATCGAAGCGCAGAGTCATAGTTGAACAACAGCTTTCGCACAGCCAGAAAAATACTGAACTCCTGTTCAGCTTCAGCTGGCAAATATGATCTGGAACATCGAGGCAAGGGTCATATGGCGTCCTTACGTCGCAACGAAATAATCTTCCACCTCTCCAGTAATGAAACGGAGCACCACAAATGGGATTGGCACACGTTTTAACCATCCTGATTCCTCTTCTTTCTTTTCCTATTTTGCTCATTTGTGCCTGATCTCTGAAATAGTCCGTCCGTACCCGCAATAGAAACAACCATCATGTGGGAAGAAAAAAGGCCTGAGTTGAAAGATCTTCGAGCAGGCACCCGGGGTGAATGATCTTAGGGAAGGTAAGGAGTCAGATGAGCTTGCGCTGCATGGCGTTCATTACGGCTTCAAGCCGGTTGTGAGTCCGCAGCTTCTGGTTGATGCGGTGAAGGTGGTTGCGCAGAGTCTGGAGGCTGATCTGCAGGCTCTTGGCGATCTCAGGAGAGTTTTTTCCGGACGAGAATAGCTTCAGAATGTGCAGCTCTTGTTCGGAGAGCGCCGTAACGGGGGATGCCGCTGGAGTACGTTCTTCGGCGACCTTGTTGAATTGACGGGACATCTGCAGCATCTTCTCCGTCGCTCGTTCCGCTGCCTTCTGCCGAGTGATGTCATGTGCCAGATGAATGACTAGACGGCGTTGGCTGCGAGGGTTTTGCCATACGACTGTGGACATGTTGACCCATAGCCGCTTCCCGGAATGCAGACGGACCTGCAGATCGAAATTCGGGATCTCCGTTCGCCCACCGGTGCACTCCAAAATACTGCAACCCTCCCGACACACTTGCGTACCAAGAACACCCCGGCCGTGCAGTATCTGCGAACAGCTTTTGCCCAGGACCTCGGAAGAGGAATACCCAAACAACCGTTCGGCCGCTCGGTTCCAGGAAAGGATTTCGCCCAGCGGGTTCACACTGAAGGCGGCGTCCGTGGTCCCTTCAAGAAACTCAAATAATTCGTTCTCCAGCATCACCACGCTCCTAAATGTTTGTTTGAGAAAACCGATACGAACAGTCTATTAAAACGGACCTCCCCTAATTCGAGTATAAGCTGCCGCCTTTCTAGCTTTGGCCTCAATCTGCTGCTAACCCGGTTGATTGAGCCTGTTGGAAGAAGCTTAAGATGACCCGAATCACGGTGTCGTCCCCTGCCGCGGTATTGAGCATAGCGTGATAGACGGATCGGTTCGGCCATTCAACCTGGAAGTACATCTTGATGAAAGCAGCCCGCTCACGGTCGACAGTATCCACCAGCACTCCCGCATCGACTTCTGTCTTGCCCTGGGCAATAAGGCGTCGTAGTTTTTCTTCTCGAGAGGCATAGAGAAAAAAGCGCAGTGTGTCGCTGCGAGCTCGCAGGAAGTGTTGTGAGCCTCTCCCCACGATGACGCAGTTGCCCCCGGCCGCCGCTTGTTCGACCACACCCTCGGAAATTCTGACAATGCTATCGGCATCGAGTGTCTCCACAGGAACGCCTGGGCTACCCTCATAGCTTCCGAGCGCGAACGATTTGAACAACCGATAGTAGAGCGGATCCCGGCGCTCCTCACGTTTCTCAACTGCCAACTTTTCACTGTGGGCCAGGCGGGCGATCTCCTCAGTCAACCGCTGATCCCAAAGTGTCCAACCGAGTCGGGTAGCGAGCTTCTCGGCGATTCCCGCTGCCCCGCAGCCATACTCTCGTTCGAGGGTGACGATTCGGAAGGAAGCAGAACGTCCTGTTTTCGTGTCCCGCATCGTAAATGATCTCTGCCTCGTGATTGTGCCCCCAATTCACTGCACTTACGGACGAAGGTTGTCTCAACGCCTTACAGCTACGCCGATGGTCTCAGCGTGTTCTGGTAGTCAACGACAAATTTCTGGATACCCTTCGTTGTGAGTTCGTGTGCGATATCAAAGCTCTCCCATGGAACGTTCAGATCCAGCTTCTTGTATGGGATCACCTTCAAGGAATTGCCCTTCGCATCGACCCCTTTGTACCTGAAATCTCGATCTGGCATGGGAAAGCCGGCTACTGCCCATTCCTCTAATATTTTGCTGGGCACGGTGGTCAGCTCAGCGCCTAGAGCAAACGAACAAAGCAAGTGGTTCAGGTTACGTATGCTTGCTGCCAACACATGCACGTGGCCATCGCCGCGTTCGTACATCCTCTTTATGTTTCTGACAAGATCCATGCCGTCTTCGCCGCGATCGTCAAGCCTGCCGACAAATGGCGATACATAAACTGGTGCCTTTGACCCCTTCGTCGCGGCATACACGGCAGCCGCTTGTTCCTGAGAAAAACACAACGTAATGTTGACCCGAATACTCTTTTGTACTGACATTTGTGCGGCTCGCAATCCCTCGTGCGTGCACGGATACTTGACGTAGGCGTTTGGAATCCAAGAGAACATTTCTTCGCCCTGGGCGAGCATCTCCTCGGCTCGGGTATCAAGATCCGCGAACACTTCAATGGAAACGCCGGCATCGCCTACCAGCGGTGAAATGCTTTGCACGATCTTCTTGTATTCTTCCTTTTCTTCCTGGGAGCTTAATTTATGGCCGGACGCATTGAGGCGTTGAATCTCTGGATTTTTTGCAATCAAGGATGGATTGGTCGTCTGTCCATCAACAAATCCCATCAAGTTCTTGATCCTGAGAGTCTCGTAAGGGTCGCCCCCGTCAACTAGAATTTTCGTTCTCGGTCTGTTTGTTAGCATGCTGTTCACCTCGAAAGCCTCATCCTTTCTGTTCGAGCAACCGCTCCGCGACAACGGCCTGCGCGCTTCAATACCCGCCAAATTCTTCCGTTCGGATGTCGTCCTCGTCAATACCGGCGCCCACAAGCATTTTCCGCATGCCCCCCACCATGGCGGGGGGGCCGGCAATGTAATAGACGGGCCCCTGGAGATTTGTCAGATGTTTGGCCAACATTTCTTTGCTGATGAAACCCGTCTCTCCCGTCCATTCCTTCTGGGATTGCGGCATGGCGGTCATGGTGCATATCAAGCGGAAATTAGGATTGCTCTTTTCCAGCATCTGAAGCGCCTGGAGAAAAGGTGCATCTTCCGGTCGTCGGTTGGAATAGAAGAGATACAACCTGTGGGCGAGCCGGTCGTGATCGGCTTGCCGCACAATGCTGATAAAGGGTGTAATTCCAATTCCGCCGGCCAGGAACACAGCTGGTCTGGCTGAATTCTTATGCAACGTGAAGGAACCCATTGCCGAGCCAATCATCACCTGCGTACCTAGCGGTACTTTCTTCAGTGATCTCTTGAACGCCGTATCCCGCATGCGGGTAGCGAATATCAGTTGGTTTTCAAAGGGAGAGCTAGCGATAGAAAAAGTGCGTGCATTACCCTCGGAATCAGTTTCCGGAGGACTGGATAGCGTCACGTCGGCGGACTGCCCCGGTCTGTAATCGAATTGTGATGGTTTCTCGAAATGGAAGGCCATTGTTCCTTCCGCAATCTCGACTCGGCTCAACAGCCTGGAACTGTAACCAACTAACGGACTTTCTGTAGTAGCCATACCCGCCTCCTGAACTCTTGGTCGAATACCGAGACTCGTATCACTCTGTTTTTCGTGCATCGCGCAGACTCTCACTGAATCCTCGCCGCAGGGCCTTCTGTTTTCGAGATCAGCTTCTGAATTCTCTCAAACACATTCTTAACTACCCGATCACACCTTATGGCATGAAAATTGAATGCTTCGTTCTTTTGCATTCCGGCGCGGGCGTAAAGACTCTTGCGTAACAATGCCCGCGCGCGATGGAGGCGGACCTTCACATTTTCTTCGGTGATCTCAAGCACATCCGCAGCATCGGTTGTACTCATTTCTTCTATGTCTCTTAGCATGAAAACAGTCCGGTAGCTGTCCGGCAGATTGTCGACCGCCTCTTCCAGTAGCCTGCGAATCTCCGAGTTTGATGCTTGCTGTTCGGGATTCGGGGTTAAAGAAGCAAACCGATCCATGGGATCTCCCTCGCGCTCTGACATTGGCTTCAACTCCTGATATCGGTTTCCGCGACGCTGTCGCGCTAACGCTTCGTGCACCGCGATGCGCGTCAGCCAGGTAGAGAACTTTGCCCTCCCGGCAAATTGGTTGAGATGTTCGTAAGCGCGCACGTAAGCGTCCTGCATCACGTCCTCAGCTTCTCCATCATTTCGCAGAATTGCCCGAGCCACGCTGTAGAGGCGCTGGTTGTGACGGCGCATCACCACTTCAAACATCCCCGTCTCGCCTGCCAACACTCGAGCAACGATTTCTTCATCACTCAAGGGCTCTTGCGAAGTGGCCGCTTCCGCTGTGCTGACCATGCAAACCCTCCATTAAGATAGAGTGACGACCGCGATAAACGTTACGGTTCAAATTGGTAGCTCAAAAGAAACAATAGATCCCATCGATCGTTCCCTTATTGGGTAAGCCAGACGCTCCTTACGGCTCTGCCTGAGAAACTCGAGTCGTTAGCACCGGACATTTGGCCAGTTGTACCACCCTCTCGGCAACTGAGCCGAATACCACGCGGCGCCACCCGGCCATTCCGTGCGTGCCAATCACGATCATATCCACATTCTCTTTCTCCGCGATGCGAACGATTTCGCTGGCCGAGTCTCCGTGCCCTGCGATAGTGCGTATGTGTGTGTACCAGACTTCGTTACCTCCCCAACTAGTTCGTTTAGGCGTTCCTCGGCATCAGCATTAAGCATCTGTTCGTACGCTGGCACTCTAAAAAAGTTCGGGTCCCGAGGAAGTACGGGAACGACATTGATTGGCGTTCGCACTGCGTAGCATTCATAAGCAGCAAGTCCCTTCAGCCCGGTCGGGCTTAATGTCCGTTCGTGCTCACCCGTCCTGCCGCTTTTCTTTGCGTTTCACTTGAGCTCTGAATATCTGGATCCACGGCCGCAATCGCACGTTGTCTGGCCTGGTTACGGCGCGAATGTATCTCCGCCCAGACCAGCCAGCTTGCTGCCGCTGTGATGAGCACTCCAACAATCATGTGTCCAACATCCATTACGTCACCTCTCGATTTGTTCGACTCACTAAAGTGTAGAGGTCTCTACCCAGCAAACAAAATAGATAAAATGCAGCTGATAGTTCCATTTTACTTAAGTACCGTACTGTGACATTGTCTTCGCCCTTTCAAGGTTCCTTCGTACCACCCGAAGTCCAGACGAGCAAACCCAGCGCCTAGCGACACATTCCGCACCCGCGCAGGTTGACACGGAAGGAGCACGGTTTTGAGGCGCTCCAGACCGTGGTCACAGAATTAAGAGAAGATGTTTGGTACCGACACCTGAGTGCGGTTTGCGATCAAAGCTAGTCACCGTTCCGAGTTAACGAGGAATTGCTTCCCGCTGATGGCTGAAGAGTGGGTAGATCCTGGTCGACGCACATATCTTCCACATTTAGGAGTAGATCCAATCAGGTTCAGTCTGCGGCAGAGTCCGCGAGTCGATGTCTGCATGGGAACCGACGTGGCAATCCCCAACCTAGAGTCTGCTGTGTTTTGCGCCAATGAGAGCGAGGAACTCGTCTCGTGTCTCTTTGTTACGGAAAGCACCCAGCATCGAGGACGTTATTGTCGAGGAGTGTTGCTTTTCGACCCCACGCATCATCATGCAGAGATGTCTCGCTTCAACAACTACCCCAACGCCAAGCGGATGGAGCGCGCCCTCAATCGCTTCAGCAATTTGTGTTGTCAGCCGCTCCTGCACCTGCAATCGCCGTGCAAACACATCCACCAGGCGAGGAACTTTGCTTAGCCCAATCACTTTTCCGGCCGGAATATATGCGACGTGAACCTTGCCGAAAAACGGCAGAAGATGATGTTCGCAGAGGCTAAACATCTCAATGTCCTTCACGATCACCATCTCGTCATAAGCCACATCGAACATCGCGCCCAGCAGAATGTCTTCCGGGTTCTCCTGGTAGCCTTGGGTGAGGTACTGCATCGAGCGCTCCATGCGACCTGGAGTGTGCAGGAGGCCATCCCGGTCTGGATCTTCGCCGAGACGGACCAGCATTTCCCGGACGAGGTCCTGTAGGCTGGCACTGGTTAACGACTGAGTCTCAAGTATCGTTTGCATCTTTTCTCGCGATCAAAAACGCGGGTTGGGGACCCCTGCCGCTTTGCGGTGTCACAATTGAATGATTTGCACTAGTTCGCATCAAGCGGCGATGACAGCGTTTGTATGCTCTTCGTGTAACACCTCGTTGTCCAGAGTATTTTCGCGGACCTCAGTCATGAGCGCGAGCACAAAAGCCGCTAAGGCCATCTCCAGATCTCGCACTGCGATGTCGAGAAACATGCCGGTTGAAACCAGGTTTATGGCGATGGCTACCAGCCACGCTGATGCCACATATGAGCCCAGGCGGGTCCATTTGGTCAGGATCGCCAGTCCCACGATCATCTCAATGACGCCGACGATGTGCATGAAAGTTCGCCCGCTGAAGGGCAATAGTTTCAGGACCAACGGACTCGTGTACATAGTCCAGTCGGTCAACAGATTGAAGTACTTGTCTAGACCGGCCAAGAACGGCCCGACACCAAGGCCGATCCGCAATGCCCACCAAGCCCGGTCCAGTCGTGAATCAAATTCTTTGCGCATGTTTTCTCCTTCACCAGAACAGAGTCGACAGCTACGAATGGGTTACAGGTCAATGAATCATAATCGCGTGCCCCCACGGAGATTGACACTGGCCCAGGAAACGATCGCTTCCGGCTCACACGTCCGTGACATATTTACTCCCTCCTGAAAATCAAATAGTCGGGCCACGTTTGTTCCCATCCACTTGCAGCCGGTCCTCGATCCAGACAACGCCTAAAGTACCCGCGACGGTGGACAAAACGCTCTCTCGGTGCGCATCGTCCCTCACAGTGCCCCGGATCGTCACACCTCCTTTCTTTACCTGTAGCCTGATGGTATCGTTTTGGTCTTGGGTCACCCGCTCCCTCAATCGGTCGCGAGGTAGGGCATCGGGCATTCTCTCGGTCTTGACCGTAATATGACTTATTACCATTCTTACGTCCCTAGATGTTTGCGCCTTCTGGATTGCCTGTCTCTTATCTTCCAACAACGACACCGCTCCTCTCAGCCTGACGGTCATGTCTTCGATCTCAATTCGGACGTTCTGAAAACGCTCTTCTTTGCCGAGTTCCCCGGCAACCTCCGCCAGAATCCGTTGATCAACCGCTCGATCTCTGACAAATAACAGTCGCGTTTGGACCAAGGTCATCAGAGTCAAGACAACCAGCAGCACCGCATTCTTGTGATTCGAAGTCCACACAGCATTCTCCTTTCCCCCGCCGGTCACAACGTAGACAACACGGGCTGCCGGCACCGTCTTCCGTCTTCTTCTGTGCCCAGCATGAAATTGGTCTTGAAGAACCAGTGGAGACACACGCCTGGATACCTGCCGGAATCAGCTCCATTCCTCGAAATGGCAGTTCACTTCGTTGCCGCATCAGCCTTCGAGCTCGTCAAATCCCCTTGCCCGAGCGGCCGATCTGGGCTCGCCTCTTGAGGACTCGCTTAAAATCCCAGACGTTCCGCGACACATGATAGGGGTCGAGATCGCGCAAAAACGAGCTGCGCTTGATGTGCCGGGGGTAAGCGACCACCTTTGCGTAATGTAGCCCTAGGAAGCGTCGTGTCGTGACTCCCACAATCTCCAGCGCATTGAGGTTCTGTGCTTCAGTCGTGCTTAGGATCTTCTTGAGTGCTCTCCTTAGTGCTTTGCTACGGTTCGAGGACAGGGCAGAACGCCTGGCCTCCGGTACTACAAAGAAGAAATTCCAACCTGCTTCTGACAACTTGCGCTCGGCAGCGAATCTACCGACCCCGGCGAGGAGTTTCCAACACCCATACTGCTTGGACGCAAAGCGAACAGACTCTGGCAAGCGCAGGCTCGATTTGATCAGTACGCTTCCCGCAGCGATGTCCTCCGCGGTGCCGATCACCACCAGATCGGCACCGCCCTGTGTTTCCACCCCCACCGTTCCATTTCCAGGGGTCTCGTTGCCCCAGACTGGTTCAGCAAGATCCAGAATTGCTGCCTTTTCCCTCATCACTAGCTCACCTCCGTTATCATTTCCTGTTCCTGCTTTCGGAAGCCGCAGCCGCCGCTCTCCAAAAACGCTCTAGCTTCTGCCTATCCAGTACTCCTGACACAGTCAGTACCGGGCACCACGCGTTACACATCACCTTGCGCACATTGAGTCCCGGTGAGGTCAGACGGTCGAGACCGCGTGCACCCACCACAATCAAACCGGCATTATTCTCCCAGGCGACCTGCAGGATGCGATCCGCAGGCCGGCCGAACTCGACTGCAAAATCAAGTTCAGACCAGAGTCGGGCCTCGTCAGGAACCAACTTGCTAAGCCATAGTTTGTAAGGCCTCGCCACATGCGCTTTCTCGTCGGAAGGCCTTGGCTCGAATCCCTCTACGACGTGCAGTAGAGTGAGTCGTGCTTGAAACTCCTGTGCAAGCGAAAGTGCATACCGAGACGCCTCTAATGACTCAGGCGAAAAATCGGTAGCAAAGACAATGCTCTTCAGTTCGCCGTCGAACGAGGCATGAAACGACGAGCCAACGCTGAGCAGCGGGCACTGCGACCTGCGAATGGCTTCCTCGACGGTGGGCTCCGATAGAAGCGTATGCCCCTCGCGATTGCCTACTCCATTGACGAACAGGTCGAAGTCCTGGTTGTGGAGCAACGTGGGCAGGATGCTCTCTCCTTCCTCACCTATCAGCACCTGGTGTCGCACTCCGTCCAGCTTGCCTGATACGCGTAACTTCTTCGCGCGCCAAATCGCAAAAGACCGCTCCTCGTCCAACGCCCGCTGTCTTGCGTCGCTGGCGATGGCTTCGACCGAGTCCAGGGCCACGGCCTGAACGATATGGATCTTGGCGTGATAGTGACGAGCCAACGTCAGTGCGTACCGTAGCGCCATCTCCGAGGAAGGTGAGAAATCGGTAGCGAATAAAATGTTGTTCAGCACGAGCCTCGTCCTTTCCTTCTTTGTTCTGACTGCGTCGAGTAATTCCATTTCCGACCTCCTATTTGAAGTTGGTTTCGCACCTATGCCAAGCGGACGTCTCTAGTTTTGCTGATCGGCGCGTCTGTACTGACCAGCTACGGGTTGGAGTTACTCTAGGCTCATGACTACGGATAACAGCGCTCCGATAACCAGGACCGAGCCAATCACCAAAGCTTTGAACCGAACAAGGCGCACTACCAGGCTTGCGCTATTGCCGTGAAAACGTTCAGCATGTTCTTCGAGTGTTCTAAACATCTGTCTACTCCTTTCGTGTCTTTTCTTTCCGCTTGTTGCAGTTCCTTATGAGAGTTTGACGGCTAGTGTTTCAGGTGCATGCGAGGGGGGAATCGCGCCGACTCAGATCCGCAACTTCATTCACACGATCCCCACATTGGCATTTACTACGTAGCGATTGCCCGACGATGTCCCCCAGCCTCGTGATTCCGTGGTCCGAAAACTCGCGCTGGACGACTAGCCGCCTCCGGTTGGTACAAAACCTCTTCTATGCGGAACTTTCTCTTGCCGCCGGGCACGCTCCAGGCGATCACATCGCCCGCCCGATAACCCAAGATTGCAGTTCCGATGGGGGCGAGAACGGAGATTTTGCCCGCCTTCAAGTCCGCATCCTTTGGGAACACCAGCGTGTACGTCATCTCCGTGCCGGTGGTCAGATTTTTCAGACGAACTCGAGAGTTCATCGTGACCACCTCCGGCGGAGTTTCGCCCGGCGACAGGATCTGAGCACGATCGAGCTCTTGTTCGAGTACATCTAAATGTTCCTGGTCCTTGCTCAAAGGTCTCCTGACGGGGTCGAGTAGATACCTCAGCCGCTCCATGTCCGGTTCGGTTATCACAATATTGTGTAGTTTCATCATCTTTCTCCATATCACTGGTTCCCTTGAAGTCAGTTACGCAGCCAGGCTGCTATCTTTGAGTTCCCGAGTCAGAAAACACGCTCCCGTGCCGCCACTATCCAGGACCGCGCATTTCTGAAGTTCTCTTGGAAGAGCCAACATCGACACATAGGTCATGCACGAGTCTTGCTCGACCGTAATATCTGATATCTCCACCGCTGTGATGTCTTGGTCTGCCGCCTTCTGCAAGGCTCGACTGAGAGCCCGCTCCGAAACGCTGCTGTCACATCCGAAAGCGCTAGCCTCGATCACATTCTCCGTCGGAAAGAAGAGCCAGCCCAAGGGCACGAGCTCATGCTCGATTTCGTCGGCATCAGCGTTCGCGGCCACCCACCAAAACTCATAGCGTGATTCGTCTACCCAAGACTCATACTGCGTTTCCTCCAATTGAGCCGATTTCGGCATCTGGTCGATCATCCAAGACCGGATGAAAACGGCACCCTTCTTGACGGTTGGTCGTTCTTTGGTGGCGCACGAAGGCGCTCGCGGTATCACCGCAGCCCGCTTGGATTTCGGAGAATCGACTCGCACTGTAATCCGCTCCTTGAAGGTATTTGTGTTGGCCTGAAGCTTCCTCACGTCAACCTGCTACTGCCGTCTGTGTTCCGAATCTCAACTCTTGGGCCCGCTCAAGACGTTGAGCTAACAAGCGACCGATCCGGTCTGCCGCACGATCAACAGCGGCATGGAGATCGAGGTCGGTCTCCTGAACGGCTGCCCTTCCGAAGGGCTCGATTTCCGCCGAGATGCGGCAACTTTTCTTTGTCCCACCGCGAGATCCGTTCAGCCCTGACACCTTTACGACAACGCGGCCCACCCGGTCGCCATAGTGGCCCAACTCAAGACTCAGCCGCTGCTCGATATATCTCTGCAGTGC
>Ga0207100_1151_pt1 | contig 15154 bp, 18 predicted proteins | sample Alteio_BWMinHeat_82_FD_153520 | JGI IMG/M metagenome (GOLD analysis project Ga0207100, IMG submission 153520) | Enriched cells from forest soil in Barre Woods Harvard Forest LTER site, Petersham, Massachusetts, United States -... | ecosystem: Environmental > Terrestrial > Soil > Temperate forest >...
ACGCTGTGGGTGCCTCGAATCAATGAGGGCAACAAGGCTGCAAGACTGCCATCCGTCGCGCTGTATCCGATTTCGATCGGCCGCGCCTAGGTCAGCTCTGGCCTTGGGCCCGAATGCGAAAAGGATGGTGAGCCAAGCACTCGGAGGTATATGCTCGCCTGGCCGTAAGACAAAATGGAATTCCCGAATTGGCCGAACCGTGAATAGAGGTTCCAGATGAAGGCATTCGTTATGAATGCAACGAAAGCGCCGTTCACCGCTCAGGAAGTCCCGGATCCTAAACCCGGCCCAGGACAGGTTCGCATCCGTCTGCATGCATCAGGTGTTTGTGGCACGGACGTGCATGTGTGGAATGGAGAGCTGCCTGTACCATTACCGATTGTTCTGGGGCATGAGCCCGCAGGAGTGATTGATCTCGTAGGCCCCGGTGTCAAGTCATTGCGCACTGGCGACCGCGTGGGCGTTTCCTGGTTTCAGGCTGGCTGTGGCAGGTGCACGTATGCCAGAAAAAACAGGTCAAGTTTTGCGCAGAGCCTAAGACCTGGATAACCAATGGCGGCGCTTACGCTGAGTACATGATTGCCGAAGCAGAGGGTTGCATGTTGTTACCCGACGGGCTTGCCTGGGATGCGGCGGCTCCGCTGTTCTGTGGTGGCTTCTCGGCCATGAGCGCTTACCGGACTGCCCGGCCAATGGCAGGAGACCGCATAGCCATACTCGGAATAGGCGGATTGGGCCACTTGGCGCTCCAAGTCGCAGGAGCGATGGGGCACGAGGTGGTGGCTATCACTAACTCAGCCGAAAAGGCGACAGCCGCGCGCGATTTGGGTGCGGATGAGGTGTTGGTGGTGAGGGACCATGCGGGACAAGAGCTGCTGGCTATGGGTGGGGCTGACATTATTCTCTCCTTCTCACCTTCTATGAAGCAAAACAGCCAGGCGTTCCATGGACTACGCCCTGGAGGCAGGCTGGTTACGACCGCCGTAAGCGCTGAGCCAATCGAAGTCGATCCAATTCCTATGCTGTTCAAACAGACCTCCGTCATCGGCTCTGCACACAATGACCCGGCAGACCTCGTCGACATGTTGAAGCTCGCTGCCGAGGGCAAGGTTAAGCCGGCACTGGAGACTTACCGGTTTCATGAACTCAACGATGTTATGGTGCGACTTGCGGATGGAAAGGTCCGGTTTAGAGCTGTAGTCTTGCAGGATGCTTGATACGAGGTGAGTGGCGCAGAAACACCCAGCAGAGGGCACTGCCGCGTCGTGAAAGGTCCTGAAAGGTCTAACATTTCGCTCTCCTGACCACGTGGAGAAATCTCATTTCTCTTTACCTGACAATGACTACCAGAAGGTCGGCAACGCGGATGTAACCTGCAAGAGCTAAAAACCGAGATCAAAAACCTAAATCTGAGCCCCCTCCCACCGCCAAGGGAGTTGTACTGGATCTCCCCGGTCCACTCATTTGTCAGCAATGCCAAGGCGCTTGGAAAGGCAGCTCGACAAGATCCATCTACCAACGAAAGAGTAGTGTCCTCAGGGGTATGCAGCCCCAGCCTCAAGGTCGGCCGGAGATGACGTTGCGTCGCGTGGCGTGCGTCAGACGCGCGCTCTCCGATTCCCCTACAATAGATCCATCTCATGAGTTCCAACCGGCACACTGGCAGCCTCCCCGGAGATCAGCTCCAGAACGAAAACTCCGAAGCGTGGCTCGATCCTTTTGTGCCGCGCCGCCTGCTCGAGAACGGCCACATCCAGACCATCGCCGGCAATTACATGCCGCGCGCCTTTCCGTTGCCCGAGCCTGAGAGCCGCATCATCGAGGTCGAGCCTGCCGCCTCCGTCCACGGACCGAGCTCTGTACTCTGCCACTGTCATTGGCAGCCGGAAGAGGTGCGACGCCAGCGCCTCACCATGATCCTCGTACATGGCCTCGAAGGCTCCTCATCCTCGCGCTACGTTCTCGGCAATTCGGTACGCGCTCTGGCCGCCGGCCTCAACGTCGTACGCATGAACATGCGGAGCTGCGGCGAAGGTGAGCCCTACTCGCCCACCATCTACCATTCCGGCCTATCCGCCGATGTAGGCGCCGTCATGGCTGCGCTGGTCCGCGACATCGGCATCGAAAGTTTCGCGCTCGTCGGCTACTCCATGGGCGGGAACCTGGTGCTCAAGTTGGCCGGCCAAGTCGCCGCTGCCGCTCCTCCCTACCTGAAGGCCGTGGTGGGCGTCTCCCCGCTGATGGACCTCGCCGCCTCTTCGGCCGCGCTGCACGAGCCCCAGAATCGCGTCTACGAGTGGAAGTTTCTCCGCCCTATGATCGATCGCATGCGCCGCAAGATGAAGCTGTATCCCGGCCTGTTCACCGAGAACGGCTTCGACCGCATCCGCTCCATGCACGAATTCGACGAGAAGGTGGTGGCTCGCTACGGCGGCTTCACTTCGGCCGAGGACTACTACCACAGCGTGGCCAGCTCCAACTGGGCCGAGCACATCGCCGTTCCAACCCTCATCCTCCATTCCACCGACGATCCCTTCATCCGCATGGTGCCCGCTACCCGGGCCAAGCTGCTCGCCAACCCCCACATCACATTCATCGAGACCACACGCGGCGGTCACTGCGCCTTTCTCACCTCGGGGCGCGGCGAAGACGTCTTCTGGGCCGAGAAGACGCTGCTTGGATTTCTGCTCGCCAATTGCGAAGGCAGCGTGGGGAAGGGCTAGCGGTGGAGGCCGACTGGGCGGTCGCGATCGGTCCTGACTTGCCGCGCATCGAAGTGCCCTGGAGCGGTAACGAGACTTGGAGTAGTAACGAGACTCGGAGTAGTGACGAGACTTGGAGTGCTGACGAGACTGGGAGCGGTGACGGGACCGATTTCGCAATCAGCCACGAAGGCGATCGGGAAGGTGTTGCCGCGGGCGCGCGCGAATCGGATGGCTCTGATGTTCAGAGTGTCGATGTCCCGGGCATCCTCCGCTTCGTTGACCTGCGCGCCGACCCTGCATCCATCGACCAGATCGAAGAGGCCCGCCGCCATCCAGGCCTGAAGCGGGCGCTCCTCGCTCTCAACTCTCAAGACTCGCCGGTCTTCACCTCCAAGTGTGATGTGATCCAGATCACGAAAGAGGAGATCGATCCGCTCGAGTACGATGCCGACGGCGAAACCCGTTGCGGACTCGCTTACTACATCGATTTAGTGGTGCGCAAATCCACCATATTTTGCTCGTTTTCCGCGCATGAAATGTGGCTTCGGGAGGTGGTGAAACAGCTTCGCGAATCGGCGCAAGTCCGCTCGGCACGGGTCGATTTCGTGCTGCGCGCGGCCACCGTTTTCGACTGCGATGGCTTCGCCGCCACCTGCTATATCGCCGCCTGCGGAGACGATTTCGCCAGTGCCCAGCGTGCGTGGGAACCCGCTCTGGACGCGGTGTTGCGCTCCCTCGCCAGCGTCTCGTCCGCCGCGCCGCCATTCCCCGACGCGTCCCTCTGACGCTACAATACTCATGCAGTCCGTTATTTCCAGCCGCAGTCTTTCAGCCGCGATACCGCGCGCGGGCGAGTAGCTCAATTGGATAGAGCACCGGCCTTCTAAGCCGGGGGTTGTGGGTTCGATCCCCGCCTCGCCCACCATCTTCGTTTCAGGTCTCCTCGGCAAAATTCCGACGCGCCAGGCTCGGGAGGCTTTTGTGGGTACCCCCAAGGCAAAACGAGACTAATTGCGGGCAAAGCTCAACCGGGATGAACAATGTAAGGGCAATAATATACTTGACGCACACATTTGTCGAAGCTGACAATAAGCTATGCTTGAAGATCCCTCCAGCAAGGTTGATTTACTTAAGGTTTGCTTATGCACCTCTGCGGAGGTGGCTGTGAGCGTCATCCTCAATAGGTACAGCAGTACGATGCCGGTCTTGATGATCGCTGGAATATGCGCGATCCCGATTGTTCTTCTGCTTTTCGTCGCTTGGAGACATGAAAAACAGCATGGATGGATAAAGGAAAAATTTCTACGGCACAGTGTTTCATATTCTCTGTTGGGTCTGATTTTTCTCCCGTTTTTCTTGTATTCAACGGAAATTCTATATTTGCGGCTAAAAGAAGTACTCATACCTTCTTCACGAGCAACCACACAGACCGCGCCGCCGACAGCGAAACCTGAACCTGCACCCGCTTCGCAGAATACTCCTCCTCCGTTGTCAAAGCTGCAAGTACCCATAGCAACACCAAAGCACCCCAAGAAGAACGATAAGTCTACCGCATCGCCACCTTCCTTAACACCAGCGCCTAATCCAGCACCACCGGTGCAGCAGATACCCCAGCAAACAATGACAAATTCTCCTGGAGGAATGCAAGCGGGCCATGACCTCACGGTGTTCGGTCCTCTTCCCCCGCCCGCCCGCGTGTTGAATCCAGATGATGTGAAGGAGGCTGTGGGGTTATTGAAACAGGTCAAGGATGGATCTATCTTCTTTATTACTTATCCGACACAAGTTCCTGATCATGGAGAGATTAGCTCATTTACAGATAAACTAGAGGATGTCTTCAGCGAGGCTGGATGGATGACCTATCGGGAGCGTAACAATTATCTTGGCTTTAGTACCGTAGGTGGTGGAGGTATCGGGTGTTCTACGCCCCAAAAGATGACTCCCGCATCTGAGTTGGCGATAAAAGCCTTGTTGATTCTACATTATCCTTGCACTCATCCGAGCATATTCAGTGATGTGGATATTGGTGGTCCATCAAATTATGCGCTATTTGTAACAGTGGGTACAAGGTAAAGCGTCAGACCGATGAAACACGAATACCACGAAGGCCCGAAAGCGCGAGAGAAATTCGAGAAGGGAATGACTGCGCTCTTTCGCGTTACAAAAACTATGTTGAAAGAGAGACCGAAACCAGTACGTAAACAAGATAAACCCGGCAAGGACTAGGGTCTGCGTCTTCCTCGTCCCTGTCGTCTACGAGTGGAGCGAGTCGGTTCCCTTGCCAGTGAGTTGAGCATAAGTCAGGCGCTTGCCAGCCACTTGGCTCATCGCCAGCATGAAGCGATCAGAATCGTTCAGCGAATTGTCTTTGGTTGCACGGTTGTTGAAGCGAAATACCTGTCCGGTGACATAGCGATCAAGATGAAAAGGCTCAACAGCAACGTAGGTTCCACGAAGTCCGCGCTTCAGGAGCGCCCAAAAGTTTTCGATGCCTTGAGTGTGAACCTGACCGCGAACGTATTCTTCGACGTGGTTCACGGTAACGTGAATGTAGTCTTTGGCGGTGAGATTATCGTAGGCGGGATAGCCGTCCGTGTAGACGGTAGAACCCTTCTCAATCTGGCTAAGAATCTCGTTTTGAAGAGTCTCACGCTTAACGTTGGGGACGACCATAGCGCGAACCTGACGACTCTCTCGGTCAAGCATTCCCATGACGACAGCCTTCTTGTAATCGCGGTCCTCATGCATCTTGAGCCGCTTCTCGCGGTGCATCTTCTGCGGCTTCTGAGATACGAACGTCTCATCCACTTCAACCGGGCCATTGCCGCCCATCTTACCGAAGCTGCCAGACTGCATAGCTTCACGGAGACGGTGCAGCATGAACCACGCGGACTTCTGAGTTACGCCGATGTTACGAGCCAGTTCGTAACTGCTAATGCCATTTTTGCAGTTGCAGAGCATCCAGAAGGCAGTCATCCACTTGTCGATGCCGATAGCCGAATCCTCGAAGATCGTCCCCACCTTAACGGTGAATTGCTTCTTGCATCCCTTGCAGAACCAGATTTTCCGGGTCGAGATGAACGAATGCTCTTCGGAGCCGCAGCGGGGGCAATTGATCTTCGCGTCTGGCCAACGAAGCTCTACCGCGTAGCGAAAAGCGCGATCCGCGTCAGAGAAGTAGATGATTGCTTCTTGGAGGGTTGTGGGCTTTTTGAGGTTGGCTTGCATAAGGCGCTCCGTCGATCTAAGACGAGATTACGCCGATTATTCTTGTGCGTCAAGTACATTATTACCAATGTAAGTTATTGAAAATGGAGAGTATTCCAAACAAGAGTCACAGGTAGCAAGCGCCCAGAGATGTCTTCTAAGCCTTGGTCGTGTGGCTTCGATCCGCGCCTCTTCGTCCAAGTACTACCCACTGCTGTCATAGGCATGTGCCGCAGGCCTGTTTGAGCGCAGCGATGACCCTGTCGACTTCCTCAAATGTGTTGTAGTGCGTGATGCCAATACGGACTAGTCCACTTTCCGCGACGCCGAGAGCCTCAGCCAGATTTAGAGCGTAGAAGTGTCCGTCGCCTACGAAGATGCCTTGCTCACCAAGCCGGGTAGCGAGATGTCTTGCAGAGATACCCTGGATGTCGATGGCGCATGTTGGCGCGCGATGGCCAAGTCTGGCCGGATCCGTGATGCCATACAGCTTAATGCCAGGAATGGACCATAGGCCCCGGATGAGTCGCTCCAGCAACTCATGCTCATGGGATCCGATGGCTCGGTACGCGGCGGCCAGGGCTGCTCGGCGACTCCGAAGAGTGGGTTCTGCGCGGCGGCCAATTGCGGCAAGATAGTCGACGCAGGCAGGTATGGCGGCGGCGCATTCGTGGTTCAGAGTGCCGGTATTCCAGCGATCGGGGACGGCGTCTGAGGATGCCCGTAATTTATAGGGGCGAAACCGCTCGAGATGCTCGCGTTTGCCAAACAGGGCGCCCATATGGGGGCCGAAGAACTTGTAGCTGGAGCAGACGAGGAAGTCACAATTGAGAGAGCGGACATCGATGAGGTGGTGGGGTGCGTAGTGAACCGCGTCGACGTATGTTAGCGCACCAACGGCATGAGCAAGGCGAACGATGTGGGCAACATCATTGACGGTCCCAACCAGATTTGAAGCGTAGCCAATGGCAACGATCTTAGTGCGCGGAGTGATTTTGGCTGCAAGGTCATCGAGGTTGACGGCGCAGGTTTCTTTGTGGACATCGACGACGCGAACAGTTGCACCGGTCTCCTGAAGCGCGTGCCAGGGAGCGAAGTTCGCATCGTGGTCGAAGCGAGTGACGATGATCTCGTCGCCAGGCCGGAGTTCGCGACCGATGGCGCGGCTCATGGCCAGGGTAAGGGTGGTCATATTCGGGCCGAGAACGACTTCCTCTCGGTCACAGCCAAGCAAATCGGCGATGGCGAGACGCGCGTCCTGAATCACGGATTCTGTTCGCTGGCTGGTAGCGTAAGCACCGCCGAGGTTGGCGTTCGACTGGGATAAGTAATCGCTGATGGCGTCGATAACGCTTTGCGGTACCTGCGTACCGCCAGGGCCATCAAAGAAAGCGACCGGATTGCCGTCTGCGGTCTGATGGAGTGCGGGAAACTGGCCGCGCACCCAGTCGAGATCAAACCCAGTCGCTGAAGAATCCATTTTGGTTCCTCACGATACTTCTGGTTCAATGTTGCATTTAGTCATTGCCTGTTTGCCGCAATGATTCTGCCTTCTTTACGGGGCATCTGCGGCTGGTGCCGAAACCAAAAGCACAGTGGGATGTTGCTTCAGTCGCTGCACGGCGCTCACGACTGTCTCAAAAATGAAGTGATTGTCCAGATTGTCCTCCGGCTGATCAATAAGCAATGGGCTATCTCTTCTCGCAGTAACCCCGTGCACGACGCAGCAGTCAGCCTCAAGCGACTTATCTCTCTCCATTCTTCGCCACGTTCCATCTGAACTCTAACCGGTTCGGGAGTGTCTACATTTTCGGAAACCACGTCCGTCGCTCTCAAGTCACCTCTTCGCCGTGAAATGGACGGGCACATGCGACTCGGCGCTGCTATCGGTCAGCATTGAAAATCGGATCGTATCCCCTTCAACTGTGCCCTTGTAATAATGCTTGTCCTCGTAAGTCTTGTCATCCAGGCTCGTCAGCGACTTGGTCATGAAGCTGATCCGATCTCCCTCGATTTTGCCGTCAAATATTCCATGATCTACTCCAAGAAGTGAGGCGGTGCCAGACAGTTCTGAGCCGGCGATTTCGAAGTTGAATGTTTCGTCGTAAACAGCTCCCGGCCAATCGTATTTCACTGTTGTTTTCCATTTGCCGTTAACATTCGCGGGGCCCTTGTTAGTGCTCTTTGACTTATCAGCCTCGATTGCGGTTGGGTTGGCGGCCTGAGCAGACGGAACGGACCCATCAGCAGATGCGGTCCGCCTCTCGGAAGCCGAATCGGCATTTTTGTGAGCGGCCGGCTTCACCTGCCAAAACACGAGAATGCCACCCACAATCACGGCGACCGCCAGGACGGACGATACCGCCAGAGCCAATCTTGATTTCAACTTTCGCGGCCGACTCGTGATGCTGGGAACAGTCTTTTTGAGCTCATTCATCAACTGTTCCGCGTCCGCGTGGAAATGTGCATCCCGAAGATCCATCGCCTGGTGGACAGACAACGGGCGCAAATCGTTGGGCAAATCCTCCTCGTGCGGTACGGTTGCCCCGCCCACCAGAACCGGAATCACTCGCACGCCACGATCGAGGGCCTTGGTAATCTCCAGCCGCACGAAATCGCCCGCCATATCAAGGCGGCGGCTTCCATCTGCTCCCGTGATCGTCAGCCACCTTTCGCCGATTACAGCAAGAAGCACATCACACTGACTGACCTTCTCCTCGATCACGGCCTCAAAATTGTCGCCAGCCTTGATCGTGTCGATGTCCATGTATGTGTTCTCTCTGCCGAAGTTGGCACTGAGGATATCGAACAGCCGTCCCGCATACCCGCTGCTATCTTCACGACGATAGCTGATGAAAACTCCAGACATACCAGACCCCAGCGCCGAGCGTTAAAGTGTCGCCTCGATCTCGGTTCGCTCATCCCGACCAACTCGGGCTTTTATTAGCCTAATGCCTGCATGGTCGCTTTTGAGGTAACTTGCCCGATAACCGTCTAGTCGACAGGTGAAGTTTCCAGAAACCCCCGTCTTTCGTGCACGATTTCTCAACGCCGGCCTGCCGCTTTTTCAAGCGGATAGATCGTTCATAGGCCGCAAGGCAGTCAACTTGGCAAAACGCAATGTACCCTCGGGAGTCCGTTGGTATTCCCAGATAAAATCCTTGAAGAGAAACAGGTCGAGATTGTTCGTTGGGAAGCTCATGAATTGAGTATCATCGCTACCGGCCGGCCAACTTCTTTTGAATTGTCTTCACCCACATCGCTTCGGCGCTGGGCTCCATCGTCTTCGCGATTGCGAGGGCCTGCTGGTACGCGGGCTTCGCGGCCAGCGGCCGGCCGAGCGCGGTGAGTGTGTTGCCCAGAACCATTTGAGCTTGCAACTCATCGGGGTCGATGGCAACGGCCGTCTGCGCCTCCACCAGCGCGGACGCGAACTGCCCGGTCGCAGCAAGATCTTTGGCCCGCGTTACGTGGCCGAGGGCGGAGGCGAAGCGCATATCAAACGTCCCATCGTAGACAAAGACGCCGTCCTGAATGAAAGCAACTGGTTTCAGCTTCTGAAACTCCCGGTAAGGATTTAGAACGTTGGAGCCCCACTCGTAGCCCGTGAGCGTTGCCGCGCTGATCAGCAGAGTTCCTGTGATCGTCTGCGGCGTATCGATTTGATAATCTGTCCACCCGCTGTCAGCTGTCGGCAGCGGTTTGCATGGGATTCCATACGCGTTGAAATGGATGGAAGGTTCGACGAAGTAGGCAAACCAGCAGTCCTTCACCCCGCGATTGTCGAGATATTTCTTGACCGCCTTCAACTGCTGGCCCCAGTCCGTGTTGGAGTCGGTCAGGTACTTATAAGTGTTCGCGGGACCGCCCCAGAATTCGTTCGAATAGGCAAGGTAGTTCGGATAAGCTCGCGCCGAGGACACCGCGTGCCATGCCAGCAACAATCCAACGACGTAGGCCCAGCGTCGGTCCCTATGCGCCAGTGCGAGCGCAGCGCCCCCAATCAGCACGGCGAGAAACGGGTACATGGGTAGGATGTGCCTTGCGCCGATGTTCAGGCCAGTGCCGGTCGCGATCAACAAATAGAGAACCGGAGGAATGGTGAGAAAGAAGATCTCGCGCCGAGCGCGCAATTTTCTGGTAACAATCGCGAAGCCGGCCAGCAGCAGCAAACCCATGAAGGCCGCCGTGGACTTGATGAGGAAGGCCGCGGGAAAGTAGAACCAGACTCCGCGCGCGTATACTTTGCCGAAGATGTAGGTTGAGAACGAATCCGAGATCAGCCGCACGTCCACTAGCCCGTAAAGATAAGACTCGGGCAGAATGTGCAAGCGCGCGAGTGCGAGATAGGCGTGCGGTTCCACCCCTTTCAATCCCCGCGCGTACTCGGCAAGCGAGGGACTCAGCGGCATTCCACCTGGTCTGGCGGCGTATCGAAAACCGTAGAAAGCCCAGAGCACCACGATGGCAATGGTCGACGCAGCCAGAAAGGCGCCAGTCAGGCGCAATGCTAGTTTTCTTTTGTTGGTCCGCGTCTCGGGCGAGGGCCACAATATCTCAGTAATCATGAGTGCCAGGCCGAATGGGAGGAGAAGCACACCTGAGTGTTTCGACGCCAGAGCAAGTCCACTGACCAGGCCGAGAACGATCAGCCTACTGACCGAAGGCGCTTTCACGTGGCGGTAGAAGGCATAGATGCTGGCGAATATAAAGCAGGAGATACCCATGTCCGTCGTGACATAGGCGCCGTGCGCGATCAAGTTTGGCTCAAAAACCACCAGCGCCAATGCGAACAGCGCAGCACCATCGCCGAACATCTCTCGCGCTGCCAGATAGACGAGCAGTCCCAACAGAAGACTGAGGGTTGCTGCCGCCATCCGGGCGCGAAAAATGATGCGGTCCGCCTCGGCCTCTCCACCATTGCCAAAGATGAAATCCCGCCCACCGAAATATGCTTCGTCTTTAAAGGATGCAAGCCCCTTGGGATCTGGCACCTTGAGGTGCATCGGCAGAAGTGGGATCGCCGCTAGCGCCTTCACCAAGGGTGGATGTTCCGGATTGATGCCAAAGTCTACCTTCTTCCATGACATATAGCCGGCGAAGATATGGTCACCTTCATCCCAAGACAATGATTGCTGTCGAATCGAGAATGTCAGTTCCCCCAAAAACACCAATAAAAGCAATGCTGCTCCGGCGCTTCCGTAGTGTTTCCGTACTTTCAGTTCAAACACATCTCACCCCTGGACCGTAAAACTCGAAGTTGCTGTCCCGGATCTATTTTGACAGCATCCGTGGGCTTCGCGAATCGTGCCGTTGGCGCCGGGTTGGTCGTTGCGGAAGCGCCCAGAAAGGCCGGTTTGCGGTAGGTTCGCGAGAGAACCGACAAGGAATAGTACTTGATTCGGGGTTTCCGGACTTATAACGTCTATCTAAACAGAAGTCACCTCTCGATCTCGAAGTTCCACATATATCCACTGCGGTCCAGGGAGCATAGTCAAGGGTTCTGTCCGGATTGCCCACGACACTACCCGAGAGCCTCAGTTCCATAATTCCGGGATGCTACGGTCGATTTTCGGTGTTCTCTTGCTTTTGGCGGCCACGGTTGGCGCTTTGGCTCAACAGAAGCCAACCCAACCCAATTTGAAAGTAGCCGTAATGGCTGACGGGCGCATCACGGTCAACGGAGCGCCCGCCACGATTGAGTCGCTTCGAGAATCTCTGATGAAACTGTCGCAGCAGAAGGGCGTCGTCTGGTACTACCGCGAGGCAGGCAACTCGGAACCTCCGCCAGAAACCAAACAGGTCATCCAAGCTGTCATCGAGGCGCGGCTTCCAATCAGATTGTCGAGTCGCCCGAACTACTCCGACGCAATCGGGATGGATGGGAAGCCAATCAAACAGAAGTAGAGCCGCTTGGCTACTTTGGCGACGAAATCAGAGACAATGCTCTGTTGCCGAAAGAGTAATTGAAGTGTGGACCACAACTCTCTCGGAACTTCCACATCTCTGATTACAGACCTCAAAGCGCCCAACGCCACGAAGAAGCCCGCGCCATCGCCGCCCAAATCCTCGCAGCTTGCCCAAGTTAAATACGGACATTACCTCTAGTGGCACCATAGGGATGATGAGCGGCGGTCCTTATAATGGCCCGCATGGGAAATAGGCTCTTCAGTGCGCCGCTTTGTCGCATCTTGATTTCCCTGCTGCTCGCTCGCGCAGTTCCAGGTGCGGCGCAGGATCCGATCTCAAATGGGAGTGTTTCGAATCGCAATCCAAGTTCTAAACAAAGCCACGAAGAAATACCACTATATTCGGTCCCACAGTACCTGCCTTGTCCAGGTCAGACGAACACCTTGAGCAAGCTGAGCAACTCTTTCTCTGCGGGCCATCTTCCCTCCCGATCTGAAGTCACCGGCTCCTGGGTGCTGATTGGCTTCTGGCTGCATAAAGATTCGCATCCCGATCTCAACTGCGCTGGTATCTTGCGGGGAAAGATTCTTGAGTGGGTAATGCTCGCACAAGGGTATTCGCTCGAAATTGACATAGCGGGCACAAACCAGAGTTCCGCGTTCGAGCCCGGACGGAGGCAGGACCTCACCGTCGCGATGGATTTAGGCGGAGACGCCAGCCCCACCCTTCGCTGCAGGCTGACACAGCGCCAAAATCTCGTTTGTCTTGGTGACACATACTATAGTGGCTTGGAATTCCAGAAGATTCAGGTTCACTGCGAACCGCCAATCCCGAATTCGAAGGCATTTACTCAGCCATTGCTCTGCTATCCCTACAAAAGAGAACCACCGACACCTCGGCAATAACAATCCGACCGGAACATCAGTCTAAGCGATTACCGGAGGGAAACTCATTGAAATTCACTACTCTGTCGATGTTTGTGGGAGTGATGACGTTGCAGGTTGCGGCTGGACAGACACCCGTTACGAGTTCCGAGTTGTTTCTCCTGCGAATCTCTGAAGCACAGGTAAGCATGAGGCCGACGGCCGGACCCAATAACGTGAGCAACTGCATGATCGTGTACCCCGACGGCCGCCTACACCTTGAACTTCGCAGGCAGGAGTTCTTGAATGGAAAAGCCAGCCTCGCCTCATACGAAGCGAGGCTTTCGAACCAGGAACTCACGTCTCTCCGGTCTGTGCTCGATTCAGATTCCGTAAGAAATCTCCACGTGTTTCCTCCGCCGAAGGTGCCACTTGCTGTGGATGCTTGGGGGGCGTTCGTAGCAGAGATTCAACGCCAGACAGACGTGGAGAAAGTCGGGGCTTTCACTTGGCAAGGCGCAGGTCCGAAGAATTCTGAAGAAGATAAGAGCGAGTGGAAGGACGCGGGCTTGGCGCTACAACCGCTGATTGAATGGTCGCACTCTGTAAAGGGACACAGGACCCCGGAATGGCGAACTACGCGCAACGCAAACTCCGTTTGCGGTCAATGATCCTCGCTGCAACCGGTATGCCTGAGATTCAAACGAAGTTGCGGGGTTGATCCGCACTTTTTGCGATGATGGTTGAATCACCGCCCACCGGTAAGTAGCCGAAAATGGTGCTACTTCAGGATTGTCCACCACACTACCGGAACACACCTTGAAGCTCGCGCTAAGAGCATCTACCGGTTGATGTCACCACTCAGAACGAACGCAATGAGACCGAAGTAGGCGACGCAGATTAAGGAATAAACAACGACTGTGCCGACCATGATGCGCTTACGAGTTTTCCGGTTATGGAAACACTTGCCAACTAAATAGGCGGCCAGGATCAATGCAATGAAGATTGCACCTGCGATTCCAACGAGGACACTCATATTCAGCCACACTCTAGCACCTGTCGGGCGGCCTCCGGTCGAGTCACCTGCGATCCGGACACGATCCAACTGGACGCGGCCCGCTTTCCGTGGTGTCTGAAATGTCTCGATCCCGCTAACTTCGTCATGCAGATTTCTACAATCTCGCTCCGAGGAGATTAGGAGATTCCGCCCTTCAAAGCTAACCTTTGGATTTGCTTCTGAGTCAGCGGCTTTGTCTCACTGTAGCGAGCGATTCCAAAAGTGGAAAACCTTTTGATTTTTCATGCCCGCTGTCGACAACTCGACCGGGACTATGAGAATGCTTTTTCCGGGCCGAGCGTCAGCCGTACGCGAGGTCGGTGCTCTGTCCGACCTCGATAATATATCCGTCAGGATCGCGGATGTAGCAGCGCGTCTCGCCGTACTTGGGGATCGGCTCCGTGATGAACTCCGCTCCTCGACTTTTCCATAATTCATAGCACGCTTGAATATCCGCAACGCGGAAATTCATGAAGCTGTTGATGTGATTCGGGTCGGGGACGCTGAGCGTTACCGTCGGCTTATCCGGGGTCGGGCCGCCCCCAACGTTCAGAATCATCCAGATGTTCGCAAGCTGAAGGTACCCAGGCGCATTGCCGTCACCCAGGCTCAGGATGCGAGCGCCGAAGACCCTTTCGTAGTAGCGAGCCGATCGCTCGATATCGGCGACGGTGAGGAAATGCGCGATGCTGATCCCCTCTCGCGGGGGCATCTCATAGCTCTTCTGCTCGATTTGTACGCTGCTCATTGACGACTCCTATTCCGATACCGGTGCTCATTTGCTGATTCTGGTTCCTTTATGCCGCGATCCCATAATGCCGCGCCTCAACAGCGAGAATGCGGACTTCGATGCGGCGTAAGGTTTACGGAAGTATTTCCTTTACGCGAATTTCCAGCTTCAATAGAGGGTGAATCCAACCCAAAAGAACAAAGCCAATAGACACATGCCCGCAAAGACTAGCCAGTTGCTTATCCCTCGGCGACTGCATAGACGATGTCTTGCCAGCGGCGGGCGATCTGCTGCTAGTCGGCAGCGACCGTGCGCCCTCGAACATCTGCAGCCGAACAGTCCTTGTAGAGCGATCCTTCTTTCATGATCACGTGCAGATTCTTCTCGTGCACCACTCGATCAAGATCCTCCAGCGGATCACCGTCGACCAGCAAGAGGTCGGCGAGGTAGCCTTCCTTCACTTGACCGAGTTCGTCGCCGAGGCCCATCACCTGACCGCCAATGCGGGTTCCGCACTGCATGGCTTCGCTCGGTGAAAATCCGAGAAGATCCACGAAATGCTTAAGGTCCCTTGCGTTATCCCCCTGCGGTGACTGCGCGAATCCATAGTCTCCTCCGATAAGGACCCGCACCCCGCGCTTGCGCAGTTCCGTATAGACGGCGGCTGTCGTTTCAATGGTGC
>Ga0207100_1152_pt1 | contig 15081 bp, 11 predicted proteins | sample Alteio_BWMinHeat_82_FD_153520 | JGI IMG/M metagenome (GOLD analysis project Ga0207100, IMG submission 153520) | Enriched cells from forest soil in Barre Woods Harvard Forest LTER site, Petersham, Massachusetts, United States -... | ecosystem: Environmental > Terrestrial > Soil > Temperate forest >...
CCGCGCCGCGGTCGAGGAAGGCATCGTTCCGGGCGGTGGTGTGGCCCTGCTTCGCTCCGCCAAAGACGTTGAAGAACTGATCAAAACTCTCGAGGGCGATGAGAAGATCGGGGCACAACTCGTGCGCCGTTCGCTCGAGGAGCCATTGCGCCAGATCGTCGGCAATGCCGGCGAGGAGGGTGCCGTGGTCGTGGGTAAGATCATAGAGAACAAGAACCCGCATTACGGCTACAACGCAAGCACCAACAAGTACGAAGACTTGGTGGAGGCCGGCGTGATCGACCCGACCAAGGTTACCCGTACCGCGCTGCAGAATGCTGCCTCGATCGCCGGTCTTATGCTGACGACGGAGGCTATGGTTTCGGATATCCCCGAACCTAAGCAGGCTGTTTCGGGCGGAGGTAACGGTGGCGGAATGGGTGACATGTACTGAGAGCGCTAGCTACTGCAAGGAGGAAAGGCCATCCTGTATGGATGGCCTTTCGCGTTGCCTCTAAAGGTTTTCCAGTGCGCTGCGAAGTGAGCTGGGATTTTCGCTTACGGGTTGGTCCTCGCGACCGTTTCGATTCCGAATCCCGACTTCTGCGTGACTGCATCCGTTCTCTCATCCATGATTGTCATCGACAAGCAGAATTGTACGGAGAACCAGCTGATCGAGAGTAAGCGGCTCTGCTTTTGGCATCTGGCATAGAACGCCATCCCCAGGCTGCGCCCAGGAGCCTGGAAGCACAGCTTCCCGTCAGCTTCGTCGAAGACTGTCCAATATCGCTTATAACTGTCAGAACGCCGGAGAGTAAACGTGACTTCATCCGTCAGGAATCAGATGCAGACTCACTCCGGCTCCCGTCCCGATCAGACTACTTGCGACGCCTCCTCGCAGGAGCCGGGGCATGCACATTTGCTGCTCTCTCGTCCACCGCCGAAATTCCCGTGGGATCCAGCGTTGCACCAACCGGTATCAAGGTAGCCGAAGCCGCTCTTGCATCCTGGGAACCTGTGTAGAGGGCCACGCGTGAGGAGTCGATACCCTTCTCGGTGGTGAGGTAGCTCTTAACATTCATTGCGCGCTCAGAGGCAAGCTCTTTACCATTTCTTTCCTGGCTCTCAGCATTTCCCACGATTGCCATTGTAGCGTCTGCATTCCGCTGCATGCTCAAGGCGATTTCATCAAGGCACGCTTTCGCTTCATTGTCTACACGTGTCGGGCGACCGGCATCTCGCCCGAAACTGATGGAACAAAGACTACTCGTGACCGGCTTGGCGGCAACCTGCGGCATTTCAACCGTGACAGTAGTTGGCTGCGAGGCGGTCTGGCCGAGGTCATCGGCCACATTGCAGGTAACCGTAATCGCTCCGGAAGCGGCACCAGTGGTATCCAGAGTTGTGCTCGTCCCAGTTCCAGTGATCGAGCCCGCATTCGAGGTATAGCTGTAAGTCAGGGGCCGATTCTGCGGGCTCATGCCATTCGCAGTGATCGACGACGGAGTCCCCGATTTCACGGAAGCCGGGTTGGCCGAGCAAGTAACAGTCGGAGGCTCGAACGCCTTCACAGAGTACGCCGCGGAGCAATCTGCCATCTCCCCCGGTGCGGTGCCCTCAGAAACATGACCCCTCACGTTGTAAGCACCGGCGGATAGGCCCTTCGTGTCGATATTTGCCGTATTCGAAGTTCCAGATGCAACTCCGTGGTCAGTCGACCATGTGTAGCTTGGCATCTTTTTGGGATTTATGTTCGTTGCCGTGCCCGTGACGGTGACAGGCTCTCCTGGAAACACCGTTAATGGACTAACCGAGCATGAATAGCTTAGAGGAGGAGGAGGGGCCTGAGCCGCTCCTCCAAACAGAAATACCACACCGCTTTGCAGCCTTACCCCTCTGACATTTGTGGCAGGCACAGTCGAGTCTGGACCGAAGTGATGGTTCGAGAAGACATAGTCAGCCCGGATGGGTCGCAGGGTGAAGTGGCGATTGAGATTTACATCGAGACCACCGCCGGCCATAAAACCAAAACGATCATCCCGGTGAAAGAGATCGGGAGTAAGGCGATGACCACCCGCGAGAACTTCAACGAAAGGCGAGAAAAAGCGACTGCGATAGGTCAGCTTGGGTCCTGCGGAGATGTTATAGAAGGCAGCGTCGTCGATCCGATTCGTGACCCCGTCTTCTCCGCTGCCCCAATGTCCACTGGCGTCGACGGTCACGCCCAGCCAGCGGTTGAAGTCGTAAGTCACGCCAGCACCGATGCCCCGAGGATTCGATTCCAATCGACTGGTTACCGGGAGGATCCCGAACGGAAGGATGCCATACACGTTGGCGCCTGGGTAAACAAAGGAGTAGCCACCATATAATTCCCATTTGGGACTCGGTAGATCCTGTGCCGATAGGAGTGCGCCGACGCTAAACAAGACTGCGACTGTTACACACAGCATCGTTGCGGCCCGACCTTGATGACTCCAAGCGTAAGATGACATTCAACACTCCTCCGAACTTGATGCTTGAAATCCTGAATCGAGCCGCCCGTTCTTGGTCAGCCAATGCTGACCAAGAATAAGCGGCGGACTCAAGGAGCGGTAACAGTATTGCTGTCAAGAGTGACCGCGCCGTTGCGTGCCAGTGCTCTGCCTTGAAGGTTGGCACCTGTATCCAGTGTGATTGATTGAAGTGAGAGGATTGTCCCTTTGAAAATGGAGTTCGTTCCCAAGGTCGCCGAGCTGCCAACCTGCCAATAGATATTCTTCGCCTGCGCGCCGCCCGCAAGGATCACCTGAGTGCTGCCCAGGGTCGTCAGGGTCGATCCGATCTGGAAGACAAAGACGGCATTAGCATCGCCCAGTGCATCCAGAGTCACGCTACCTCCCGATAACATGACCGTGCTGGAGTTCTTGTAGAGGCCTGGAGCGAGAGTCAGGCCTTTCAGGTCTCCGGGCAAAACCGCGCCCCCCGGCAATCCCGCAGCTGCGTTATACGCCACCGTTAGATCCAGCTCGGCTTGAGCTGCGATGGGATCGGTTATGTGCATGACAGCTGGACCGACCAGCGTTCCCGGAGGGAATCCCGTAACCGCGCTTCCCGGACTCAAGCCTAGATTTCCACCGCTAATCATGGTCGGGCCAGTGTTGGTGACCGTCGAGCCAGCCAAAATCTCGAAATTTGCGGCCGAGCCAAGGGGAACAGGCAGTTGGCAGGCCAAGCTTGCCGTCGTGAAGTTCCAGATATAGTTACTGGCCAGAGTATTGCCGGCAACATCCTGGGCACCTGTAGTAATCGTCGCAGTGTAGCTTGTATTTAATGCCAGACTCGTCGATGGGGTGAACGTGGCGATCCTGCCGGTTCCATCCAGGGTCACAGAACCCGGGACTGCCGGCGCCAGCATGAAGGTTGCGCTATTGATCGTTGCAGGATTCATCGCCTCGTTGAATGTGGCTGCAACTATAGCGTTAGGACATACAGCAAGCGAGTTTGCAACGGGACTCACCAAAATGACTGCAGGAGGAGGAGGCGTGGCACAAGAAGCAGCCGCGGTTGTGAAGCTCCAAACAACGTTGCTCGCCAGGGCATTGCCAAGCTGGTCCTTCGCCGCGGTTGTAATTGTCGCTGTGTAGGCCGTACTGAGCGCTAGAGGGGTCGTCGGCGTAAATGTGAAGATCCTGCTTCCTGCATCGTGGGAGACAACTCCAGTTACGGGCGATGTGCCCGGTCCTGTTAATGTGAAGGTCTTATCAGTGATCGATGCCGGATCCATTGCCTGGGAAAACGTAGCAGCGACGACCGTGTTAGGGCATATTCCGGTTGATCCGTTGGGAGGGGTTACCGCAATCGGAGGCGGAGGGGGCTGGCAAAGGGTTACTGCTGTAGTGAAGCCCCACACAAAATCTGCCGCCAGCGAATTACCAAAAAGATCGGACATCGGGTTCGCGATTAGGCCTATCGTGAACGGATTGGCAATCGAGTACGGGCTTGTCGAACCGAGTCAAGGACGAAGGATTCTCTCTCTTCTTCGCCAGAAGATGAAGGATGTGAAATTCACGCGCTTCGATCTTGGGCTTCCTTGCACTTTAGAGCCCGTACGAAGAGCCGACTATCTTCAACCTAGCGGTCTTGGCGTACCTAGCCGCGAAGACGGCGCCGATACTTTCCAGAACTATATGAATGGCGGTATATCAGCGGGACACGCGCTTCATTTCATCATGGCGTACCACATGGTCGGCCAGCCGGAAAGAGGAGATGAGATACTCAACGCAATGCTGGAACGCCAGACCAGAGTGGGGTTTCAGAATGGCGTTCAAAACAGTGCCAACAAAGGGATTGATTGGACAGACTGGACTGGTGCGCCGAAAGGCTACGAAGGATATCTGGCGGATGTGTTCATGTTCATGCAGGCCGCTGTCCTGCGGGAACCCTCATTACGTGCTCGTTTTTATCGGCCGTTGATTGCCTAACTGTCGACCAAGACGTAGCTTGCTGGAGCAGATAATACCAATTCAAGGATGTTCCCCCCGAATCAATCTGCGCTCGAATCGGCATCCGACCGGGCGGCCTTGTTTTTCTCGACAGGCATTCTCCAGGAAAGAGAGAGAACTTCATGTTGCAATCGGATAGTTCACCCATCCGCTTCAATCATCGGCCCATTTTGCTTGCGACCTTGGTAGGCGTCAGTTCTCTGATGTTCACGTCCGAGCTTATTTCACAGTCCGTGCCGCCGGCACTGGAGTCACCGCCTGCTCAGCCGCCTCAGAGTGGATCCCACGGCGAGAAGCTCATGGGAATGCCGAAGTTTCATGAACCCGCGCCGTACGACCCAAACGAACACTCCGGTTACAAGCAGATATTTGATGGAAAGAGCTTTGCAGGATGGGATGCCGACCCTACTATTTGGCGAGTCGAAGGGGGCATGATGGTAGGCGAAACATTGGAGGACAAGCCGAAGGGGAACAACTATATCGTCTATCGCGGCGACAAAACACGCGATTTTGATCTGAAGCTGCAAATGAAGATTGAAAAAGGCGGGGGCGGCGGTATTCAATACCGCAGCGTCACTGGTGTACCGTGGACCCGTCCCCAGCCCGATGGACAGCAGCCCTATGACCTTAAGTTCATGATGACTGGCCCGCAGGCTGATTTTTGGTTTCCAGTCACCGCAGCAACATCGTCGTATACGGGCCAGTGGTACTCCGAAAACACGATGCAGGGCATCCTCGCGTATCGCGGTCAAGTCACGCAGGCGTTACCCGGCCAGGCCAATCGTCTGGTCGCTAGAATCGGCGACATCCAGGCCTTAGGCGGCTATGTGAAGGTAAACGAATGGAACGACTATGAAATCATTGCTCGCGGCGGCGTGATGATGCATATCATGAATGGTCAGTTGATGGCCGTCTTCATCGATGACAATCGAGACTCGATCAACAATCAACCCGGGCTCATCGGTTTCGAGATCGAAAGCCAGCCTTGCAGGATCTCTGTTCGCAATGTGTGGCTCCGGAAGTTCGACTAGCAAATTCCGTTTTCTCACCAGGGCCTTTTGCACAGCCGCGACATTTTCATTTTCTCGATGCGTAGACGCAAGCGTTTCGCCCACAGTTTTGCCAAACATCCCGGGAAGAGTCCGATCTGGCCACGGCCGCCGCTTCGACAGCCGTGGCAAATTACTCCGCACGCAACGCCCTGCGAATGCCCATCTCTTGCGTGCGTAATGGGTTAGGCCATCAGCGCGTAGATCGCGATGGCGGCGAGAGGTAGCGCCACCCCGCGGAAGATGGTAACCAGCATCCACCGCGCTGCCCGGATCGCTATTGATTCGCGTTTACCTTCATTTCCTCCAGGCGAACGGGTCCAATCAGGCCAGACGGAAGCAAACCGTTCGCTGTATTGGTTACCTCAGGAAGATAGTTGGAGCTGCGACCCTGCGCGGAAAGCGCGTTGTAAAGCTCGTTCACGACGGTGATCTGTAGCGTGTTGTTACCAGCATGGACGAGCGATGTAACATCTGCCCTGTAAGGTCGCAGAAGGAGATCGGGTCCGCGTTTCCCATTGATCGAGATCTCAGCAACGTCGCCCACAGCCCCAAGGTCGAGCACGATAGGATTGTGGCGGTCCAGAAGCGAAGCCGGCACGGTGAATGTAGTTGTGTATTGACCACGTCCCGAAAAGGTCTGCAATCGCTCAATCGTTGTCCAGTCTTCGAGAGAGGACATTTTCATATCTACCTCTTCGGTTCGGCTTCCGGGCCCAATCCCAACACCGTGAAAGTCCCAGCCATTTTGCCCCAACGTTATCTGCACTGCTGGATCGGCAGGAGAGAGCATATCGAATGGTTTTTCCGGCGCCTTTCCCTCCGGATCAAAAACCAAAAGCAACGAACCGTAGGGGTCGAGACTTATCGGGACCCGAACTGTGTTTCCGCTCCTTTCAAAATGTGCCAGTGGTCGAATCGTGCCTGTCCATGGGTTCCAGAGCTCTGGCGTTCCAGAAGCATCACACTCGATGGTCGTCTGCTTGGATACATCATCGGGATTCCGCAAGAAGAAAAAGTCAAGCTTGCCGATGCGCTTCTCTATAAATGGCAACGGTTTCCCTTTGAAATGTAGGTTGGGAGAAACGGATGTCGCCAAAACCTTGACTACCGCCTTGGCATCCGGCTCGACATGGACGTTGCTGTTCTTCAAAATATTCTGGGGCGGATTCGTCGTTGGTTTCACGGACAGCTTTCCGTCCACAGCGTTCGGTTGTGTTGAGGGAACACCTCCCGTGAATACAATAGGGAGCCCCTGGCCGGCGAACGCCGACAGCTGGGCGGCTAGCTCGACGGAAAGACTTTCCCGCTGTGGGAGCACGAGGGCTCTGAACTTTTCACCCCCGGGCGAAACCAGTCTGCCGTCTACTACCTTTGACTTCAATATCGTGTAGGCGTCGATGTGATCGAAGTTATACCCATTATTCATCAGCTGCGTATCAATCTCTGGCTCAGGTGGCGGCGGCTCAATCGCATCATAAGCCAGCATACTGCGATAGAGTGCTACCGGAACCTCGGTGGTCCCTGTCTGTGATATGTATTGCAGGCGCGTGATGTATTGATTGAGCTGAGGAAGGTATGGCGTGAATGGATTCGTCTCGTTCATGTCAGAGGAGAATGGTCCATCTGTCGCGAAAGGGTGCCAGCCGGGGAACGGACGGTCCATGTACTTATAGGGATAACCGTGGTAGATAATCTCGTTGATTCCGGCGGTGAGCAACTCGTCAGCAAAGCGTTTGATTTTCTCCGGGGTCGTCTGGTATGCCTTGCCGAACCAGACGAAGCTTTCGCTTGCCACAACTCTTCGTCCGTACAAATCGGCGCCCGAAGACGCCATTTTGAGAAAGTCATAACGGCCGTTGTCGAGCAAGTCCTCGGTCTCAGGGATGTTGGACTCACCATAAACCCGAAGCAGGTCCGTTGGCGATCCGTGAGCCTGAACACGTGATTGGACATTGTTGGCCGCGGCCCAGTCGTTGAAGGGGGAGTAAAAATTTTCGATCATGACGTCCGAGACAGTCTGCCAGTAGTCTTGGCGGACACGATCCCCGACGCCCTCAATGTCGTAAAGGGGTAGCCGCGCGGCCGTTGCCTGGTAGGGCACGTTATAACCAGGAACCTTGAGGATAGGCAAATACGGGGTCAGATCATATCCCCGGCGCTGGCGAAACTCGTCAAGAAAGCGGTCGCTCCAATACAGGTATGTGCGAAGTTCAAGACTGTCAACGAAGATTGCTCGCAAGGCATGGCCAAAGAATTCGCCATCATACTGATGGGCTGTGCCTCCGACGCGTTGTGCATACACATCAAATGCATGCTTATTCATATGGTCCAGAACAAGCTGTGGCCCCGACCCGGCTGCGCCACCGATTTGTTGCCCGGTGGGCATTTGTTTGAACGCGAAAAGCTGCCAGGTTCCTGGCGGCACGTTCCAGTCCAAGGTGCCATCAGGAAGCATATTCCCGGTCAAAACTATTGAAGTGCCTGGCTCAAGGTGGCCGGAACTCTTCACTGCTGGTGTCTGACCAACTCCCTGGTTCGGAAAGTACTGCACGCTATCCCCACGAACCGCAACTACAGCTACGAGTTTGTCTCTTTGTTTGAACTGGTCCAGCCAGTCGGGCGGCAGTTTTGCATTCTTCGTGATGCTTTCATCCAAAGGGGGCATTAGGATCTTCTGGTGAAAATGAACTGGACCAAGGACGGTCTGGTTCGCCGACCGCAATTCCAGAGAAGCCAGTTCAGGAGTAATGACGCCGGCTCCCCCAAATGGCCAAGCCGAACCGAGCGTGTAATCCAACCACATTCCCTTTGCTCTCGCCTCATCGAGGGCGGCATGCATGTGCGAGAAAAATGTCGGGGTCAGGTAGTCGTCAACCCGCTCCCTTTGATCGTCGGGCATTTTGGGATCCAGCCCAATCGTGAAAGGCTGAATTTCCCCGCCTCCAAACTCAGCCTGATCGAGTTGGTCGATTTCTCGACGTAACTCTGCATCGGTGACATCACCACCGGGCCACCACCAGCGCACCATTGGACGGTACTGTTTGGCGGGGTTCTGGAATTGCTGGGCAATGGTGGCATCAGTCTGTGCTGCCGATGGAGCGATCCCCAAGGCAAGCAGCAAGCAGAGTGCGATTAGCTTCATGTACTGGCTCCTTCTAACCGATCTTCATGGAGGTTTCTGACGTCAAGGTTCTCGGTACTACAGCAGATTTTTTGTTGTTTCGTGGCGTGAACGATCGCGTGTAAGGTGAGGTGGACCTCGGGCTTGGCTGCGACCGTCCGCGCTAAGAGTACATATGCTCAAAGAGAGCTTCGGACCTGTGCATCCTCCCCTCAATCTGGTAGCGGCGGCAACCCAGAAATTGCATACGCCATCAGATTGCGGATAACGCAAAGAAGGAGCGGTTGTCTAATTTATCTGACATTGCGCCGCCTGCGGACCGAGATTTGACCCGGCATACAAGATCGACCTTCCAGCCAGTTCTCAAAACCTCGCAGATCGCGAAAAAACGTATTAATAAGGCCGAGTAATCCAGGCGATCTGGAGAGACAAGGCAGCGGGCAAGCAGCGATAGCCACGACTCCTATTGCTCACTTCAAGAATTACACTGAGCCATCGCTCATTACGCCATCAAAAGCCTACTGATTCGAAGTCCTCGTGGAATTAGGCTCTGACCAGAAGTGGCAGCTTGCATCAAATGTAAGGGCGCAATGCCACTCTTTATGATTGCGAAATCAGCAATGAGGCTGAGCGCCAACCGATATCAGGTCTGCCGTTACGCGGTCGAGGGAAATCACAAAAGCCATCGGTGGAGGGCCGGGTTCGCCGCGGCATAGCATGACCGATTCGTTGTTTAATGCGACGCAGGACCTCTTGCCAGATACGGTCCCACGGATGTCAGGAGCTCTCGGTTCGTATCGAAACGATCACGGCGTCACAAATGTGGCGCCCCCGCCTCGACGCTGATCCTGCGTATCGCTGGCTGCGAGGCTTGGTGCTGGTGACGTGCCGTGAAGGCGTTCTCAATTTCGAGCCTAACCAGATGCAGCGCGTGAGCAATCCAAGCCAGCCCTTGCGCCAAGGACGCCATGTTGGAACCGGTGCTGGAAGCTCGGGCGGATCTCCCGATGGATCGCGAACATCATCGCGAAGATAGGGCGGAGGTCGTTTAGTGGCGCCTATGGCTGCGACGCCGGCTTCGGGGTGAGAACGCTGTTGAAGTTTGCACGATATTGGAGGAAAACCAACACCCAAAGGACACAGGCAAACAATCCCGGTCCGATACCAGAACCTGATTGGAACATCAAATGAAAAGCCAGGATGTTATAGAGCTCTGCCGCGAGCAGAATCAACGCAAGCGGAACAAAGTAGCCGGAGAGCAGTAGCAGTCCCCCAAGCACTTGGACGGCGAAGAAGAAGGCGGCAAAGTGTGAGGCGCTGACTGCTCCCAGGAACTGGAGGGCTAGCGGCTCCGTCGGTGGCGGCTGGTGGATGAATTGCAGGAAGCCGTTCAGGCCAAATACCGTGAACAGAAGACCGAGCAGGTAGCGTGCGATAATTGAAACGATTTTCATGGGACAACTCCTTCGGGGCTTTGGCGTGTGTATGTGCTGCCTGAAGACCCAGAGCGATGAACGTTCGCCAGTGATGGCCTTGGCTCAGCGTTTTCGATCGGGCCAACCGGTGCTCAGGTTAGAGCATGCCGTTTTGATTGTGTGAGTCCTTCTGCGGCGGAATCTTCGCAGGAAATCCCCAATGCTCAACGAGCTTCGCATTCTCTACACGGTAGAGGTCGACATAGGCGCCGGGCAGACCTTGATGCGGTCCCTTGGCCGCGACAAAGACAAGATCCCTTCTCCTAGGACAAACTTGATCTCATCGATTGTCCTATTCTGCGTGACTGTCGCGAGATCACGAAGAAACGCGGACAATCCGTCACTGGCGCCCGGTTCATGGCGAACCGTATCCGGGGAGGAATAGTGAGGAATTTTGTCGTGCTCTCCGGATATCTGCACAGTCTCATAATATTCACGGACCAGCGCCTTATTTTCCTCACCATCTTCAGAGCGTTTCGGTTCGGTTGGGCCGTCGATCTGAGTATGGCCGCTCTTGTTAGGCGGTGCCAGATCTTCAGAAAAGACCCGGTGTTCTACGATGAGACCCTCCTCGAACTTGAAGACATCGAAGAATACGTGCGGACCAAATAGATCTCCTGCGGTGTGTGTGATCACAAAACCGCCATCCTCAAGGGCACGGACCGTTTGCAGGTGAAGTTTCTGGGGCTGAAGGCGATCGATCCAGTCTTTCAGGCCTTCAATACCGTCAGACGCCTGCGGGTTGTGCTCTGTGTATTTGGTTGGGTGGATGTACTTCACTGCTAGACTTTTGTCCCGGCTTTCCATGCCGCGAAGTACAGTCAGTGCTTTGTCGATGTTGCTCGTTGTCATAATTAACCTCCTCTCCTTTACATCAAGTGTGTCCGGCCTAGTCGGACTTTCGAAACCATCCTTCTCGGGCCAGATCAAACTGGGACGAATCGATTACTGCTGCTTTATGGCTGCGACGCGGGCTTTGGGTTCCTTAAGGATCAGTTCCTCATGTGATCCCTGGCGATGGTTTGGGGCATAGGCCTACGGCTTCTCGGAAGCTCGTGCCAGTGCTTGCGTGTCGACATACTCCCGGATCTTCGTCAGCTTGCCATTCCGAACGGTAATGTCGAAGACGAAGTCGTCTTTGAACGGCTTACTCGTGGCTCTGATTTTTCCCGTAGCGACGCCGACTACCAGAACCCGGTCTCCCTGGGCCACGAATTCGGGAGGCTTTGGATATGTCATTTCAATCTCTTCGGACGCCTTCTTGAGTACACCTGCTAACCCTGCGTGCCCTCTGTGCGTTCCAGCCAGCGCCCAGCCTTCGCCTGGAACAATCCACTCGATGTCTTCCGCAACCAACGTAAGTACACGCTGCTTATCGCCGCTGCCTATTGCTGCAAAGAAATCCTTCACAACCTGAACATTCTTTTCGATACTCATTGAATGCCTCTCCTCTCCCATACATCAAGCATGTCCGGCCCGGTCGGCCATTCGAAACCATCCTTCTCGGGCCAGACCACAGTTGTCGATCGCCTACTGCTGTTTCTTGAACAGGTCCTGAAAAATGAGCCTGCCCCAGGTCTTGCCGCGTGCGTGCACGAGCGCCCCCCCCCTCGTCGAGCTTCCCGAGCTTAACGGGCGCGAACCCCAGTCGTGTGGCCAAGTCCTCTACAGGAACGATCGCGTCCTCATCGTCACTCGACAGAAACACGACTCGGTGGCCGCCCTCGACGACGGGATCAGTAGCCAGGATCGCAGCACCCAGATGATTGAAGCCTTTCACTAGTCTGGCGCCGGAGAACGCTTTCGCGACGAATGCGGAGGACGGGAGCCCGTCCAAGTCTTCAGGAGGGATTCCAAACGCGTTCGTCACGTCGATGATCGTCTTGCCCTTCCAATTCGGCAGGGCTTTCGCAACGTCGCGATGTTGATCGAATAGGACCGCTAAGAAGATGGTGTCAGCTTGGAGCGCTTCCTGCAGTGACTTAGCGACTACCGTGGGTCCAATCGCCCGAGCCTGGGGTGCCAACTCCTCGGGCGACCGGCGGCTTGCGACGATCACGTTGATGTTTTTGCGGGCGAAGGCGTGGGCGAGGGCCTGACCTATCCTTCCGAACCCAACAATTGCGTAGCTCATGAAGCTTCTCCGATACATGGTGATGTGGGTATTGAATCCCGGCTCTTTAGTCGCGCGTGACCTTGAGTTCCGTTCAGCGGCGACCTTCCCTAATCGTTCTGCGGTAAACATCTCGCCGGGCGGCCGGAAGGTCAGCCACTAACGAAGGTCTGCAGGCGTTAGATCGCGGTCATTCCGCCGTCGACGAACAACTCCTGCCCGTTCACAAAGCTCGAATCTTTCGAAGCAAGAAACAGCGCGACCGTCGCCACTTCCTCAGGTTGACCCATCGATCCCCGCGGGATCAGAGATTCGAAGTACCGCCTCGCTTCCGGAGTGAGAACCGATTCCTGCATCGTTGTGGCAATAGCACCGGGAACCAGGAGGTTCACCCGGATTTTTCTCTCCTTGAGCTCGTTGAGCCAAGTGCGTGCGAAGGAGCGCAGTGCCAACTTGCTTGCCGCATACACGCTGAAACCGGGGAAACCTTTCGCCGCAGCGTTGGACCCCGTCATTAAGATTGATCCACCATCGTTGAACAGCGGCAACGCTTTCTGCACCGCGAAGAGGGTGCCACGCACGTTCAGGTCGAAGGTCTTATCGAAGTGCTCTTCGGTGATCTGTCCCAGTGGGACGGGCTCGCCTACGCCGGCGCTCGCGAACAGGATATCGATCTTACCCTTTTCCTTCTTCACGATGTCGAACAACCGATCGAGGTCGTCGAGATTGGCCGCGTCGCCCTGGACGCCGGTTACGTTCCGGCCAATCAGCTTCACGGCCTTATCGAGCGTCTCCTGCTTCCGGCCCGTGATGAAAACGTAAGCACCCTCTTCGACATAAAGTTTGGCGCTCGCCAATGCCATGCCGTCGGAACCACCCGTGATGACCGCAACCTTACCTTCAAGCTTTCCCATACTTGCTCCTTTGATTGACTTCCAGCGATCAGTACACTTGAGTAGAGAGCTTTGGCGGTGGACGAGAACTGCTCAAGCGTCCAGATGTTTTGTCTATTCGTCCAAAAAGACGACGAAGACAGCACTATCGCATCCTTATGACTGAACTGGAGCGCGCGGCTCGAACGTAAATGAGCGCGCGGGAGTGGTGGCGCTGGAAGGCGGTTGTGCACATTCCTCGCCGAACACCACACCTTTCAAGAGTAGAGGGAGTCTAAGTTGGACCCGATAACAGACATCTTCAGAACGATGCACGTAACCGCAGTCGGTCTGCACCGGCTCGAGGCCACAGCCCCGTGGGGACTAAGACAGGACCGGCAGTCCGAAGAGCATGTTCTGCCTGCCGACAAGAAGATGACTTCAACAGATTTGGTGCACTTCAATATGCTGGCGAGAGGTAACTGCTGGTTGACAGTGGAGGGGAGTCGAGAACCGATTCCGCTCACCGGTGGCGATTGCTTTTTACTGGCCAAGGGGGCTCCGATTGTTCTGTGCGACTCGCCTCGAACCAGTCCGAGCTTGCGTGTCCGCGAGATCGGGGTTAAAGCTGACAGCAAAGTCATTCACTATGGTGGCGGTGGCGCACCCACCACGATTGTCTGTGGGGCCTTCAGTTTCGATCGTGCCAGCCTCAAGCCGGTTACGCAGTTGTTGCCGAGCTTCATTCTGCTGAAGGCCGATCAGACACGTACGCTTGCTCTTCACATGACAATGCAGGCGCTGGCATCAGAGGCGGATCAGGGACCGGGATCTGAAGTCGTCGCGACTCTGCTGGCCGAGATTCTCTTTATCCATGTACTCCGGGCGTATATGGCGTCTGGACCGGAACGCAACAAGGGTTGGCTTCGAGCTGTTTTCGATCCGCAAATGGGTACTGCCCTAAGTGCCATTCACGGCGGAGTGGATACGCCTTGGACGGTCGAATCCCTGGCCGAAACGGCGGGAATGTCTCGCTCCGCATTCGCGGCTCGTTTCAAGGAGTTGCTAGGACAAACACCGCTGGAATACGTAACTGAATGGCGGATGCAAAAGGCGATGCAGTTACTCAAACATCGTGACAGAAAGCTCATCGACGTTGCTCGCTCGGTCGGTTATGAGTCCGACGCTGCATTCAGTAAGGCGTTCAAGAGAGTTGTCGGGAATAACCCTGGTGAATACCTCAAACGTGGTTTCGAAGGCCGCAGCATTAACGGAATGGCTGGAGATTTTGAAGCGGTGGATCCTGACTTTGGCGGCGGGGCGTAGCTGCAATGGAAGGACGTCTTCCACTGAGACGGGGGTCGCCAAGTGCTGGAGACCCCGGTGCTATGGTGGGTAAGCAATACGGCGCCTTAGTTTCGTTCGCATCCTCTCTCGCACAGATGCTCCTATCCAAACAACCGTGTTCGAGTTACTGAGAGCTCTTGTTGGGGTCACCACACCAAACGTCCAAAATCGCACGGTAAGCCCTCGTGCGCACACCTATCGCCATCCGAAAAGCATGCGCAATAGCTTTTTGCATCACGGAATGCTGTGATTCAAACCAGCAGGCATCGGCTTGCATAAACGTTCGTTTGCGTAATTGCCCTCTGAGAGGGTCTCGCTGAGTGACTCGGCGGAGATAACCGGCCAACGTCCGTTTATGCCAACAATTGCAAATCGCCTGGTCTGGTGCAGGTGAGGGGTTTGTTGTATTATCCTTCAGCCGGTTTCTTCTTACTCCAGCTTGAGCAAGCGTGTTCTGTTTTGCCTCCATCTGTGGCCCCGGTGACCAACGCGGGGGTTCCTGCAGGGAAGGACGGCAACAGAGTCGACGGATTGGGCGCCGCATAGATGAACCCATGGTAGGTGGCTCTGCACCGCACCCAGCTGAAGTCGGAATTCTGATCGGACGCATAAGATCACTGGTCGTCAAAACATGGACGATC
>Ga0207100_1153_pt1 | contig 14889 bp, 23 predicted proteins | sample Alteio_BWMinHeat_82_FD_153520 | JGI IMG/M metagenome (GOLD analysis project Ga0207100, IMG submission 153520) | Enriched cells from forest soil in Barre Woods Harvard Forest LTER site, Petersham, Massachusetts, United States -... | ecosystem: Environmental > Terrestrial > Soil > Temperate forest >...
GACCGTCATCGGCAAGGGCGGCAAGAAAATGGCGACCTATCCCCTGCCCGTGGACACGAATTTGGTGGTGCAGGACCGCGACACCGTTCAGATCGGCGACGTCCTCGCCAAAATCCCGCAGGAAGTCTCCAAAACCAAGGACATCACGGGCGGTCTGCCCCGGGTCGCCGAGCTTTTCGAAGCCCGCAAACCCAAGAGCGCTTCCGTCATCAGCGAGATCGACGGCGTCGTGAAGCTGGGGACGACGCCGCGCGGCAACATGAAGGTCACCGTCGTCAACGAGGAAACCGGCCTCGCGCGCGAATACGTTCTGCCGCAGGGAAAACACCTCGTCGTGTATGAAGGGGACCGGGTCGGCGTCGGGGAACCCCTCGTGGACGGGGCGACCAATCCGCATGATATTTTGAAGGTCAAAGGCGCCAAGGAAGTTCAGGAATTCCTGGTCAACGAGATCCAGGAAGTCTACCGGCTTCAGGGCGTGACGATCAACGACAAGCACATCGAGATCATCGTTCGTCAGATGCTCTCGAATGTGGCGATCGCCAAGTCGGGGGACACCGATCTTCTGGTGGGTGAGATCGTCAGCCGCCGGCGGTTCAACGCCGTCAACAAAGAGATCACCGCGAAGGGCGGCAAGGAACCCGCGGAGGCCCAGTCGGTGCTCCTCGGGATCACCAAGGCCTCTCTCTCGAGCGAGTCTTTCATTTCAGCGGCGAGCTTCCAGGAAACGACCCGCGTGATGGTGGAAGCCGCCACCACCGGCCAGATCGATTATCTGCAGGGTTTGAAAGAAAATGTGATCATCGGCCACCTCATTCCCTCGGGGACGGGGTTGTACGCGCGGTCCTTCCTGAAGGCGGGCGACTGATGCCCACGACAAACCAGCTCGTCCGCTGGGGCCGCGAAGGCCTCCTCAAGAAGACCAAGGCCCCCGCTCTCATGAGCTGTCCCCAGCGGCGCGGGGTTTGCACCCGCGTCTATACCACGACGCCCAAAAAGCCGAACTCGGCGTTGAGAAAGGTGGCCCGCGTGAAGCTCTCCAGCGGAACCGAGGTCACGGCCTACATCCCGGGCGTCGGACACAATTTGCAGGAACACTCCATCGTCCTCGTGCGCGGCGGCCGCGTGAAAGACCTCCCGGGCGTTCGTTATCACATCGTTCGCGGCAGTTTGGACGCATCCGGTGTGCAAGACCGCCGACAGGGCCGTTCCAAATACGGGGCCAAGCGCCCCAAGGCAGGTAAATAAGGGTGCCGCGTAAAGATCTCAAAGCCAAGGACAGGGCGCCGGAGCCGTTGCCGGATTTCAAATACGATTCCCTGTTGATGGCCTGCTTCATGAATAAGCTCAATTTTGAAGGAAAGAAAATGACCGCCCAGCGGGTTTTTTACGGTTCGATGGACATCATCAAGAAGAAAACCAACGAAGACCCCAAGGTTGTTTTCACCCGGGCGATCGATAACATCCGTCCGCTCCTGGAGGTCAAGCCGCGGCGTGTCGGCGGGGCCACCTACCAGGTCCCCACGGAAGTGAGGCCGGAGCGGGGATCGGCTTTGGCGATGCGCTGGCTCCTTCAGTTTGCCCGTCAGAAGGCCGGCAAGTCGATGGGTGAGCGCCTCGCGGACGAGATTTTGGCGGCCAGCAAGAAGGAAGGTCTGGCCTATAAGAAGCGTGAAGACACGCACAGGATGGCGGAGGCCAACAAGGCTTTCGCCCATTACAAGTGGTGAGCCATGGAACTGATTGAGACATTCAATCTCTCAGCGATTTTCGGCCTGAACTGACGCGAAGCGTCATCCTGAGCGCCAGCGAAGGATCTGGATTCTTCGCTTCGCTCAGAATGACAATATAAATTTATGCCAAGAAAGTATCCGTTAGACAAGCACCGTAATTTCGGGATCATCGCTCACATCGACGCCGGTAAAACGACGACGACGGAGCGTATCCTCTATTACACCGGCCGCATCTACAAGATCGGCGAAGTCCACGACGGCACCACCACGATGGACTGGATGGAGCAGGAGCGGGAGCGCGGCATCACCATTACGGCGGCCGCCACCTACGCCCAGTGGGGGGATTTCCATTTCAACATCATCGATACCCCGGGCCACATTGATTTCACGGTTGAAGTTCAGCGGTCGTTGCGGGTGCTGGACGGGGCCGTGGTGGTCCTGGACGGCTCCCAGGGCGTTGAGCCCCAGTCGGAGACCGTTTGGCGCCAGGCTGACGGATACCACGTTCCCCGCCTTGTGTTCGCCAACAAGATGGACAAGGTCGGCGCCGATTTTTACATGTGCCTGGATTCCATTCACAAGAAATTGGGCGCCAACTCCCAGCCCATTCAGCTGCCGATCGGGTTCGAATCCCAATTTTCCGGTGTCGTCGATTTGATCAGGATGAAGGCCTACGTTTGGGACGGGGAAGAGCTGGGCGCCAAATTTGTCGAGACGGAGATCCCGGCCGACATGCGGGAAAAGGCCCAGGAATACCACAACAAGCTGGTGGAGGCCCTCGCGGATTTCAACGACGAGCTCGCGCACAAATTTTTGGAAGGTCAGGCGGTCAGTGAAGCCGAGCTCAAGAAAGCGATCCGTCAGGCGGTTATTTCCGGGCAATTCTTCCCTTTGATGTGCGGTTCTTCCTTTAAAAACAAAGGGGTCCAGCCGCTCCTGGACGCGGTCTGCGAGTTCCTGCCGTCTCCCTTGGACGTTCCGCCGCTGGTGGGAATTGAGCCCGTCTCCGGCGCCGAAGAGATCCGGCTTCCGAAGGACGACGAGTCTTTGTGCGCGCTGGCCTTCAAGATTCAGACCGACCCTCACGTGGGCAAACTGACCTTTGTCCGTGTTTATTCCGGGGCTCTGACGTCGAGCACCGCGGTTTTTAATTCGACTCGAAGCACCCGCGAGAGGGTGGGCCGGCTTTTGAGGATGCACGCCAACAAGCGCGAGGAGATCGACGAGATCCTTGCCGGGGAGATCGGCGCCGTGATCGGTTTGAAGGGCGTCACCACCGGGGAAACCCTGTGCGACGAGAAAAAGCCCATTGTGTTGGAGCCTCCCAAATTTCCGGAACCCGTCATTTCAGTGGCCATCGAACCCAAAACAAAGGCCGACGAGGAAAGGATGTCCATCGCGCTCAATCGCCTGGCCGAGGAAGACCCCACCTTCCGGATCAAGTCGGACCCCGAAACCAACCAGACGATCATCTCCGGCATGGGCGAACTCCACCTGGACATTATCGTGGACCGGATGAAAAGAGAATTTAACGTCCAGGCCAACGTGGGCAAGCCCCAGGTCGCCTACCGCGAGACCATCCGCCGCAAGGTGGAGCAGGAAGGGAAATACATCAAGCAGACCGGCGGCCGCGGCCAATACGGCCACGTGTGGATCGAGATCGAGCCCGTGGAGAAGGGCAAGGGCTTTGAATTTGTGGACAAAATCAAGGGCGGAAGAATTCCGAAAGAGTATATCCCGGGCGTTGAGAAAGGCATCCGGGAAGCTTTAAGTGACGGAGTCCTCGCCGGTTATCCGGTGGTGGATGTGAAGGTCACCCTTTTTGACGGAAGCTACCATGACGTGGATTCCAACGAAATGGCTTTCAAAATCGCCGGTTCCATGGCTTTCAAAGACGCGGCCCGGAAAGCCAATCCCGTTTTACTGGAGCCGATTATGAGAATTGACATCACGACCCCCAAAGAAAACATGGGAGACGTGCTGGGCGATCTCCAGCGGCGACGGGGCCGGACCGAGAATGTGGAGGACCGGGGCCCGGTCCAATTTATTCATGGTCACGTGCCTCTGGCCGAGATGTTCGGTTACGCGACAACCCTCCGATCCTTGTCCCAGGGCCGGGCTTCCTATGTCATGGAGCCGAGCCATTACGAAGACGTGCCCAAGGGCGTTTCTCAGGAACTCTTAGCAAAGGCGGCTTCCTAATATGGCGGCACCCGAACAAGTGATTCAGGCGCAGAAGATCAGAATCAAGCTCAAATCTTACGATCACCGGATGCTGGACGACTCCCTGGCCAAGATCGTCGGCACGGTCCGCCGCACGGGCGCTTCCCTCGTGGGTCCCGTCCTTTTGCCGACGCGGATCAAAAAATACACGGTTCTCCGTTCACCGCACGCGGACAAAAAATCCCGCGAGCAATTCGAGATGCGCATCCACAAACGGGTGGTCGACATCGTGGAGCCAACCCCGAAGACAGTCGAAGAACTCATGAAGCTCGACCTGCCGGCGGGCGTCGATGTGGAGATCAAACTCTAATGGAACTCACCGCGCCGGAGTCCGCTCCCGCAGCCGAAAAGCCTCAAGGGCTTCCTCCGTTGCCTCCGTTCAAAGGTCTTTTGGGACGGAAGCTCGGTATGACCCGGATCTTTGATGATTTTGGACGGGCCGTTTCGGCCACGGTCATCGAGGCGGGCCCCTGCCAGGTCGTTCAGGTCAAAACGCCGTCCCGGGATGGCTATTCGGCCGTCACTCTGGGGTTTGGAAGACCTTCCAAACAGCAGACGACCAAGGCCCGGACGGGGATCTTCGCTAGGATAAATTTGGAGCCGAAACGCTGGCTCCGCGAGTTTCGGGTCACTTCCACGGAGGGTTTTCATGTGGGTCAGACGGTCGAGTCTTCGTGCTTCGCAAAAGGTGAGTTCGTCGATATCTCGGGGGTCAACAAGGGCAAAGGTTTTGCAGGTGTGGTGAAAAGGCATCGTTTTGGAGGCGGTCCCCGGACTCACGGTCAGTCCGATCGCTTGAGAGCTCCCGGCGCGAGCGGCGGTCAAGGGCCTCAGCGTGTGACAAAAGGCCATCGTCAACCCGGTCACATGGGCGCGGAGATGTCCACCGTTCAGGCTGTGCGTGTATTGCACGTTGATTTGGAGCATCACGTTGTCGCGATTGAAGGGGCCGTTCCCGGTCCCGAAGGGAATTTCCTGGTGATCAAACCCACTGTGAAGAAGGTCAGTCTCCATATTCCCCAGGCCCATCACGCCAAAGCCGCGGCCAAACCTGAGAAAGCCAAAGCCAAGCCCGCCGCCCCGGCCAAAGCCGCGGCGAAATAGGACAGATTTATGGAATTGAACGTTAACAACATGAAAGGTGAGGTCGTGGGCAAGGTCGCGCTCGACCAGGACTCACTTTTGGGAAAACGCGTCTCCAGCGCCGTGGTGCATGAAGTCATCCGGGGCTACCTGGCGAACGATCGCGCCGGCACGGCCTCCACCAAGGGGCGGGGCGCGGTCAGCGGCGGCGGTCACAAGCCCTGGAAGCAAAAGCATACGGGGAACGCCCGCGCCGGATCCATCCGTTCTCCTCTCTGGAGGAAGGGCGGCATCATTTTTGGCCCCCATCCCAGGAGTTATGAACAGAGACTTCCCGCCTCTAAAAGGCTGGCCGCGTTGAGAGCGGCTCTGCAATCTGCGTTCAGCGGTGGAAATTTACGCATCGTCGATTCCTTCAAGGTGCAGGAGCCGAAAACCAAGCCTGTGGCGGAAGCTTTGAACGCGCTCGGGCCCGAGTGGCCTTGTCTTCTCGTCATTTCTCCCTGGGACAAAACTTTGTGGCAGGCCGCGCGAAACATCCCCGGCCTGCAAATCCGTGAAGTCATGAGTTTGAACGCCTACGATTGCCTGGCGGCGCGCCGGATCGTTTTCACGAAAGACGCTTTTGACGCCCTGCCGTCGCGCCTGAGGGTCGCGACCCCAACACCTAAAGTGGATGGGGCGAGCTTATCATGAAAGAACTGACCGCTGTCATCCGGCGTCCGATCGTCACGGAACGTTCGACGGCCCTCAAGGCTTTCAACAAATACGTTTTCGAGGTTCACCCCGAGGCCACCAAGCCCGAGATCCGGCAGGCAGTCGAAACTTTGTTCCGGGTTCAGGTGAAAACGGTCAGAACCATTTCCGTCCGGGGTAAGTTGACCCGGCGGATGGGGAAAAACCCGGGCTATACGTCTCATTGGAAGAAAGCGATCGTTCGGGTCGCGCCCGGTCAGGAAATTAAAGCGGCCCAGGAATAAAGAAATGCCCCTCAAAACATTCAAACCCTACACTCAAGGCCGCCGCCAGATGTCGATCGAGGATTTTTCAGACCTGACCAAAAAACCTCCGGAGCGGTCTCTCTTGGGAACCACCACCAGAAAGGGCGGCCGCAACAACACGGGAGAAATCATGGTCCGTCATCAGGGCGGCGGTCATAAACGCCGCTACCGGATGGTTGATTTTCTGCGTGAGAAGTGGGGCGTTCCCGGCCGCGTGGCCGCAATTGAATACGACCCCAACCGGAGCGCCCGCCTCGCGCTCATATTTTTCGCCGACGGTGAGAAGCGATATATTATCCGCCCCGAGGGATTGAGCGTCGGGACCACCATTTCTCAGGGGCCCAACGCCGAGATCAAGGTGGGGAACGCCCTGCCCCTCATCAATATGCCGCTGGGAACCATGATTCACAACATCGAGCTCGTCCCCGGCAAAGGGGCCAAGCTCGTCCGCTCGGCGGGGGGTGTGGCCCAGCTCATGTCCAAAGAGGGGGGTTTCGTCCAGGTCCGCATGCCCTCCGGCGAGGTCCGGTTGTTCCCCGACCGCTGCATGGCGACGGTCGGCCAGGTCGGGAACATCGATCACGGAAACGTCGTTTTGGGGAACGCCGGGAGGGCCCGGCACATGGGGATCCGGCCCACCGTGCGGGGAACCGCCATGAACGCCGTGGACCATCCTCATGGGGGCGGCCGCGGCAAGTCCAAAGGCCACAACCACCCCGTGTCTCCCTGGAACCAGCCGGCCAAAGGCTATAAGACCCGGCGGAAGAAGCTCCACGATTGGATGATCGTGAGCGACCGCAGAAAACAAAAGCAACTGAGCTAGATTTAAAAAGAGGAAACCATGAGCCGATCATCAAAAAAAGGTCCTTATGTTGACGCCAAGCTTCTCGGGAAGGTTGAGAAGATGAATCAAAACGGCGAGAAAAGGGTGATTAAAACATGGGCCCGCGATTCCATGGTGACACCCGATTTCGTCGGGCACACCCTCGCGATTCATAACGGCCGGAAGTTTCTCCCCATTTTTATAACAGAAGACATGGTCGGCCACAAGTTGGGGGAGTTTGTTCCCACGCGCTTCTTCAGGGCTCACGGAGAAGCCCATACCAAAGAAGCGACATCTTTAACATGAAAAAAAGTTCAAAGTTAAAAGTTAAAAGTGAAAAGTTTTGGAAATTTAATTCCCCAACTTTACACTTTACACTTTGCACTTTTCACTGAGGCATCAATGGAAGCGGTCGCCCACAGCCGGTTTGTCCGGTTTTCAGCCCGCAAGATCGGCCAGGTCTTGAAAGTGATTCGGGGTCACAGCGTGGAGTCGGCCTACCGGCAGCTTCCGTTCATCCCTCGCGCGGCCCGGGTCCTCGTGGAGAAAACGTTGAGGAGTGCCGTCGCCAACGCCGGTCAGGAGCCTTCCGGATTGTTTGTGACAAAAGCCTGGGTGGGGTTGGGCCCCCCGTTGAAACGGGTGCGCGCACACGCTATGGGGAGCCGGTCCATGTACAAGAGAAAAACGTCGCACCTGACGATCATCGTCAGCGACAGTCAGAACGGGAGGTCCATTGGGCAATAAGATTTCTCCCAAGGCGATGCGCCTGGGTTACATCAAGGATTGGGATTCTCGCTGGTTTTCACCGAAGGAAATGCCGGCCCTGATCGCCGAAGATTTCCGCCTCCGTCAATTTTTGAAGGAGCGGCTGAGGCTCGCCGCGATCTCCAAGATCGGCATTGAAAGAACCGGAAAGTATCTCAGGATCAATTTGTACACCGCCCGGCCCGGTGTGGTCATCGGGAAGAAAGGCGCCGACATCGAGGGCCTGAGGCAGGCCCTGGAAACCATGACCTCCCGGAAAACGACCTTGAACGTTCTCGAGATCAAACGGCCCGAGCTGGACGCCCAGCTTGTGGCGGAAGGCATCGCGCTCCAGCTGGAGAAGCAGGTGGGTTTTCGCCGCGCCATGAAGCGGGCGATCGAACGGGCGATGGTTTCGGGGGCCCTCGGCATCAAAACAATGGTCGCGGGCCGGCTCGGCGGGGCCGAGATCGCCCGGACGGAATGGATGAAGGAAGGACGTGTTCCTCTGCAGACATTCCGGGCCGATATCGACTACGGATTTACGGAAGCCCGCACTCCCATGGGCCGGATCGGCGTGAAAACGTGGATCTTCCGGAAAGAACTTTTTCAGAAGTCGGATCAGGATCTTTTGGAAGAGGCGCGCCTGGTGGAGAAAGAGCGCCTGGAGGAGATCGCCCAGCAGGCGGAATCGGTTGTTCCCGCCGCCGAAGCCGTTGTCCCCGCTGAATCTCAGGAAAAGATCGCGGAAGATATCCCCGACATCGCAGGGCTCGAGAAGAGCCCTCCCCAGGAGTAGGAAACCTCCATGTTGATGCCCAAGCGGGTCAAATACCGCAAACAGCAGAGGGGCCGCATGAAAGGGCGGGCCAAGCGGGGCACCGAAGTCTCGTTCGGTCATTACGGCCTTCAAGCGCTCGAGTGCCATTGGATGACGGCCCGCCAGATTGAGGCGGCCCGCGTGGCCCTGACGCGGTATGTCAAAAAAGGAGGAAAACTGTGGGTCCGGGTGTTCCCCGATAAACCGGTCACGAAGAAACCCGCTGAAACGCGCATGGGAAAAGGGAAAGGTGATCCGGCGTTCTGGGTTTCGGTGATCAAACCGGGCCGGATGCTCTTCGAGCTTGAGGGGATTCCCCTGGACCAGGCGAAGGAGGCGATGAAACTCGCCGCCGACAAGCTGCCGGTCCTCACCCAATTTGTCGTGAGAGAGAACTGATCATGGCCAAGAAAAAAGAAAATATCGAATACAACCAGTTGTCCGTTGACGAGCTCAAGCGCCGGCTCCTGGAGGGCCGCGAAGAGCTTTTCAAGGCGCGCTTTAAAAATTCATCGGCGCCGCTGAAGAACCCGCTCATGATCCGGACGCTCAGGCGCGAAGTGGCCCGCTTGGCCACCTTTCTCAATCTGAAGGAGAGCAAATGACAACCGAGACGCGACAGCATCGGAAAACATTGGAAGGGTGCGTTGTCTCGGACAAGATGATGAAGACCCGCATTGTCGAGGTGAATTGGAGACGCCGCCACCCGCTTTACGAGAAGGTTCTCCTCGGCAAGACACGGCTTCATGTTCATGACGAAAAGAACGAGACCAAATCGGGAGATCAGGTGATGATCCAGGAAACCCGCCCATTGTCCCGGCTCAAACGGTGGATGATCATTAAGGTTTTGTCGAAACAATCATGATACAGCTCAGAACGATTCTTTCGGTGGCCGACAACTCCGGCGCGCGCAAGCTCCAGTGCATCCATGTGGCGAAGGGGTATCACCACCGTTACGCCCGCGTGGGGGACGTGATCGTGTGCTCCGTCAGGGCGGCTCTGCCCACCTCCACCATCAAGAAGGGAGAGGTGGTTCAGGCCGTCGTTGTCCGGACCCGCAAGGAGCAGCCCCGCCCCGACGGCTCCTATGTCCGGTTTGACGACAACGCCGGCGTGCTCATCGACAAGCAGGGTGAGCCCCGGGGGACCCGCATTTTTGGCCCTGTCGCCCGGGAGCTCCGTGAAAAAAACTTTTTGAAGATCATTTCTCTGGCCCCGGAGGTTGTCTGATGTTGACGATCCGGAAAAAAGACAATGTCATGGTGCTGCAGGGCAAGGACCGCGGCAAACAGGGCGAAGTGGTCAAGGTCTACGCCACCGAGGGCACGCTCCTGGTGGCCAAGCTCAACATGGTCATGCGGCACAAGCGGGGGACGCCGCAGAGCCCGGGTGGCCGGAAGGAGACGGAGTCGCCTCTCCCCATCGCGCGCGTGATGCTCGTGTGCCCGAAGTGCAAGAAGCCGACCCGGCCCAAGTTTGATTTCCTGACGGACGGCACCAAGGTCAGGGCCTGCCGTCGCTGCGGGGAGATGATCGTATGACCGCAGTGAAAAGTGAAGAGTTAAAAGTGAAAAGTTTAGGAATTTCCGCAACTTTTAACTTTGCACTTTTAACTTTTAACTGATTTTATGATTCCGAGACTGAGAGAATATTACCGGAAAGAAGTCGTTCCCGAACTCCAGAAGCGCCTGGGCGCCCGGAACCCTCACGCGGTCCCGAAGCTTGTCAAGATCGTGGTCAGCATGGGCGTTTCCGAGGCCAAGGAAAACATCAAGGTTTTGGACGCGGCGGCGGAAGAACTGGCCGCGATCACCGGACAAAAGGCGGAGACCCGCCGCGCCAAGAAATCAATCTCCAATTTCAAGCTCCGGGAAGGCATGCCCATCGGCCTCCGGGTCACCCTCCACCGGGAGCGGATGTACGAGTTCTTGGATCGTTTTATCAACGCGTCGGTCCCCCGGATCCGGGACTTCCGGGGTCTGAACCCCAAAGGTTTTGACGGCCGCGGCAACTACAATCTGGGCCTTCAGGAACAGCACATTTTCCCGGAGATCGACCTCGAAAAGTCGGAGAAGGTGCGGGGGATGAACATCACTTTTGTCACGACCGCGGAGAACGACGAGCAGGGCCGCGAGCTCCTGGCGCTTCTGGGTTTTCCGTTTCGGAAGCCGCAGGAGGCCGTGAAGGCAAAAAAAATCGCCCACGCCCCGCCGGCCGCCGCTCCCGCCGCGATGCCGGCCGGTTCCTAAGGAGGATTTTCGATGACACGTATTTCGTCCGTCGCCAAGATGCGCAAACACCAGAAGTTCGCCACCCGGTACCGGAATCGGTGCAATTTGTGCGGGCGGCCCCGGGCTTATTATCGGGATTTTGGATTGTGCCGCCTTTGTTTCAGGTCCCTGGCTCACAAAGGTGAGATCCCGGGGATCACAAAGTCAAGCTGGTAGAGATGATAGTGAAAAGTGAAGAGTTAAAAGTGAAAAATTCAGGAGCCTCCATAACTTTTAACTTTACACTTTTAACTTTACACTGGAGTGTTTAATGTCAAGTGATCCGATCGCAGATATGCTGGCCCAGATTTCAAACGCCAACCACAAATTCCTGGAATTTGTGGATCTTCCCTCGTCCAAGATCAAAGTCGAGATCGCGCGGGTCTTGAAGGATGAAGGGTTCGTCAGCAGCTACAAAGTCACCCCGGACAGCCGTCAGGGGATGCTTCGTGTGACCATGCGTTACACCAAAGAGAAGAACAGGGTTTTGCTGGGGATTAAAAGGGTCTCCCGGCCGGGACTTCGGGTTTATCGCGGCAACCATGAGTTGCCCAAGGTCCAGGGGGGGTTGGGCGTTGTGATCGTGTCCACCCCCAAGGGAATCATGACGGATGAGGCCGCCCGCAAAAAGAAAATGGGAGGAGAGGTCCTGGCTTACGCCTGGTAATCTTTATGACCAAGACGGGTACCGCATCATCGGAATGTTTGGCGGCGGTCGGCGCGGAAATGGTTGAAGCCGAGAGGCGGAAACCATGAGCCGTCTGGGAAAAAGACCGATACTTCTGCCAAAGGACGTCACGGCCAAGACCGAGGGCCCCGTTTTGACGATCAAGGGTCCCAAAGGTGAATTGAAACGGACTCTTCCGCAGGGGCTCTCCACTTCTCTGGCGAACGGTCAATTGAACGTCCAAATCGAAAAGGACGGATCCAGCGCCCTGCAGGGATGCCTCCACAAACTGATTGAGAATATGGTGATCGGCGTCACGCAGGGTTTCAAAGAGGGTCTTCAGATTGAAGGCGTCGGTTACAGGGCCCAAATGACAGGAAGCAAGGTTTCTTTTCAGCTTGGTTTCTCCAAGCCTTATGAATACAACGTTCCGGCCGGCATCAAGATCGCCATCGATCCCAAACAGACCTTGATCGCCATCGAAGGAAACGACAAGGAGTTGGTGGGGCGCGTGGCCGCGCAGATACGTTCCATCAAACCACCCGAGCCTTACAAGGGGACCGGGATCCGCTACCAGGGCGAGCTCATCAAGAAGAAGGCCGGCAAGGCCGCCGCGGGAGCCGCCGGCGGCGCGGCCGGCGGGGGAGCCAAGAAATAACATGCCCACACCTCAACAGCGTTATGAATTTCGGAAACTCAGGACCCGGAACCGGATTTTCGGGACGTCGGAAAGGCCCCGGTTGTCCGTTTACCGGAGCCTCAAGCATATCTACGTTCAGGTGATTGATGACACCCAGGGGCGCACTCTCGCGAGCGCTTCATCGCACGAGACGGAGCTTAAGAAGGGAGCCAATCAGAAAGTGGCCGCCATGGTCGGAGAAAAAATCGCGAAAAAAGCGCTGAAAGCGGGCGTCAAGAAAGTCGTTTTCGACAGAGGAGCCAGAATTTATCATGGAAGAATTAAAGCCGTCGCAGAAGCGGCCCGTCAGGCCGGACTGGAGTTTTAATGGTTGGAATTGATTCCTCAAGCTTGAACCTGAAGGAAACGGTCGTCGTCATCAACCGCGTCGCCAAGGTGGTGAAAGGCGGCAAGCGCTTTTCGTTCGGGGCGCTCATGGTGGTGGGGGACGGGGCCGGCCATGTCGGCGTGGCTCTGGGCAAGGCCAAAGAGGTGCAGTCCGCCATTCAAAAGGGTGTGGCCAGGGCGAAAAAGAATTTGATTACCGTTCCGCTCGTCGGGACAACCATTCCTCATGTCATCCAGGGCCGTTTCGGCGCCGGTTGGGTTCTTCTGAAGCCGGCCAGCCGCGGCACGGGCGTTATCGCGGGAGGAAGCGTCCGGGCGGTGCTGGAGGCCGTCGGGATCAAGGATATCCTGTCGAAATCGTTGAGAAGTTCGAATCCTTTTAATGTGGTCTACGCGACCCTGGAAGCCCTCAAAGCCTTGAGGACCAAAGAGGACGTCGAGAAGCTCCGCGGCAAAGCCGCCGTCGCGGCCGTCGCTTGAGGGAATAGGCATGAAGCTTGAGACGCTCAAACCCGCCCGCGGTTCTCATCACCGCCCCAAAAGGGTGGGTTTCGGCGAGGGCTCCGGTCACGGAGGGTCCGCGACCCGCGGGATGAAAGGTCAAAGGTCCCGGCGAGGCGATCATCGGATGCCTGGTTTCGAGGGAGGGCAAACGCCCCTTTTTCGCCGGATACCGAAGCGCGGTTTTCGCCACACCGCTTTCCAGATCCCTCACGAAGTCATCAACCTCTCCTCTCTGGAAAAGTATTTTGACAGCCGGGCCACCGTGACGCCCGACGAGCTCAGGCGGGTCGGGTTGGTGAAATCGACGCACAGAATCAAGATTTTGGGAGATGGAGATATTACCAAAGCTTTCAACGTGGAGGCCTGGTCGTTTTCGAAGAGCGCCGTTGAAAAGATCCAGAAAGCCGGCGGGACCATCAAGAAATTACCGGCGGCGCATCAACCGGCGCCTGCCCGGAGAGCCAAGAGTTGATCCAGTCTTTCGGCGATATCTTCAAAGTCCCGGAACTCAAAAAAAGAGTCTCGCTCACTTTGGGATTGCTCGCGGTTTATCGGTTGGGCGCGGTCATTCCCGTGCCCGGGATTAACGCCGAGGCCCTGATCCGTATTTTTCAGCAGCATTCGAACACGCTTTTAGGATTCCTGGACATTTTTTCGGGAGGCGCGCTCAAACGGCTCTCTATTTTCGCGATGGGGACGATGCCTTATATCAACGCCTCCATTATCATCAGTTTGCTGCAGGGCGCCCATGTGATCCCGTACCTGGACCATCTGGCGAAGGAAGGGCAGTCCGGTCAAAAAAAGATGAATCAAGTCACCCGGTATCTGACGATCATTCTCGCGTTGATTCAATCTTTTGGTTTGACGACGCTGATTTCCCGGATCCCCCTGCCGGGAGACGTCCCCGTCGTCACGAATCCCGGACCGGCTTTTGTGGCGCTGACCGTTTTGACGCTTGTGACGGGAGCGATGTTCGTGATGTGGCTGGGCGAGCAGATCACGGAGAGCGGGATCGGAAACGGGATCTCCCTCATCATTTTCGCGGGGATCGTGGAAGGTCTCCCGAACGCCATCCACAACATGTTCGTTGACATTTTTCAGCTGCAGCAGAGATCTTTGATCGGGGCGATCCTCCTGGTGGCGCTTGTGCTGGTGGTGACCGGCCTGGTGGTATGGCTTGAGACCGGCCAGAGAAAAGTCCCGGTGCAGTACGCGAAAAGGGTGGTGGGGCGCAAGATGTACGGGGGAGCGAGCACGTTTCTTCCCGTCAAAGTCGATCAATCGGGCGTTATCGCGGTCATCTTTTCCGTCTCGCTTCTTTCATTTCCCGTGACGATCGCGGCTTTCGCTCCAGAGGCTTCCTGGGCTCATAAGTTGACGCAGATGTGGGAACGGGGGACCTGGTGGTACGAGGTTCTCTACGCGTCCCTGATCGTTTTTTTCTGCTACTTCTACAATTCCGTGGCCTTCAACCCGGGAGAGATGGCCGAGAATCTTAAGAAATGGGGCGGTTTTGTTCCCGGTATCCGGCCGGGAGAACCGACGGCCCAGCATCTTCAGAGAATTATGGAGAGAATCACTTTGGGAGGCGCCCTCGCGGTGGCGCTCCTGGCCGTTTTGCCGGATTATTTGAGAAGAGGGCTCAACGCCCCGTTTTTCTTCGGGGGAACCTCTCTTTTGATCGTGGTGGGCGTCGCGTTGGACACCGTCGGCCAGGTGGAAGCCCATCTCATCATGCGGCATTATGAGGGATTCACCAAGAACGCCCGCATCAAGGGGCGTTGGTTCAATGTGGGCAGTTCCTAAGTGCTCGCGATCATTTTTTTAGGTCCTCCGGGGGCGGGCAAAGGCACACAGGCCAAAAATATCGCCCGGAAGCTGGGGTTGGCCCACGTCGCGAGCGGGGACGTGTTCAGGGAAGCGATCAAGACGAGGACCCCCCTGGGCCGCAAGGTGGAGAGGATCGTTGCGCAGGGGAAGCTGGTGTCGGA
>Ga0207100_1154_pt1 | contig 14880 bp, 10 predicted proteins | sample Alteio_BWMinHeat_82_FD_153520 | JGI IMG/M metagenome (GOLD analysis project Ga0207100, IMG submission 153520) | Enriched cells from forest soil in Barre Woods Harvard Forest LTER site, Petersham, Massachusetts, United States -... | ecosystem: Environmental > Terrestrial > Soil > Temperate forest >...
CACATGACCCCCGAAGAGCGGGAACGATTTCGGCAAGGCATGCGCGGAGGTTGCGGCTTTGGCCCATCGCCCAGCGAGAGCAAGGGGCAATGAATAGAAGCGCGGGATTCCAGCCGGTGTGTCAGCGGCGCGCCGTCAGCGTCATTCGCAACGTTGGCGAAATACATAACCACCGCGCCGTTGCCGGCTATTTCCTGGGATCCCCGGCGAGATCCGCAAGATACTTCTTCACCATCGCGACATCTTGCGGGTCTGTGGCAGATTTCAGATATTCCCGAAGCTCCGACGCTTCCGCTTCCGGCTCGTGCTGCATTTCATAGATTTGAGCCAGCAAAAAGTGGGTTCTGGGTTCACGTTGGGCTTTGTCGAGTTCAGCCGCCTTCAAAGCATTCTTTTCTGCTTCGGGCAGCCGACGTTGTCCGAAGTATGCCCCAGCCGCGTAAAAGTAGGCGCGAAAATTGTTGACCGGATCGAGCGCGATACTCGTGCTGGCGAAGTGAAGCATCTCTTCCCACTTCTGCTCGAGTGCGGACAGATCGGCCAGGCAGAGGTCGGCGGGAAGATAATTCGGATCGACTTTTAGCGCCTGTCCGCAGGCCACGCGGGCATCTTCCGGCTTCTGTTGCGCCTTCAAGACCTGGCCGAGCAATAGCCAAGCCGCTGGGTATTGTGCATCTGCCTGCAGGGCCCGGCGCAGTTGTTCTTCAGCTTTGGACAGTCGCTTCTCGTTTGCCGCTTTGCAGGCACGCTGAAAATCCTTTCGCGCCTGCCCCGATACCTTCAACGACGCGAACCCGTCGGTGGGAGCACGAACGCCGGTCAGCGGCCACATGAAACATGACTCATCGTCGGCGGGGGAAAAAGCTGCGGCTGTATCTGGACCTGAAACCCGGTTGTCAGGAATAGGCGGAAGTGGACTGTGGATGAGGGAACCTGGCGCTTTAGTGGCCGAACCACGCGTCGCCTGTCCGAGCAGGCCGGTAGCCCACATTGTCATGAGCGCGAGGATCAACGCCAAGGTTGACCATCGAAACCATGAAAGGCAGAAATCGCCCCGACAGTGGCTGCTCCGGACACCCCACATATCGTCCCAAATGTACTCCCAAATTAAGCCGCGCCGAATACAATACCGTCCGCTAAGGCGCGCGTGCCCGTGATTTTGGCTCCGAACTTTACGAGACCGGGTTTGAAGTTTGGATGAATCGGTGAGACTATTTGGGCAGAGAACAGTAGGAGCGGTGGCATGAAATACCGAATTGCTATGTGGGCGAGTGCGGGCCCTCTCGTTGCGGGCTTCTGGGCACTTTATGCCCTCGCAACCATGCCAACGATGCTCTTTGCCAAACCCGAGATCATGATTCTCGTCCGGTTGACTTGCCCAATTGCGCTTCTTAGTCAGTATCCGATAAGCCTTTCCTGGGCTCTTTTTGCGAACGCTGCTACTTATGCTCTGGTGGGCCTCATCGTGGAAACCCTCAGCTCCCAACTGAATCACGCGAGATAGTTCAAAATAGCCTCCCGGCCTGTACTGAACGAGACGGGAATTGAGGCCATCCATTGATTGACCTGATTTCGGCGTTTTAATAGAGTTGGAACCCGATGACCCGAAGCCAACAGCCCGCGTTGACCCTCTTTGCCGTAGGGATGATCGGTCTCGGCATACTCTCTCTAGTCTATGGCGATTTCGCACTGGTGTGGCAACCCGTCGCCCCATGGATCCCAGGCCGCACGGTTCTCGCCTATGGTTCGGGTCTCATCATGCTATTGGGTGGTGTTGGACTGCTTTTAAGATCCAGGGTCACATGGTCGGTGCGCATCCTGTTCCCATATCTCATTATGTGGCTCCTGCTGAAGGTGCCCGCTCTGCTGGTGGCGCCGCAGATGGAAGCTGTCTGGCTCGGCTTTGGCGAGATTGCTGTGCTTATGACCGGAGGATGGGTCTTGTTTGCCACGCTGGCCGGGCTGCGAGAGGGATCGCCGCTGACATTCGCCACGGGAGCGAACGGCATCCGCCTGGCAGGGATGCTCTTCGCGGTTTCTCTCATACCGATCGGACTCTCCCATCTTGTGTATGTGAAGCAGACGGTTGAACTGGTGCCGGCGTGGCTTCCTTATCGTGTTGGCTGGGCCTACCTGACCGGCGCCGGACAGATCGCCTGCGGTCTCGGCGTGCTGTTCTCGATCTTGCCGCGTGTGGCCGCATGGGCAGAGGTGGGCATGATAAGCGTGTTTACACTTCTCGTTTGGGGTCCTGCAATTGTGGCCGCTCCGAAGACGCGGCTTCGGTGGACAGCGTTCTTCATCTCATGGGCGATCGCGTCGGCCGCATGGGTAGTCGCGCAAAACATCGTACCGAAGCCGGTAGCCAAGCCGGATGCGTAACCCCGATCCTATCGGTCCCCGATGCTATGAATTGAAAACGTCAGGGAAATCTGGTGGCGGCGCGTGGACTCGAACCACGGACCTACGGATTATGAGACCGTCGCTCTAGCCACCTGAGCTACGCCGCCACATTACAAACATTAGACTTCTACAAGTTACCGAAGCTTGCTGCAAAACTACTGCAGAAATGCTGCGCTGTCCTTGGGTTGGAGAGCAGCAGTGTCAACCGGCACGATCTACTCCGGCTTCATCTTATGTCCGGTACTCGGTAGGGATGACGGTCAGCAAGAACGGCAACCGCGCCCGGTCCAGTAGTCCCAGCGCCTCTGCGACAAGAACCACAAATACTATTCTAGCAAAGCCCGAGAGGTGAAACTCCGGTTGTCCGGAGATTGCGGAGGAGCGCGAGGGAGCGGATTCCTAAAAGCCGACTTATCGTTACTGATTTCTCGACGATGAAGACCCCGGCCAAAGGGACGACTACCCATTCTGTTCCGCATCTTCCAGCGGTCCAGGCACACTGTTCGCGCATGCTTGGGTAGGCTAAGAAACGGAGGCTCTGATAAGCTTTCCGGATTTAGAGGAGGCCCCGTATGCACCGGATCGTTGTCTTGCTTATCTCGTGCCTCTTGCTTCCGATCGTAGCTGCCGGGCAGGCGACGACGCGGATTGCGATTCGCGCGGGAAAATTGATTGATGGAAGGGGCGAGAAGCCGCTGGAGAACCCCCTCATCCAGGTGGAAGGAGACAAGATTGTATCTGTTACGGCAGGCGGGAGCGCGCCTTCGGGTATGGAGGTGGTGGACCTGGCGAACGCAACAGTGCTGCCTGGATTCGTCGATGTGCATACCCATCTGCTCTTGCAAGGCGATGTCACGAGTGAGGAATACGACGCGCAATTGCTGAAGGAGTCGATTCCGTACCGGGCGATTCTCGCGGCGCGCAACGCGCAGATTGGGCTATCCCACGGCTTCACCGTGATGCGCGACCTGGAAACTGAAGGAGCGATGTATGCGGACGTAGATCTCAAAAAGGCAATTGCGAATGGAGAAGTGCCCGGACCGCGTATGCAAGTGGCCACGCGGGCCATGACGCCAACTGGCATGTACCCGTTGCTTGGCTACTCGTGGGAGTTAAAGATGCCCACCGGCGTGCAGTACGTCGACGGCGTAGACGGCGCACGCAAAGCGGTGCGCGAACAAGTGATGTACGGAGCGGACTGGATCAAGTATTACTCGGACCGGCGTGAGCACTTTGAGCCGGATGGCGGGTTGCACTCAAGCGTGAATTTCACCGATGAAGAATCGCGGGTCATCGTCGAGGAAGCACACCGACTGGGCAAGAAAGTTGCCGCCCACGCCGTCGGCAGCGAAGGCATTGAAGCCGCTCTGCGCGCTGGCGTGGACACCATCGAGCATGGCGACGGTCTGACTGACGTGCTGATGGACGAAATGGTCCGTAAAGGAGTGTATTGGGTGCCCACGCTTACTGTAGACCAGAACTTGGCCGCGGTCGCGGGCGGGGGCGAATTTTGGAAGAAGACTTTCCAATTGCAGCGGGAGAACTTTGCCAAGGCCATCCAGAAGGGAGTCAAGATTGCCCTGGGTACGGACGCCGGCGGCTTCGACTGGAAAAAAATCAATCAAGCCAAGGAATTCGAATATTACGTCCAGTACGGCATGACACCAATGCAAGCCATTCGAGCGGGAACTTCGGTTGCCTCGGAACTGCTCGGCTGGAGTGACACTGCCGGAACCGTCGAAGCCGGGAAGTGGGCGGATCTTGTAGCGGTGAGCGGCAACCCCCTTAAAGACATCACGGAACTGCAGAAAGTAAAATTCGTGATGAAAGGTGGCGTCATTTTCAAAAACGAGCTGAGAAAATGAGTTGGCTCGGAAATAGCTTGCATCATCGGGGCTGCAGCAAGACCGCATACCGAGCTCATAGAGACTGTAGAGGTTCTTTGTCTGGCATCGGAGCCTGCGTGAGATCGCTGCTTGTTTCGGGGCCCGAGGAACAATTCCCGATCACCCACACTGGCATGTGAGGGCTACGGAGATGCTAACGCATCAGACTCCGGCAGGTTTGCGAAGCGCGGTGCGGCTCGTAGCGATCCTCAATCTGGCATATTTCGGGATTGAGTTCGCCGTGGCGGGCGCTATCGGATCGGTGTCGCTCTTTGCCGACAGCATCGACTTTCTTGAAGACGCGTCGGTCAACTTCCTGATTCTTGTTGCGCTGGGGTGGAGTGCGCCTCGCCGTGCTCGTCTGGGAATGGCGCTTGCCGGAATCCTGCTCATACCGGGGTTAGCCACAGTCTGGACTGCCTGGCGGAAGTTCCTGATACCTGTGCCGCCTGCCCCCGTGCCACTTTCGCTCGCAGGTGCAGGTGCACTCGCAGTGAATCTGTCGTGTGCACTCATGCTGACCCGTTATCGCCATCACGCAGGCAGTTTGACGCGCGCAGCGTTCCTGTCGGCCCGGAATGATGCATTGGCCAATGTTGCGATTATCGCTGCGGGGCTGACCACGATTTACGTCAGATCAGCCTGGCCCGACCTGATTGTGGGACTGGGGATAGCGTTGATGAACGCCGACGCAGCCCGGGAGATTTACACCACGGCACGGTCGGAACACCGCACCGCCGTTCCTTGACTTCCCATTGCGCCCGGGAATTTCCCAGTTTGCTTACGACCATCGCTCGCGAATCGAACTCGCGGCATGGTGAAATCAGAAGCTAAACGTTGCCTGCAAATCGAGGCGGCGGTTCGCGGCGCCGGTGGAGAAGGGTCCGCCCTGCAGCCCGTTCGCTGTGTCGAAAAATGGTGAGCCCAGGATCCCACTTGGATTCGCCCGGTTTACGTTGTTGAGGACGTTGCGGACAGAAACGCCCAGAATGAGGTTGTAGCGCCGGTCCGAATTGGCGGACATTCCGGTTGGACCGCCGCCGAACAGTGGGCCGCGAGGGCCTCCGCCGCCGCGGGGACCGCCACCGCCGCCTGGGCCCCCCGGGCCCCCGAGACCTTGACCAGCCGTGGCCCCTTTTGTTTTAGGGCCGAATCCGAAGGTCTTGGTCAATCGCAGGTTCAGCACGAAGTGGGTGGTGCCGGTGGCGAAGCTGATCGGGAGAATCCTTTGGGTAGTCGTGGCCAGATCCGGGCGGGCATCGAAGGTTCCCACCGGTGTGCAGTAGACGTTTGCGTCAGTCGGACTGATCGTGGTTGTCGCGCAGGTCGCCGAAGAAACGAATCCAGGACGATCGTTAAACACCGAATCGCCGTTCAGATCGTTCGGCGATGTAATGTTGAAAGGCGATCCGGAACTCGCAATCATAAAGGGGCTCAGGCGAAACGCATACGGCATGGCAATGGTGCCGCCCAAAAAAAGGCGGTGGCGCGTGTCGAATGACGCTCGGCCGTAATCCTGACTAATGTTGTAGGAATTTGAGGGAAAACTCGAGACTCCGGAAGTATTGCTGTTGGCGTAGTTCAGGGTGTAAAAGCCGAAGACCTGGATCTTGGTCGCAAGCCGCATATTGCTGTTGACGATCAACTGGTTCTGCTTGAAATTCCCTTCGGATACATACCGGTAAATATTTCCTTCGCTGGGCTGCGGACGCGTCGTGCTGGCGGGAGTTCCCGGAAGCGGGGCGTTGGCGTTGATGGTGAGCAACTGATCGAAGCCCCGGGAATTGAGATAGGTGACTGCCAGGGTTGCCGATTTGGTGAGCTGGCGCTCGGCGCTGATCGCTGACTGCAGGGTATAGGGAGCGTGCAATCCGGCATCGATCTGGTAGACGGTCGGTGTGGTGGCGGTGATATTGCCGCAGGCCGAAAGCACGACCGGAATGCCAAGTCCAGGAAAGCAGGTGGGATTGTTGATGACGAACTGCTGCTGGGTGACGCCGTTCAACCTCTCCACCTGCAGCAGCTGTTCGGACTGAAAGCGATCGTAGAAAATTCCGAAGCCGCCGCGCAGGACAACCTTCGGCGGCGCGCTCTTGCCACCGATTCCCCATGCAATCCCCAGGCGAGGGGCCCAATCGCCGTGATCGTGAATATCGTTCTGGGTCTCAAAGCGCAACCCCGCACTGAGCGTGATATTTGGCCGCATCCGCCAGTCGTCTTGTGCGTACAGGCCTCCGTCGTAAGTGGTGACGTTGGCGTTGGGCAAGCCACTGGTGAAAGAAAGTTGGCTGGCGTAGGGCGTCCCTCCTGGCATCGCCAGCTGTTGTACGGCGAATTGATACGAGATGGGGCAAGGCGTTGCAGGATTGGCGCTAATGTCGCAGTTGGGATTCGACGGCGTGTCTTGCGCCGAATCGAGAGAAGAAAAGATGAAGGTGCCGTTGAACCCGGATTGCGAAAAGCTGGCGTCGCGGAGAGCGCGCAGACGGCCTCCGAATTTGAAAATGTGAGTGCCGTGGACCAGCGACGTATAGTTCTGCAGTTCGTAGTGGTCCTGGTGATCGATGATAGCGCCCCGGCTGTTGCCGCCGCTGGTGAACGCTCCCAGAACATTGACCGCCGGCGCGGTCGACACCGGAATCTGGCTGTCGCGCTCGCGAAGAAACTGGAAGCGCGTTTCATTGATGATCTTAGAGCCGAAGACCTGGGTATCACCAATCTGGACCGTGTGTTCCGTGGACTCCGAGTTGTAGGCCTGGGGTGCAAGGTTGAACTGCCCGATACCGCTGTTGTTTTGAGCGTCGCGGAAATACTGGTAGCGCGCCGTGAGCGTGTTGTTCTTTCCGATCTGGTAGTCGAGGCGCGAGCTGAGGTTGGTGCGGTGGCGCGGGTTGGGGACTACATCAGTAAAAGGGACGGTGGCATTGATGTCGGTGGGATCGAGGACGATGGCGTTAATGGGAGCAAGATCGTTGATATTCCGTCGCTCGAGATTGAAGAAAAAAGAAGCCTTCTTGCCCAACGGTCCACCGACGTTTCCGTTGTACTGGGTCGAATCGTAACCTGGCTCTGGACCCGCGAAGGGATTGGTGGAATTGAAGGCAGAATCATTGCCTTCGACAAAAAACTGGCCATGATATTTGTCGGTGCCTGGCTTGGTAAAGATTTCAATGCGGCCATAGCCCAGCTTGTCGTATTCCGAGGAAAATGGATTCTGATTAATCCGGATCTCGCGAATGGATGACTTCGGTGGAAGCTGGCCGGCGGTGAATCCATCAATATACATCTGGCCACCGTTGGGTCCAGCGGAGGGCCCGGCAAGCGCTTCGAGATCGGACTGCAGCTCATCCGGATCGTCGGGCAGGGCCTCGAGTTCCTTGCCTGAAAGGACGATGGCGCCGGCGTTGTTGCCCGGATTTACGTCCACCGTCGGCGCGGTGTCCGAGACCTGGATTTTCTGCTCCTCGACCGCAATGGTGAGCTGAACATTGAGCCGGAGCGGCTGGTCAGCGACGATTGCGTTGTCGTTCTCATACACGGTGAAGCCTTGCGCGATGACATTCAGCGTGTATTTTCCCGGGGGCAAGCCCTTGAACTCATACATCCCCTGCGAGTTCGTCCGGGTCGTTAACGGAGAACCTGCAGGCGGCGTCATCACCACGGTGGCGTTGGTGACGGCTGCTCCCGAAGGGTCCGTGACTTGTCCCCGCAGAACTCCCGAAGCTGACTGGGCCAACGAGAGATTCGCGAACAGGAGTAACGAAAAAAATGTAGTTAAAAGGCTCGCGTATTTATCAAATTTCATTCCAGGGTCCACTTCCCCAACCTAAGGTTTCCGCCGAGACACGAAGCCATCCTTTCCAAGAGCGGCATTCGCGAATTGCTCAAGCTACTGACCCAAAGCATCGCCGCCGCCCGGCGAGCCCAAACTCCAGGGTGACAACACCATGGCCTGGCTCCCGCTGGGAGCCGCTTGCAGGATCGCTTCCACACCGCTCAGCAATGTAATCGCCGTAGCTCCGCTTGTCGGCGTGCCCGGTGTGGCGACGATCATCACGGCGTCACCCTTGTGCAGATCAGTCAGAGCGACGGTGGGCATGCGGTTGAGGATTTGCTGAAAGTCCGGCGCTCCTCCGGGGCGCATGCCTCCTGCCATTCCTCCACCGGGCCCAGCTCCGGGAGATGTTCCGCCGGAAGATGCCGCCCCGGATTGCGCTCCCGGGCCCGCCGTTCCGCCAGTCGCACCCGCCATCGCTGCCCTCAACCGCATGGCGATGCGTTGCGCGATCTCGGGCGGCAATTGGTGAAGTTGGGAATCCGGCGTGACCGTTATTTGCACGAGCTTCTTGCTCAATAAATCCTGAACGTCCATCGTCCCGGCACTTGCGTCGACGGAGCTGACGATTCCTGCCACGTTGCGAAAGCTCCCGGTCACGATCTCTTCCGCCGCGAATTCCGTTCCATCGCTGCTGCGATTGCCGCGCGCGCGCAACTGGTCGCCCGGCTGGATCTCCTGCAGAGTACTGGATTTCGCGTCATCGAATTTCATCGAATCCGGAGCGTAGCGACGAATCAGCGTGGCCTTCGAGGTATGAACAACAATGGACTTCGCCCCTCCGAAGCCGGTGACGGAAATAGTGGCGGTTCCCGCCGCGGGATCCACTGCTTTCACCAGTCCGCCGAGCCCGCGTTTCTGCCAATCCTGTAAATTCTCTTCCTTGTGCGTTTCAACGTCCGACCGTTTCATCACCACGACCGACGCGGCGGTGATGGCCTTGGCATCGTCGGAGGCTTTGCCGGCCACCAGAACCCGGTCACCGACCTGCAGGTCTTGTAACTGCACCGGAGTCGCGTTCTTCAACGTCTTTTCTCCTGGTGCGATGCGCACGATGTGCGTGGTCGCCTGGACCGTGACATCGATTTCAGGACCGGAATCCGGCGTAAGGGTGATGACGTTGCCCGCGATCGCTTTGATGGATCCGATATGTCTTGCGGCGCTCCCCCCGCTCGCTTCCGAAGTCCGCGGCTCGCTCGACGGCATCGCGAGGCACGCCGGACTCAGCCACGAAGACCCCGCGGTGGCCAGACTGAATGCGAATATCAATATCAGAAAGCTTCTTCTTGCAGTGTTCATCTGCGCACGTGCCCCGTCACTAATAATCTACATCCCGAAACCCGCTGAAATCGGGGCTTTACAAAGTTTTACGCTGAGAGCGCCAGCTTTGTTCTGAGTCTGGCTGAAGGATACGTTTCTCGCGATGATCGAACCGGGAAAGCAAGAAGAGATTGCGGCGGTAAGAACGCTGCGGCTTTGCGGAAACCTGCTGAGTAGCGGTGATGGATTGGTTGAACGAGCCCTGATTTTTCCTTCAACTTTAATACTGCTGTAACAATCGCGCCGTATAGTGGCCGTCACCTTTGACTGGGCGTTTCGCCCAGAACCAGGAGACCACCAATGGCGACCGCACCCACACTACCTCCACCCGCAAAGCTGAAGCCAGTAGCGGTGCCGGCGCTCGACGCCAAGCTCGGCAAGGGTCCCGGGAAGATCGGAGTTCTTGCCTTCGGAGTAGTGCTGATTATCGGCGTCATATATGCCGGTTCCAGCCTGGCGTCGGATCTGTCGGGTGTCCACAACACTTCGATTCTGCCGTATCTCCTGCTTGGCCTCGCCCTGCTGGTAGCGCTGGGATTCGAGTTCGTCAACGGATTTCACGACACCGCCAATGCCGTCGCTACAGTGATCTACACCCACTCACTCGAGCCGCACATTGCAGTAGTGTGGTCGGGCTTGTGGAACTTTCTCGGCGTCGTAACCTCGTCCGGATTGGTGGCATTCGGTATCATTTCGCTGTTGCCAGTCGAACTCATTCTGCAGGTTGGAAGCAAAGCCGGGTTCGCGATGGTCTTCGCCTTACTGGTCGCCGCCATCATCTGGAACCTTAGCACCTGGTATTTCGGATTGCCCGCCTCCAGTTCCCACACCTTGATCGGTTCTATCATTGGAGTCGGTATCGCTAACCAGCTCATGTCGGTAAGATCAGGCACCAGCGGCGTGGATTGGGCACAAGCATTGAACATCGGGAAATCATTGCTGCTTTCACCGCTGGTGGGCTTCGCGGGTGCGTTCCTGCTGCTTTCGCTGATGAAGGCCGTCGTGAAGAACAGGAAACTCTACGAGGCGCCAGAAGGCACACAGCCGCCGCCGTTCTGGATTCGCGCCCTGCTGCTGCTTACCTGCACCGGTGTGAGCTTTGCTCACGGATCCAACGATGGTCAAAAGGGGATGGGTCTGATCATGCTCATTCTGATCGGAACTGTCCCCACCGCCTACGCGTTGAACCATGCAGTCACAAAGAGGCAGTCTCAGGATTTCGTCGCGGTTTCCGAGCAGGCCGCCAATACGTTGAACAAGTATGTGAGCCCGAACGCTGTGATCGGTGATGCGCGTGAAGACGTCACGGCTTTTATCCGCACCAAGGAATTCACGCCCAACACCATGGTGGCCCTGCGCCAGTTGGTGAGCGATATCGGCAATGAAACAGTTTTGTTTGGAGAGCTTGCGAAAGTACCCAACGATCGCGTGCGCAACTTCCGCAATGACATGTACCTGGTCAGCGAAGCCTTGCGTCTGATGCAGAAGACCCACCAGCCCGACATCGCTGCCAGCGACTGGCTGGTTCTGAGCAACTACAAGAAGCACATCGACAACGCAACCAAATTCATCCCGCTTTGGGTGAAGGTTGCCGTTGCCATGGCGCTGGGGTTGGGCACGATGGTTGGCTGGAAGCGCATCGTTGTGACTGTCGGAGAAAAGATCGGCAAGGACCACCTGACCTACGGACAAGGCGCAGCCGCGGAAATTACGGCAATGGTGACCATCGGCGCGGCGGATTGGTTCGGACTTCCCGTGAGCACAACGCACGTGCTCTCGTCGGGTATCGCCGGCACGATGGCGGCAAATCATACCGGGTTGCAGTGGGGGACAGTCCGAAATCTTCTGATGGCGTGGGTGCTGACCCTGCCAGCCTCGATGATTCTCGCGGGCTTCCTGTTCTGGGGATTCACCAACATCTTCTAGAGTGGAATCCGAGGCTGGCTGTTAAGAGACTCCTTTTTCGCTGTCGGAGCGGTGTCGGCTGCTCTCGGACTCGCTCTAAGTGTCCCGCGGACTATCCATTCGGATAGGAACTACTGCAACATTTTTCTACTTCCGCATATCGCGACGACAAAAAGCGGCAAAAATGTTGCTGAGGTTGCACGGCCGATACCCGGAAGCCGGTTTTTTCTTGACCCCGCGCCCGCGCACTTATATTGTCGCCTGCCGTAGGTCGTCTCCTGGCCAGGACGATCTAGTTTGAAAGTTGAAATAACTGTCAGGATGTTACCCGTGGCACTTCGTCGTCTGCCCGCGATTAGTTCGCTGACCTTGCTCATTGTCCTGGCTTTGTGTGCCTTGCGCCCGCCGACCGTGAGCGCCGGATTTGAGCCCGTCTCTCCCGCAGAACTGCAGATGACCAAAGAGCCGCAGGCCCCTGGGGCCGCGGCGGTCATTCTGTTCCGGCAGGTTGACCGGGACGATACCGGTCGCACCGCCCATGAGAATAATTATTTCCGGATCAAGATTCTAACCGAAGAAGGCCGCAAGTATGCCGACATCGAGATCCCGTTTTTCAAGGACCGCGGCACCGTCGGCAACATACGAGCGCGAACCATTCGACCTGACGGCTCCATCGCGAATTTCGACGGAAAAGTCTTCGACAAATCCATCGCGAAAGCCCGGGGACTGAAGTATCTGGCGAAAACCTTCACCCTTCCCGATGTTCAGGTAGGAAGCATCATCGAGTATTACTACACCATCGACCTGGCGGAGAATTTCGTTTTCGATTCGCACTGGATCCTGAGCAACGAGCTGTTTACCGAGAGCGCCAAATTTTCCCTGAAACCCTACGAGTCCGACTACAGCACCATGAACGTGCGCTGGAGCTGGCAGGGTCTGCCTCCGGGCACAGCCCCGCCCAAGCAGAGTCCGGACCGCGTGGTCAGGCTGGAGACCAGCAATATTCCCGCATTCCAGACGGAAGACTTTATGCCGCCGGAGAACGAGATGAAATCGCGGGTTGATTTTATCTATAGCGACGAACTGCCGGAATCGGATGCTGCCGACTTCTGGAAGAAAACGGGGAAGAAGCTCAACGGTCAGCTGGAAGATTTTGTGGGCAAGCGCAAGGCCATGGAACAGGTCGTGGCGCAGATCGTTTCGCCAACCGACCCGCCGGAGGTGAAGGCGCAGAAGATCTACGCTCGGGTGCAGCAGGTGCGCAACACCTCGTACGAGGTGAGCAAGACTGAGCAGGAACAGAAGCGGGACAAAGAGAAGCCCCTCAGCAACGTCGAGGAGCTATGGAAACGAGGCTACGGCAACGGGGTGCAGCTGACCTGGCTTTATCTCGCACTGGTGCGGGCGGCGGGAATCGAAGCCTACGGAGTATGGGTGTCAGATCGCAGCAACTATTTTTTCCACCCCAATGCGATGGACCGCAGCAATTTGGATGCGAACGTCGTGCTGGTCAAGCTCAACGGAAAAGATGTCTACTGCGATCCCGGAGCAGCGTTTACTCCATTCGGATTGCTGACCTGGCCGGAAACTAACGTGCAGGGATTGCGGCTTGATAAGGATGGCGGGAGCTGGGTCCAGACCAATCTTCCGCGAAGCTCGGCGTCGCGGATCGACCGCAACGCCCACCGCTGTGACCATGCCCGGTCGCCAATCCGAACTTCCTTGACATCGCCCCTTAAGGTGCCGGTGGCGTCAAGCGCCAGCTTGGCGGTTCGCTGAATGCCATTCATCGCTAGCGGTTGCCTCGGTACTTCCACTAGTTCGCCGCCGTCCGGCGTAACCAGCAGGCCGTAATTGGCCTGAAGGTATCCCCCGACCTGGCCGAAGGGCGTCAGTTCATTGGTCGGATCGAAAAACAAGAGTTTTCCCAGCCGGGGATGTTGCAGCGTGGCAATCAGTAATGGGTTGGTCAATCCGTCGGGCAACTTGATGGCAAGGATCATGTGATCGAATCCGCCCAGGTGCGCCGGCATGTCGGGCGTGACCGATCCTCGTTCCGAATTGATTACAACGAAGTAGGATTCCACGCCGATCTCGTGCAGCATGGAGACCATCAGCGTGGCCTTGTCCTTGCAGTCGCCGTAACGGTGGAGGAACACATCGGTGGCGGCATGAGGTTGGAAGCCTCCGATGCCCAGCTCGATTGCGACGTAGCGGATGTCGTGCTGAACGAATTGGGCGATCGCCATCATCTTGGCCAGGGGCGAATTCGCCAAAGGAGTCAGCGATGCCACCCTCTGCTTGATTTCAGGGGAAGCATCGAGCCGGCCGCTGGCCAGATTCCGGTACCACGTTCCCATCTGCTGCCAGCTGGCAAATCCATTCGTGGCGACGCCGCCCGGGGGAAAGAACGACACGATCATCTGTCCCGCAACACCCTTCAGCGGCGGCATCTCGTCTTCTTTGCGAATGCCCTTCACATCGTTGACCACCCACTGCCACTGATTGCTTCCTCCGGGCCCGGGCTTGGTTTCCGGATAGTTCAGCCACGATGCCTTGTACTCCCACCCGGCCGGCAGTTGCAAAGAGTAGCGGCTCTCGCGTACCGGGCTTTCGTGCTGAAAACTCCACACGTCCTGCAAGACCAAAGGCTGCTCTTCCATTTCGTACTCCCAGCCAATAACGTTGCCGGGATCGGGCGCCGGTATGCGGAGGAGTTTGGCCTTCACATCGGTGACCAATTCGCTGCCCTCGATCTTGGGCACAGAAACTTCCACAGCCTCTTTGTCCTTGACCTCATAATCTTTTCCCTGGGCCGGGATGCACCAGCCATGCAGGCTGGTGATCTTCTGGTGGAGATTGAAGGACACCGCGACAATGCCATGGTCGCGGCCTCCCGGGCGCAGGATCCTATATGCAACATGGACTGTTTTCTTGATCTTGTCGGCGGACAGGACAGTGATGTTTTTTTCCGAATACAGAAGTACGGCATCCGTCTTCTCATCATGTGCGGGCAGCTGGGCGTTGACCAGCGCGTGCATCCACTGCGGCGCATCTCCACCGGCCACCGCCAGTGGGACGAATACCAGCAGTCCGGCCGCGACGCCCAGCAGGGACCGCACGATTTTCCGATTAGTTGCTGGCGCTGGCCGTACCCGGTTGCAGGACGATTTGTTCCTCATCGCTGGTTCGCACCACCTGGAAAAAATTCCTGAGCGCAGGATAGTACTTTGGATCCAAGAGCAGAACATCCACGCTTAAGTCCCGAGTCAGGTGCAATGTGTTCTTGGAGTTCTCCACCTGCAAAGAGTAAACAACCACATGGCCATCCTGCTTTTGCGCCGCAGGCACGCTGCTCACCTGCCAGCCGGCGGGAGGTTCGATAGTGATGTCATCGTGCTTTTCAAACGGAAATTCAAAATAGATCGGATGGACACGATTGGCATGATCAAATATTCGCTGCTCGGTGGCGCTGAACAACCCAACCGGAACCAGCGCCCGGTGGCCCGCTCCGGCTGCCCAGCCAGGAAT
>Ga0207100_1025_pt1 | contig 14853 bp, 13 predicted proteins | sample Alteio_BWMinHeat_82_FD_153520 | JGI IMG/M metagenome (GOLD analysis project Ga0207100, IMG submission 153520) | Enriched cells from forest soil in Barre Woods Harvard Forest LTER site, Petersham, Massachusetts, United States -... | ecosystem: Environmental > Terrestrial > Soil > Temperate forest >...
TACGTCTGAGGTTGTGCGGCTCGTCAAAGATAAGTCGGATGGTCTGAGTTCCCGGCTTCGCCGCACGCCAGCCCTGCTTCTGTCCTAGTAGCACTGCAGATTCGATCGGATAGGCCGTATCTTCGGATGTGACCTCGACCACCGCCGCACTCTCCACGTCGAGCCACCCTTGGCTGGGAACGGACGCGTTCTGCGAAACCGGAGTGATTACGCGCTTGCGCATGGTTGCTTCCACTTTACTCCTAGCCGTGCCCTGCTGACTGATGATCTGAGGAAACCTCGGAAAAATGCCTGACACGCCACTTCCGAGCGCGGCAGAACTGAGCGGTCGTCGTATCGAGCAGTACCGGGCGCATTGGGATCGATCTTCCGACGGCGCCGAACGGTTGATCACGTTCATCGGTCTTTACCGGGCGGTTGTTCCTACGCCAGGAACTGGACAGAATCGCGACAACCCTTGATTTCAACGCGTTGGGCTGCGAACAAACTTGACGAACCTCCTGGCATCCAAAGGACCGTGACGCTGGCAGGTATAAAGGTCGCGCTGATAGGCACGTATGGTGACATGGTTCGTAACCACACGCTTCAGATGGCCGCTGCGCTCGCCTATTACTTTGTCTTGTCCCTGTTCCCAGCTCTGATTTTCTTGTCTGCGGTGGTTGCTTATTTGCCAGTGCCCGATCTGTTTAGCCAAGCCCTAGCTTTACTAGCGCGCTTTTTGCCGGCTGACGCCATGGGACTGGTCCAGAGAGTCTTGGCTGACGTAGTTTCTCCTAACAAGGGAACGTTCCTCTCTCTGGGCATTCTGGGCACGCTTTGGGCGGCATCTGGTGGCTTTGCCGCCACGATCGAGGCGCTAAACATTGCATACGATGTCAGAGATGACCGGCCGTTCTGGAAAACCCGGCCTTTGGCTGTGGGCCTGGCCTTTCTGACTGGAACTCTGCTGTTGGTGGCGCTGGCAGTAATGGTTGTGGGCCCCAGATTCGGAGGCTGGCTCGCCGGCAGAGTTCACCTCTCGGGACTCTTTGTGCTGCTCTGGCCGTACATCCACTGGACCATAGCGGTCGGATTCACGATCCTTGCGATTGAGGCACTTTACTTCCTCGCACCTAACCTCGAGCAGCGCTTCCGGGCAACGCTGCCTGGCGCAGTGGTTGCCGTGAGTTGCTGGATCGGTTTGTCCTATCTGCTCGGTATTTACTTTCGCCATTTCGGAAATTTCAACAAAACTTATGGAACGCTCGGAGCCGCCGTTGCCCTGATGGTCTGGTTGTATTGGACCGGATTCGCCATGCTGGTGGGGGCGGAACTAAATCAGGAGTTGGCGAAGGTCAGCAAGGACGGAAAACTGAAAGAAAAGCATGAACCGCCTTCAATTACAAGAATCGATCTGGCAGCTTGACGCTTCGAGCCGAAAATCAGGAGCCGAGAGAAAGCCGGATATGCAGCGGTCGAACCTGTCGCGGTGAGCCCAAGCCTCTTCGTGAGAGGGCATCGGCATCTTTTGTTTGCCCTTTAAGTCTCTTGCATTTGCAGCTCGTCACTTCAACCAGGAATCTAACCACAGCCAGGTAAGCTGTTGTCTTGCGAAAGACCAAACCCAGTCTAACGAGATGAAATTCTCAAAGGCGCGATGGACTTCAAGATTCGTCTGTGCAACTCTTTTCTTATCAGCAACAACTCTCGGTACTGTAGGAGCCTCAGCCTCTAGGTGTGAGACATACACCATATCCCGGATTGAATTTCTCAAACATCCACGGTACGCATGTGATGTGAAGATCATGCGACTTCAGATTCCGGGGCCGGGAGACGCTCTAAAGGCCGAGTACCATTCCACATAATATTCCCGCTCGCCCATCATCGAAAACAATCGGAATCCTAATTCGCACGAATCAAGAATCGCACGCTATTTCGGGAAAGCCGCACTCCTTGAACATGTACCGGCACTCGGGCCGAAGATAAGGGGGCAGCGATGAGGCGGAAACCATTAATCCTCTGCGTCGATGACACATCGAGTGTGCTGAAAGGTGGGCAGATGCTCCTTGAAGAAGACGGGTATAGGGTTCTGACCGCGACAAGCGGGAAAGATGCATTTCAAGTTTTTGCATCGAATCCGGTCGACCTGGTGCTTTTCGACCAGCACATGCCCCAAATGAACCATGGTGATGTGACGGCGATCCACATGAGGGCTTGCAAGCCCGATGTTCCTATCGCACTTCTATCCTGCGATGAGCAGCCGCCGCCGGGTGCGCTCGAGACGATCGATGCTTTCATTTCCAGGGCGGAGCCCGTAACGAGCCTTCTGGAAAAAGTAGATTACTTGCTGAGTCTGCGGGTTTTGTTCCAACCGTTCGAGGGTTCGTGGGCTGATGACGTCGGAGTCAAGTTTAAGCATTAAGGTGCCTGGCTGAACCGAGTGGGCATCTCTCCGAAAGGCAAAGGCATCGTAAAGGCGCCTGTTTTCAATAAATATGGCCCCTGAGAGTAGACCAAATCCGGGCCCCTACGTAGGCGACCGTTATGCGCTGGTGGGCTTTACTCATTTTCGTGGCTTTGGCGGGGTCTTCGCACCATCAATGCCAGCAAAGCAGCAAGGTTTCCTATGACGGCCAGAGGGTCGCGGCAGTAGACCTGGTGGCCGATCCAAAAATCTCACTCGATTCTCTGCGCCCGCTGGTCCAACAGAAACCCGATGAGGTGTACTCCACCCCCAAGGTCGAAGCCACAATCTCAGCCCTGAAAGAGACAGGTCGGTTCAGCAAGGTAGAAGTGGACGTCAAGCCTGATCCGGGCGGCCTGCGCGTGACCTTCACACTGGAGCCGGCACTCTACTTCGGGATCTTTCAGTTTCCGGGAGCCACGAAGAGTTTTTCCTACACAAGGCTTTTGCAGGTTATCGATATTCCAAATCAGACGCCTTACCAGCACGACGTCGTCGACAAAGCCGGTGGGGCTCTAGTGCAATTCCTTATCTCGGAGGGCTACTTCCAAGCGCAGGTTCAGACCGAATCGCAGTTCGACGAAACCCGCATGCTCGCCGACGTGGTTTTCCACGTAACCTTAGGGAAACGGGCAAAGATCGGAAATGTAGAAATCCACGGGCCGGAGCCCAGCGAGGCGAGCCGCTTGCTGGGTGCTACACGTTCGCTGCGTGCACTCGCCAGGGGTGCTTCTCTCAAACACGGCAAGCGCTATACCCCGAAACGGATCGACTCCGCAATCGCGCTGATGAAGCGAGATCTAGCCAATCGGCACCATCTCGCCAGCAAGGTGCGCGTCGACCAGCCGCATTTTCACCCCGACACAAATCACGCCGACATTGTTATTGACGCCCAACCAGGCCCCGTCGTCAAGGTCCGGGTTACGGGTGCGAAACTCTCCTGGCCCCCCTTCTTACGAGGAAGGCAGATGAGGAAGCTGATCCCCATTTTTTCGGAGGGTACTGTTGATCCCGATCTTGTGGAGGAAGGCCGGCGAAACCTAATCGATTTTTTTCAGAGCAAAGGTTACTTTGACGCGAAGGTGACCACGAATCTGCAAAGTCAGTCTTCCAATGTGGATCTGGTCTACAACGTCGACCGAGGCTCGCGCCACAAGGTCGAAACGGTGGGATTTCGCGGCAACGAGCATATCGACAGCGATGTCCTCCTTCGGCAGGTCGCGGTTAGGCCACGCCGGCTCTTGCTCTCTAGAGGGAAGTTTAGCGACAAACTCCTCCGCCGAAGCGTGCAGAGCGTTACTGCTTTTTACAGAGACCGGGGCTACGAAGACGTCAAAGTCACCCCTGACGTCGTCGATCGTGAGGCAAGGATTTACGTCGCCTTTCAAATCACAGAAGGTCCGCAAACTGTGGTTGGGAACCTCACTCTTCAGGGGAATACCCGGATATCGGGGTTGGAGCTCGCGCCTAAGGGAGGATTCCGGCTCAGACCAGGCCAACCGTTTTCGCCGAAGGGTTTGGCCGATGACCGTAGCCACATCATGGCCGCCGATATGGACCGTGGTTTCCTGAACTCGGAATTCGATTCCAAAGTTGCCCGGCTACCGAGCGATCCACACAAAGTAGATGTCACCTACACGATCAGCGAAAAACAACAGGTGAAAGTGAATGAGGTGCTCCTGGTCGGAAACAAGCGAACGCGGCCGTCGCTAATGAAAAAGACCACCAACATCACTCCCGAGACACCTCTGAGCCAGGGACGCCTGCTAACCGGGGAAAGCAAGTTGCATGAGCTCGGAGTGTTCGATTGGGCCAGCGTCGAGCCACGCCGGCCCATCACAGATCAAAGCAACGAGGACGTATTGGTCAAGGTACATGAGGCTGGGCAAAACGAAGTCAGCTATGGTTTCGGTCTCGAAGTCGCCAGGCGTGGCGGAAATGTTCCCTCCGGCACAATTGCACTTCCAGGACAGCCGCCCATTTCCAGTGGAGCTCCGAATTTCACTGCGGAGGAGAAAACATTCGTCAGTCCTCGCGGCTCCATCGGCTTCACTCGCTACAATGTTCGCGGTCTCGATGAATCGGCGTCCATTTCCGCCCTGCTGTCACGCCTCGACCAGCGGGCCGTCGCAACCTACTCTCAGCCGCATTTCAGGGGTTCGAGCTGGAGTTCGCTTTTCAGTTCGTCGATCGAGCGTACGACTGAGAATCCCACCTTTGCGGCCCGATTTGCAGAGGGCTCGTGGCAATTGGAGAAGCCGCTCAATAAGGACAAAACACGCAGAATCCAGTTGCGATATCGTTTTCGTCGAACGATCCTCTCTAACCTTCTAATTCCTGGGCTAGTCTTGCCCCAAGACCAGAGGCTCAGGCTTTCAACCCTGTCGGCCACCTGGATTCGCGATACGCGCGACAAGCCTCTGGATGCCAGCCGAGGTTTTTATCAGACACTTGACTTAGGAATTATACCGACGGCCCTGGGTTCCAACGCCAACTTCGCTCGCCTCCTGGGCCAAAGCTCCTATTACAAACCATTTGGGAAGACGGTCTGGGCAAACAGGATCACGTTGGGGCTCGCTCATTCTTTCGCAAGTACTGACGTCCCAACGAGCGAACGCTTCTTCTCGGGAGGCGAGACCACCCTCCGTGGCTTTCCGATTAACGGAGCCGGCCCTCAGCGCACGGTGCCCGCTTGCACTGATCCCGCCGTCCCCTCGACATGCGTGAACCTGCAGGTACCCGTGGGCGGCGATCAGCTGTTCGTGTTCAATTCTGAATTCCGTTTTCCTCTAGGAATCAAAGAGGGACTGGGAGCAGCGGTTTTCTACGACGGCGGCAATGTCTACGGTCCCGTGGGTGTCAGCCACTTTATTCGGGACTACACGAATACGGTGGGTGTCGGCGTGCGGTACAACACGCCAGTTGGGCCCGTCCGCTTCGATATCGGGCGGAACTTGAACCCGGTAACGGGAGTGAAGGCTACCCAGTTCTATATCACCCTGGGGCAGGCGTTTTGAACTTCGAGGCTATTTATTTGGTGCTGCTATGGCATGGAAAAGAAAACTCAGCTGGATCGCAATGAGTCTTGTGGCCTTTGTCGTGGTCCTCGTGATCGCGGGCTACGTCGTGTTCCGCACTCAGAGGTTCCATGACTACCTACTCGCCAAACTCCAGCAGCAGGCGAGTGAGGCTACAGGTGGACAGGTGCGAATCCAGAATTTCGCACTCCGCCTGTCGAGCCTGACTGCTGATGCTTATGGAGTCACGATTCGCGGTAATGAGCCGAACTCTCGGCCGCCACTGATGCGGGCAGACCAGCTTATGGTTCGTCTAAAGATCGTCTCCCTGCTGCGCAAGAAGATCGATTTGAATGAAATCATTCTCCGCCACCCTGTGGTGAACTTCCTGGTTAAGAAGGATGGCACCACGAACCTTCCCACTCCTCCGAAGTCGAACAGCAACGGCTCGACCAACCTATTTGATCTCGGCATCCAGCACGTTCTCCTGAGCAACGGCGAGATCTATTACAACGACGTCAAAACGCCTCTGGATGCTGAGTTGCACGATGTGCGATTGGAACTCAAATCCGGGTTCGCCAGCAAAAGCTACGATGGCACCCTCTCCTATCGAGAGGGACGACTCCGGTACGGAGACATGAAACCGCTTCCCCACGATCTGAAGGCCAGTTTCAACGCTACTCCTTCGGAGTTCACGCTAAAGCCGCTGGTCTTGACCATTGCCTCCTCCACGATCCACTTGGAGGGCAACGTGCGGAACTACTCGAGTCCGACAGCCAACGGGTCCTACAACATTACTATTCACCCGCAGGACCTCCGTCCTTTTCTCAGCAATCCCTCTATTCCAACTGGAGAAGTCACTCTGGCTGGCTCGCTGCGTTATCAATACCAAGCCAATCTGCCCCGGCTGTGCACAGTGACTCTGGATGGACAGCTGAACAGCCGCGAATTGGCGGTCAACTCACGGGATCTGCGTACCGTTATCCGCAACCTCCGAGGAGAGTTCAAGCTGGCTAACGGTAACCTGTACGCTAATGGGCTTGGCGCAGACCTGCTCGGCGGCCGGTTGACGGCTACCGCAACGATGCAGCACCTGGATACCACCCCAGTATCGAATCTACATGCATCCTTCCAGGCGATCTCACTGGCTGCGGCAAAAACAGCGCTCCGAACCGCAAATCTCAATCGGATTCCGATTGAAGGATATATGGACGGCACCGCTGATGCAGCCTGGGTTGGCAGTGTGCAGAATGTTAGGGCTCATTCTGATATAGGACTCAAGGCGAGTCTCGCCAGCGCGTCTGCCGGGTCAACTCGCATCCCTCTTGATGGCGCCTTTCACTTGAGCTATGACGGCCGTTTAAACCTTGCGACTTCGACCAACACATTTGTCCGCACCCCACAGACTCGTGCGGACATCAATGGCTCCGCCGGCAAGAAACTCAACGTGACAGTGCAGGCGCACGCTGCGGACCTCAGAGAACTGGATTCTCTGACAGCTGCATTCCAGAATTCGAGTGCGCAGATATCGGCAAACACTGCACATCCAGGATCGATGAACCTTGCCGGTGCTGCCGATGCGCAGGTGATCCTCGAAGGCAGCATGAGCGATCCGCACATCCGTGGAAAAGTAACCGGCCGAAACCTGGAAGTGGAGAATACCCAGTGGCGAAGCTTGCAGCTGGGATTGCAGGCCAACAAGTCCGGAGTGTCCATCCAGAATGGCTCTCTGGTCAATGCTCGCCAGGGATATGTGAATTTCGCATTCAGTTCCAGTCTTTCGGATTGGCACTACCTGCCTTCGAGCCCGATCAAGGTGCAGATGACTTCTCGTGGACTTGCTATCAATGAGCTGCTGCAAGTCGCTAAGCTCGACTATCCGGTTTCCGGCGATCTGTCGGTCGATGTCTCAATGCACGGATCTCAACTGAAGCCTATGGGAAGCGGCTCGGTGCGGCTGGCCCAGGCTAAAGTCTATGGTCAGCCGGTGCAGCAATTCTCGCTTCAATTCCAAGGAAATGGCAACGAAGTAAATTCTTCGCTCGATGCGAGCACGCCCGCGGGCTCCGTCAAAGCCACGCTCTTGTTCAATCCGAAAAACAAGGGCTACGAGGTTCTGCTCAACGCTCCTGGTATCAAACTCGCGCAGCTCCAACCATTACAGGAGCGAAACCTTGGGGTTGTAGGCGTCCTCAACGCAACTGCCAGTGGTCGGGGGACCTTGGACGACCCGCAGCTGACCGCCACCCTGCAGATCCCGCAGCTTCAAATACGACAGGCAGGCATTTCTGATATCAGGGCAGACCTGAACGTCGGAAATCACAACGCTCAACTGGCCCTCGATTCGAGAGTGGCCCAAACCTTTGTCCAGGCGCGTGGGCTCGTGGATCTGAGCGACGGCTACTACACTCGGGCGACGCTCGACACCAAAGGGCTTCCTATCGAGGGCTTACTTGCCCTGTACGCGGGCGCGAAAACTGATGGACCACGCGGCATTTTGGAAGTGCATGCCTCTGCCGAAGGTCCACTGAACGACAAGACCAGGATGCGAGCACAGATAGTCATCCCAACGCTGAAGGCCGACTATCAGGGGTTGCAAATCGGTAATACTCGACCCATTCGCATACGTTACGCGAATTCGATCGTCGCGCTCGATCCGACGGAGATTGCTGGAACCGACACTACTCTGCGGCTCGAAGGTCAGCTTCCGCTCGAAGGCAATGCGCCAGTAACGCTCTCGGCGGTTGGTGCGGTCGACATGCAACTGCTCCGTTTCTTTGAGCCCGATGTTCAGAGTACAGGAAAACTTCTGATCGATCTCCGTGGGACCGGAGCGACTGCTCATCCAGAACTCCAAGGCCAGCTGCGCATACAAGATGTTTCGCTCATCGCTGCAGATGCACCGCTGGGGCTGCAGAATTTAAATGGGGTTCTTGACGTAAGCAACGATCAAGTAAATATCACGCAGCTTACGGGCGAAGCCGGAGGAGGGCAGGTTTCGGCACGAGGAGTCATCGGATACCGCCCTCAGCTCCAAATGAACATCGGCCTTCAATCCAAGAGTGTACGCATACGCTACCAGGACGCGATACGAACGGTGCTCGAAAGCGACCTGAATCTCGTCGGCACCAGAGAAGCGTCTACTCTAAACGGCCGCGTGCTTATCGACAGCTTGAGCTTCACTCCGAATTTCGACCTGGCAAGTTTGGCCGGCCAGATGCAATCCGGCCCTGAATCCGCACCGAGTGATGGTATGGCCCAAAACCTCAAACTAACCATCGCGGTGCAGACGGCTCGAGATCTAAATCTCACCAGCAGCGCAGTCAGCCTGCAAGGACAAGCCAGCCTAAGGGTGATCGGTACTGCCGCTGATCCGGTAATTGTTGGACGGACCGAGTTCACGGCTGGCGACATATTCCTGATGAACAAGCGCTATCAAATTGAACGCGGGATCATTGAGTTCTCGAATCCCAATCGCACGGAACCGGTGCTCAACGTTTTGCTGACGACCACCATAAACCAGTACAACTTGAGTTTGACCTTCCTGGGCCCGCTTGACAAAATGCAGACCAACTACGTCTCTGACCCGCCCCTGCCGACGGCCGATATTATCAATCTGATTGCTAGGGGACAAACTACCCAGCAAGCCGCGGCCGCACCTTCCAATCTTGGGGCAAGTTCACTCTTGGCTCAGGGAGCTGCAAGTCAGGTCAGCGGCGGAATTCAAAAGCTTGCCGGGCTTTCCAGTCTGTCCATCGATCCGACGTTGGGCGGCAATGACTCCAACCCTGGGGCCCGCGTTGCCATGCAGAAGCGGATCACCAGCAGCTTTTTGTTCACTTTCGCCACGGACGTGACCACCACGCAGCGAGAGATCATTCAGGGGGAATACCAATTTAATAAACGTTGGTCAGCGAGTGTCACTCGGGATGAGAATGGAGGCTTTGCAGTCGATGGGAAATATCACAAGAGGTTTTAGTGGTGTTTATTGTTTTTGTTCTCCGCGCACTATTGAACTGAACTCGACACTGACGAAAACACATTGTTGGCATGGCTGCCCACCAATCGGACAGTTCCGATAACGAGCACCATAATCACAGCCAAGATGACTCCATACTCCGCGATGTCTTGACCTTGCTGGTTGCTCCACAGACTCTGAGGGAGATCTTTCATATTGCTTACCTCCTAATCAGTAGGTCGATCGGTCGTTGAAAGCGAAATCTTCTTCGTCTCTGTCTCTTCGCGTTGCCGTTGCCTGGCGTCGATGCATTCGAGAAGTTGCTCGATAACGCTCTTGAGTTTTGCGTAATTCTGCTCTCCGGCCGCCAGGTTGCACAGTTCGTCGATACGCTCCTCGATCTTGATGGCCATTCCATGCGCCTCATGAGCACACTATGAGATGCGAAACAGCAGGATCAGCAAGTACGGGATTTACTGTATTCGGCGGTTTCTCGGGGTGTACAGAACTAACAGTTAAACATGGCATCTTCCTCTTCGGAATGAGCAAGCTACGGCTACGCGTACGGAAAACGGATAGCCATCGGGAGCCTTATTGGACAGTGGGTTCTAGGGCACAGACGTTTCCAAGGGTCAAGGCACACAATTCTCTCGGCCAACATCTCAGCCCGCTTTTGCATCTTCAAGTCACGCTGCCTCGTTCATGGAGGAACAAACCATGAAAAAACATGTAGGCGCACTATGCACTCTCGCTCTGTTGTCAGGCTCTCTGCCCAATCTATTCGCGCAACGAAGTCAGCCTTCACAACCAGTAGATCCCGCGGCTCAATCTCCGGCGACCCCGGCCCCAACTACTCCGCCAACTTTTCCGTCATCGGAAGCCCGAGCGCGGGAAGGCCGGCCTGACGTAAAAGTCTATATGGGAACAATTGTCACAAACGGAGATGCTTGGGTCTTGAAATCCGGCAATGAGCAGTACCTGCTGGACAGTCAAAAGAAAGCCAAGAACTACAAAGGAAAAGATGTCGAGGTGACCGGTACGCTGGATAAGGAGAAACATTTGATTCACGTCGAAAAGATCAAAGTGTCACCGTCCATGTAAAAACAACACTAGAAGGAAATAAGGAGGGATGTCGCCGTGGCCAGAGATCCGATTTGCAATACGGAAGTTGACGAGCGGACCGCTGAGTTCAACTCTGAGTATGGAAGCCAAACATACTATTTTTGCTCAGAAGAGTGCAAAGAACAATTTGAACTTCGGCCTGAACAGTATGCGCGTGTCGCGTGAGAAAGCAGTGTCGAGTCTGGGGCTTGCAATCGGCCTCGGCGCGCAGAGAATCAGGGCGGTTACTGGATCGGGAAGCTTGCGAAAATCGATAGGTTAAGGGAGCATGCCAGTTCGTGTGCAATCGACCGCGCATGGCCAACTGGCATGGGAACTTACTATGGACTCTTCCACAGCCGCGGATCTCAGAGACGCGCGCAAAATCAGCCCGACCGCTTCAACGTTCTTCTTGGTCCGCTTCTTCGAGTGGTTTGGAGATCTGGGCTTCTTCTGCTTCCAGTTGGTCCGAGCCGTCTTTCTGCCTCCGTATGAAGCCCGGGAATTCGCGCACCAACTGGACGAACTGGGCTCGAAATCGCTTCCACTCGTGGCATTGGCGGGCGCGGCGACGGGCGTTGTTCTTTCTCTCGAAACACGAGACAGCCTTGTCAGCTTCGGCGCCAAATCCCTGCTCCCCGCACTCCTCGTCGTTTCCATCATCAAGGAGAGTGGCCCCATCATCACCGGCTTGATCGTCAGCGGACGCGTGGCGGCAGGCATCGGCGCGGAATTGGGCGCCATGAAAGTCACCGAACAAATTGACGCGATGGAGGCTTCGGCCGTCGATCCCTACAAGTACCTTGCAGTAACGCGCATTCTGGCCTGCGTCCTGATGTTGCCTCTGCTTACGCTGGCCGCGGATTTCTGTGGCATCTTCTTTGGCTGGATCACGAATACGTTGACCGAGCCGATCTCGCTCCAACTCTTCATCGAAAACGGTTTCAGGCACGTGACCTTCAACGATTTTCTGCCGCCAACTTTCAAGACCACGGTCTTCGGTCTGATCATCGGAGTGGTCTCGTGTTTTCAGGGTATGCGCGCGCGAGGAGGCACGGAAGGCGTCGAGCGAGCAGCCACCAGTTCCGTGGTCATCTCTTCGCTTTTCATCATTCTCGCCGACGTGCTGCTGGTTCGGCTGATCCAGGTGTTCTTCCCATGACGGCAACGAAGGAAACCGAGAAAACCGCGCCGCCGATTCAGATAAAAACTCTGCGCAAGTCGTTCGGCAAGCAGAAAGTGTTGAACGGAATCGATCTGGAAGTAGCGCATGGTGAGACCCTGTCGGTCCTTGGACGGAGTGGCACGGGCAAGAGCGTGTTGCTGAAAATGATCATCGGACTGCAACGGCCCGACTCAGGGTGCGTTCGCGTCCACGGACAAGAAATCAGCGGCCTTGCGCGTCCACAATTGAATGAAATCAGGAAGAAGATCGGATTTCTCTTTCAAAACTCGGCGCTCTACGATTCTCTGACCGTCGAACAAAACGTAGCGTTCCCACTCGAACGTCATGGCGACCTGTCCGATGCCAAACGAAAGAAGCGCGTCCGCGAGATACTCTCTACCGTGGGGATGGAGAAAGACTTGGACAAGCTGCCCAGTCAGATTTCCGGAGGGATGCAGAAGCGAGTGGGGCTGGCACGGGCCCTGGCCCTATCGCCCGACATCCTCCTCTTCGACGAACCCACGGCGGGACTCGATCCCATCACCGCGTCGGAAATCGATGCGTTGATTTTGAAGATGCAGAAGGAAGGGAACGTCACGTCGATCGTTGTCACGCACGACCTGCCAAGCGCACGAACGATCTCTGATCGCCTGGCGCTGATGTGCGATGGACAGATTGTAATCGAGGGAACCTTCAAGGATTTGCAGGCCAGCAAGGACGATTTTGTCGTCCAGTTCCTGAACAGAAGCTCTTAGGCGGTGACCTATGTCGCGCGCATTTCGATTGGGCATGTTCATCGCGGCAACGCTTCTTATCCTGGCAGCGGGAGTCTTCCTGATCGGTGAGAAGCGGTTCTTGTTCCGAAGGACCTATCGTCTGAAGGCGGAGTTCCAAAACGTCGTTGGGCTCAACAACGGCGCCGACGTGCGCGTCGGAGGGATTCACCTGGGAACGGTGAAATACATCTCCCTCCCCAATGGCCCGAGTGGAAAACTCACCGTCGTAATGGACATGGCCAGCTCCACCGAGAACATTATCCGGCAAGATTCCGTTGCAACGATCAAGACCGAGGGTCTCTTGGGCGATAAATACGTGGAGATCTCTTTCGGATCGGAGAAGGTTCCGGCAATCGAGACCGGCGACACCATCAAAGGCGAAACTCCAGTGGACTTTTCCGATGCCGCTCTCGCCGCCATGAACCAAACCAAGACCGCGGCAACCGCATTCGCGGAAGATGCGGATGCCTTGAAACAGAATGTTCTGTTACGAGGCTTCTTTAAACAGCGCGGCTACGAGGACCCGGGCGAACTCAGAAAGAACAAGATTTCTCATCTGCCACTGCAACCCAGCAACAAGGAATTTGTGTACGACGCGAAGGACGTTTTCGACAAGTCCGACAATGCGAAACTCAAGAATGAAAAGGCGTTTGACGAGGCCGGAAGATTCCTGGAACAGAACAAATTCCGCCTGGCCGTCGTGGCCGCCTCTGCCGAAATCGGCGATACCGACGAGGATCGAGTGTTGACCCAGGCCCGCGCAAAGGTGGTCCGCGATTACCTGGTCCAGCACTTCAAGTTCGATGACACTCGAATGAAAATCATCGGTCTGGGAAAGTCCCCCAAAGCTGGCGAAACCAGCAAGGCCGAGGTCCTCATATACTACTAATGTTTCGCGGAACCTAAAGGAGAGACTGAGCTTCGCTGGGAGCCTACCTTAGCCCATCCTCGGGGACCTGAGCGGGCATCCTTCAGGCGTTGAAGTACTTGGGATCGGCTTTTGAGATGCACTGTCCTCCTGTCTGGCGCTTGCTCGCGCATTTCGGGACCGGCGCCGGCCGACATAGACTGTCAATCCAGGGTTTGCGTACCTCAGGATCGGTCCAGGCTCAACGTATTACCTCACTTATCAACGTGCCATTCTTGACTGTTTCTCACTTTGCCTTCTTCTGTTTTACCTTTGCCGAGCGTGCCTGAGCAGTTCGCTCCTTTGCCCTCCGGGTCCTAGCCTTGGCTGCGGCTTTCGAAGGCTTTATCGCGATTGACTCGGTCATCGTTTTCGGCCTGGCTTTCCTGACCTTTCTGCCCAGTTTCTTTGTAGTGCGGGTCGAATCACTGCCTGCGGCCGTGGACTCAATTGTGGAAATTGCCGAGCCTGAAACAATTACGACATCGCCCGACGTGAGATGCACCTTGAACTGACTCCGTTCGAAGCTCTCTGCGAAGTCCTTCCCAAGAGTGAGCGATTCGATCTGTTCGATTATCCCGCGGCGGTCGCCCTCTTGCCGGAAGTTGACCACACACATGCAAGCGATGAGCTCATGCATCTTCGATGTGATCTGCGCTTCCAGGTTGTGATCCCGTCTTTCAGTCATGGCTGCCTCCCTTTGGGTTTACGCACACAAAATAAAATAGTTATGCCTGATTGCGACTTTCGTTTGAAGCGGGTATTCGGTGTGTACCCGCTGAAGTGAAGTTGCGCTGGCTCTTCTCGAGGCAACACGACAGGTCTATGGATCGCACGCGCAGTGTTACGTATCGCATCGAAGCCCGTAAGAATACAGTGTAAACGCCGGCTTACAACAATCAGTTCCGAGTGGCGTTGTGATTCGCCCTGAATCGGCGGCAAGGCTACTACTTGGGTTCGCACCCAGAACCGGCGGCCTGTTTGCACCGATCGGACAGCGAGTCCTTCTGCTCCTTGAGGCAGGCCACGATTCGGCCCCCACCGGGTTGCACTCCGGCGCACAGCTTCTGTGCATCCTCTGTGCAGGCGGCGCGAATCGCAGCAAGTGACGGCTGATCATCAGCCTGCAGATTGCACCGCTGCGGCGCCGCAAACAACGAGCAGTAGCGTCAAACTTCTTATAGTGAGTTTCGCCTCAAAGTACCGATCAAAAAATCGCATTCAGCATAAGCTGAATTGTTAAATACGGTATCAGGTAGATCAACGAGGTCGCCCCGGTTGGACCGCGCGGTTCTCGTCTTAGAGTCGGGCTTGTGACTTCTCGCAGTACCGTCCAGTCCGGGCCCTAAATGAGCAAGGGTTCAGCGTCGCAACGCTGGTAATAGCGCCGTGACCAGAACCGCGCGGTCCAACCGGGGCGACCTCGTTGATCTACCTGATACCGTATTTAACAATTCAGCTTATGCTGAATGCGATTTTTTGATCG